>Ga0209414_1001591_pt1 | contig 10671 bp, 8 predicted proteins | sample LakVidmifraction_4_FD_181154 | JGI IMG/M metagenome (GOLD analysis project Ga0209414, IMG submission 181154) | Hypersaline microbial communities from Lake Vida, Antarctica - Brine Hole Two &gt;0.2 micron (SPAdes) (version 2) | ecosystem: Environmental > Aquatic > Non-marine Saline and Alkaline >... | reverse complement strand
TTGTCGGCGATGCGATCCCAGAATTTTTTGGGCTCCTTTATAGACTTATTATACATTTTAAAATAATGTTGTAAGTCTTCGATTTTGTAGTAACTCATTATATTATTGTTTTTGTGATTATCAGTAATTAACTGGTTTGGGCATTTCCTAAATTTACTATAATTTGATGAACTTATGTTTTGGTTATTTTTTTTTGCTTTTCTCTTTATAATATATGCTTAATGCATATTTAATTTCATCGATAATAGTCACGTCATCAATGGTAGAAGGAATTTGGTAGTCTTCTTTATCTATAATGCCTCTCAACAGTTTTCTTAATATTTTTCCGGAACGGGTTTTTGGCAATCGTTCTACAATCACCACATTTCGCAAAGCAGCTACGGCGCCAATTTTTTCGCGTACCATTTGGATGATTTCATATTCCAGTTGAAAGTTTTCCATGCTTTCCCCGGATATTAATACAACCATAGCCATTGGGACCTGCCCTTTTAAATTGTCTTGAATTCCTACTACGGTGCATTCGGCAACAGATGGATGGGAAGACACAATTTCTTCCATCTCTGCGGTGGACAGGCGGTGACCGGCCACGTTAATAACATCATCAACTCTTCCGGTAATAAAAACATAGCCATTCTCATTCTTGTAGCCTCCGTCTCCGGAAAAGTAATACCCGGGAAATTTGGTTAGATACCCGGCTGTAAACCTGGCTGGATCTTTCCATAAGCCCAACATGGTTCCCGGAGGTAATGGCAATTTTATCACCACATATCCCTCTTCATTTGGTTCTAATTCCTGCCCGTTTTCCCCAAAGATCTGGATGTCATAACCGGTTACAGGTTTTCCGGTTGAACCCGGTATTATGGGCAGGGATTCTACTCCTGTCATAATAGCGATCATTGGCCATCCGGATTCTGTTTGCCACCAGTGGTCAATAGCCGGTATTGGGATGTGTTTTTGATACCATTCCAGAGTTGCAAGGTCACAGCGCTCTCCTGCTAAAAATTGGGTGCGCAGGCTGCTTAAATCATATTTTTTAATAAACTCACCTTTAGGATCTTCTTTTTTAATCGCCCTGATGGCAGTAGGAGCAGTGAACATTGCATTCACTTTATGTTCTGAAATTACCCGCCAAAAGGTAGAGGCATCAGGGGTTTTAATTGGTTTGCCTTCAAAAATAATGGTTGTATTTCTATTTATAAGCGGGCCATATACAATATAGCTGTGTCCTACAACCCAACCAACATCAGATGCCGCCCAAAAAACTTCCCCGGGATCCAACCCATAAATATTTTTCATGGAAAACTTAAGAGCCGTTGCATAACCACCTGTATCCCTGACAATTCCCTTGGGTTTTCCGGTAGTTCCGGAGGTGTATAAAATGTAAAGGGGATGTGTTGCATTTACAGGAACACAATTCGCTTCTTTTGAATGATAAATTAATTCTATATAATCCAGATCGTAAGGCTTAAATGGTACTTTAGCACCTAACTTTCTGTTGAAAATTATCACTTTTTCGGGTTTGTGTTCTGCCAATTCAATGGCTTCATCTACCATAGGTTTATAGGTTATTAACCTGTCAAACTCAATTCCTGAGGAAGCGGTGATCACAACTTTTGGTTTGCAATGATCTATCCGAATCGCCAATTCATGAGGGGCAAATCCGCCAAAAACAACCGAATGAGTTACACCTATCCGAGCACAAGCCAGCATAGCGAAAAGCGCTTGCGGAATCATGGGCATATAGATTACAGTGGTATCACCTTTTGTCAAACCAAGGGATTTTAATCCACCGGCTAATTTGGCTACCTCTGTTTTTACCTCAAGATAGGAATATTTTATTATGGTTTGTGTCACCGGAGAGTCATAAATAACGGCAATCTCATTGCCAAAGCCATCCTCAATGTGTTTGTCCAGTGCCAGGTAACAAATGTTCAATTCACCATCTTCAAACCAAAGTGGATAATCGTTCTCATCTCTTGATAAAATAGTAGTCGGATTTTTATACCAGGCAATTTCATTGGATTGCTTCTTCCAAAAAGCCTCAGGATAGCGGATGCTGCGGTCATAAAGATTGTTGTAGTTCATTCTGTTGTTTTTATATTCTTGAAAAGAAATTTTTTCTTTGCATTCAATTATTCTTCGGTTGTTAATTTCTCGACTTTTTCCACCAATTTTTTAATAGAAAAAGGTTTGGTCACAAAAGCATCGGCTCCAAGGCTCAATCCTTTTTTGATATCGCTTTCCTTATTTTTTGCAGACAGAAAGATCACTTTGCAATTTTTAAGATTTTCGTCTTTTTTTATCACTTTCAGGGTTGCAAACCCATCCACTTTAGGCATCATAATGTCTAATAGGATAATGTTTGGTTGTTCTGTTTTTAACAACTCAAGTGCCTCTTCCCCGTCTCTTGCTATAAAGACAAGAAAATTATTTTTTTTAAAAGTGTACTCCAATGTCATCAGAATGTTGGGTTCATCATCCACAATTAGTATTTTTTTCATCTGCTTATTTTCCATGTTTCATTCTTGTTCTGAAATTTCAAATTTGTTGGCCGGAATAGTGAAGGAAAACCGGACGCCATTCACTTCATTTTCTGCCGAAATATTCCCTTTATGTACTTCAATTATCTGTTTGCAAATAGCCAGTCCCAATCCACTGCCAATGGGTTTTTTGATGTTTTGATTGCTGGATTGGTAGAACTTTTCAAAGATTGCATCCAAATCCTCCGGGTTAATATTTTTTCCATTATTGAAAATATCCACAATTAAGGTATCGTCTTTTTTGGAAACCGAAATAGAAATAACACCGAGAGTTTCTCCACAAAATTTTATAGAATTGGAAAGCAAATTGGTAATCACCTGTATGATTCTCTCTTCGTCATAAAAAGCGATCACTTCGTATTGGGAATCATTGAATTTGAAGTCAATATTTTTGTTTTTCAGTAATTGCTGAAGTGGTTTTACCGCTTTTGAAATGGTTTCAATAATATCGTTTTCCGTAGGATATATTTTTTGGTTTCTGCTTTCAAATTTTTCCAGATCCAAAATTTTATCGATCAATCGGTTCAGCCGGTCAGATTCTGAAATAATATTTTGCAAAAACTGTTTCTTCAATTTTTCCGGGATGTTCTCGTCATCGTGCAATATTTCACTGGAAGCTCTAATCGCGGTAATTGGTGTTCTCAATTCATGAGTAACCGTATCTAAAAATTCATCTTTTTGCTTGTCTTTTTTAAGCAAAAGCTCATTTGCTTCCCGAAGTTGGGTGGAGAGTTCCTGGAGTTCCCTGGAGGTGCCGGTGAGTTCCTTATTTAAAAGAATATTTTGTTTTGATTCTTCCAGTATTTTTAATACTTCTGGCAGGCTGATGATGTCTTCCTTGGTTACGCTTTCCATTAATATTTTTGCAGATGCCGTACCAATGTGCCCTGTCAACAGGTTTTCCGCGAATTTTATCAGTCTGGAATCGGCCATTTTGGTGTCTTTGTCTATTCCGTATTTCAGGTCGAAAATTCTCAGAGCCCTTTTTGTTTTTTCCTTGCCTAAAAATCGTTGTAATACTTTTTCAATATCTGAAATATAGGCGGTTCCTTTCCAAACAAATGCGTTTTCATGATTGGTAATATATCTGTCAATATCCACATACATCTCAGCATAGTTTCGCTCTCTATAATTTCCTTTGGATATAATTGATACCGCCACGTAGGTGAAAAAGTTAAAAAAGATACTCCAGAAAAAGGAATGGGTAACCGGTTCCAGATAATCTAATCCAAACAATTGAAACGGCCTTAGTAGTTCAATTCCGAAAAGCCCTTCTGAAATAAAGCTGCTTTCAAGATTAGCAATTCCTATGGCGAAAGGCAATAGTAAAGAATAGAAACAAATCATAAAACCAATAGCGATCCCGGAGATCGCGCCTTTTGCAGAACCCCTTTTCCAAAGAATGGCTCCAAAAAATGAAGGGGCCAATTGGGCGATAACAACAAATGAGAGCAATCCTATAGAAACCAGGGAGTAGTCTAAGGCAAAATATCTATAGATGAAATAGGCTATTATAATTAGTGAGAAGATACCAATTTTCCGAAGGTTTAAAATGAGCGAACTATTTTTTATTTGCTCTTCACTTTGCATTTTTCCAATCAATCCATAAGGGATTAACAGGTTGTTGCTCAACATAGTTGAAAGGGCGATGGTAGAAACAACTATCATAGAAATGGCTGCCGAAAAACCCCCTAAAAAAACCAGTAAAGTGAGGATTTGATTGTCGAATAATTGAGTGATGAGCAAGGGATACATATCTGTATTTACATTTACGCCGTCAAATAAAATATTGCCACCCCAGGCAATTGGATATACAAAAAGATTAAATAACAGCAAATACAATGGAAACAGCCAAATTGCCGTTTTGATATGTTTTTCCCTATTGTTTTCAATAATGCTTACATGAAATTGTCTTGGCAGCAAAAAAATGGCAAACATAGAAAGCATACAAAGAAAAAACCAGTTGATAGCCTGCGGAAAATCCCCTATGGTATTTCGTTCGGCAAAATTTTCTAAAACAGATGCCTGATCATAGATGTCCTGAAAACCGTCAAAAACAAAATAGGTAACATATATCCCAATAATTAAAAAGAAAAAGAGTTTCAACAGGGATTCCATTGCTATGGCCGTTACAATTCCTTTCCTCTTTTCAGAGGCGTCAAAATACCTTGTCCCGTAATAGGAAGCAAAAAGTGCTAAAGCAATTGCTACATAGGTTGTGGTATCATTTAAAATATTTGAACTGGAAGAGGTTCGTGTCACAATATGAAAAGTCTCCGAGATCGCTTTGAGTTGTAATGCTATGTATGGCAAAATTCCAGCGACGCAAACCATGGTCACCAAAGCTCCTAAAAACCGGTCATTACCATACCTCAGGGAAATAAAATCTGCAATTCCGGAAATTTTATTCACTCTGGAAATTCGAATAATTTTCCGCAAAACCACTATCCAGGCAGGGATAATTATTATAGGTCCCAGATAAATAGTCAAATAGCTTAATCCGGATTCCGCAGCAACTCCAATGCTGCCATAATAAGTCCAGGCCGTACAATAAACTGCAAGTGAAAGTGTGAAGACATACGCATTATTGGTCCATTTGCTGTTCTTCTTTTTCTCTGCCCAGTTGGCAATGACAAAAAGAAAAGCCAAATAAATCACCAGTATTACTAAAAGCCCTACACTACTCATTGTATCTCTTTGTAATATAAAATGTTAATATAATTGAATAAGCCCAAACAAGAAATATAAAAACGTACACTTTTGGAATACCAAATAAATCCTGGCTGCTGTCAAATAACAGTAGGATTGGGATGTTAAAAGCAATAAATAACCCGAAGGTTATAAGAATAAGTTTTTGTTCGTGTCGCTTTTTCATTTTTAAGGTCAGGTTGGTATTAAGTAAAAAACAACCAATTTAATGCTTTACAGACATTAATTTTTATTTGTTCAGATCTGAATTCAATGTATAAAAAAAGTTGTAATTCTAGATTAAATCAATTCTCTGCCCTTAAATGAAGAGCAGAGAATTAAAATAATTAAAAAATAAATTAATGAGCTACTGCTTCCCCTGCTTCAGATGGAATTCGGATATTCTCAACAATGTCCTGAACATGCTGTGGTGGTTCTTTTGTAAAGGTATTTACGACTAAAGCCACAACAAAGTTGGCGATCATGGCCACTGTTCCAAAACCTTCAGGAGATATACCAAACCACCATTCAGATTTTAAACCATCAACGGCTGATTTTCCGCCATCAAAAATTCCGAATTTGAATTTGAGTATATAAAACAGCATAAATAACATTCCAACGATCATTCCTGAAATGGCTCCTTCTTTATTCATTTTCTTATAAAAGATCCCCAAAATAATGGCGGGGAAAAACGAGGCGGCCGCCAAACCAAATGCCAGTGCCACTACGGCTGCCACAAAGCCGGGAGGGTGAATTCCAAAGTACCCCGCAATAACAACAGCAACAGTAGCTGCAATACGTGCAGCCCATAGTTCTCCTTTATCTGAGATATCCGGTTTGATCATTTTTTTAATCAAATCGTGTGATACAGAAGATGAAATTACTAACAATAAACCTGCAGCTGTAGATAAGGCAGCAGCTAAAGCTCCTGCAGCAACTAAAGCGATGACCCAGTTCGGCAAATTGGCAATTTCAGGGTTGGCAAGAACAATAATATCATTATCTATTGTAAGTTCATTGATGCCTTTGTCTGCAACATATTGAATTTTCCCATCTCCGTTCTTATCATCAAATGCTAATAAACCGGTGATCTCCCATTTTTTGAACCATTTAGGCATATTGACGTATTCCTGGTTGCTCACGGTATTAATTAAATTTGTTCTTGCAAATACAGAAATTGCTGGAGCCGTTGTATAAAGAAAAGCTATAAACAATAGAGCCAAACCGGCAGATTTTCTCGCATCTTTTACTTTCTTCACTGTAAAGAAACGAACAATTACATGAGGTAAACCAGCAGTTCCAACCATTAGAGCAAGTGTAATGGCTATTACATCTATCATTGGTTTAGTTCCACTTGTATATTCAGCAAAACCGAGTTCTGCGGATAAACCGTTTAATTTGTCAATTAAAAATGTTCCTGACCCGTCGGCTAAAGTACTGCCCATTCCCAGTTGAGGGATTGGGTTACCTGTCATTTGAATGGAAATAAAAATTGCAGGTACCATAAAGGCAAAGATCAATACACAATATTGTGCCACCTGAGTATAGGTAATCCCTTTCATTCCACCTAAAACTGCGTAAAACAACACAATTACCATCCCTATATAAACACCTGTATCAATATCAACTTCCAGGAATTTGGAGAAAACAACTCCCACGCCCCGCATTTGTCCGGCTACGTAAGTAAACGAAATGATAATTGCACAGAATACGGCTACAATTCGGGCAGTATGAGAGTAATAACGATCTCCAATAAAATCGGGAACGGTAAATTTTCCGAATTTTCTTAAATAGGGAGCTAGTAATAATGCCAGAAGCACATATCCACCTGTCCAACCCATTAAATAGACGGCTCCATCATATCCCATAAAGGAAATAAGACCGGCCATTGATATAAAGGATGCGGCACTCATCCAGTCGGCAGCGGTTGCCATCCCATTTGCCAGAGGTGAAACGCCACCTCCGGCTATATAAAATTCTTTGGTCGAACCGGCTCTTGACCAGATTGCAATTCCTATATAGAGCGCAAAGGACAGCCCTACAATTATATATGTCCAAGTTTGTACATCCATTTCTGTAAATATTAATTAGATTGTAAGAGATTGAAAAGTTGGTTTTATTCATCAAATCCGTATCTTTTATCCAATTTGTTCATCAATCGAACGTAGACAAAAATCAGAATTACAAATACATAAATAGAACCTTGTTGTGCAAACCAGAATCCAAGAGGAAATCCACCCAGAGAAAAGTTGTCTAATAAATCTTTGAACAGGATTCCTGCGCCATAAGAAACCAGAAACCAGATGCTTAACAAAATAAGAAGGTAACGTAAGTTCTCCTTCCAATACGCAGTTGCTTTTTGTTGTTTTTCCATAATTTTTGTTTTTAAAAAGTTGGTTTATAGGTAAATCATTGCCATAAGAGTGAGCGTTCCGGTTTCACTGTTTCCGAATTTTTCATTTTTGTACTCCAAAGTCAGTTTTGAATTATGTCCATTCATAAACAGATTGCTGCCAATACCAAAAACATTTCTATTATCATCTACGGCATCATAACTGTTTGAAGCAAAAGAGACATAGGGCTGTAATTTGGTGAGCTTTTCTGTTGGGATCAAATAACCGATATGCCCGTAAAGCATGCTTCCTGTACCATAAGCACTATATAAATAATCCTTTCCGTACTCGTTGTTTTGGTACACGGCATAAGCGGTAATGGCGCCATTGTTCTCTCCAAGCGGGGCATCATAAAATGCATCCACTGCGAAAATTGAAACATCTTCAGATGAGATTGTTGTCCCGTTAGATCGTACTGTCCCGTTTGGATGTAAAAAGAAACCCGCGCCCAAATTAAACACCTTTTTAGTCCCTAAATAAGTACCCACTTTATAAGGAAGAAAATTACTTTCCTGATCTAAGAAATTGTATTCAAAATAACCTGCATAGTTAAATCCTGCGTCTTTAGAACCAAGGACTTTTCGGCCTGCATAAATGGTGGTGCCAAGGTTATCCTGAACATTTCTTGAATCCAAACTATTTGTGAGTGATTCATTAATTGCAACTCGATATTGAAACTTGTCTATACTTCCTTTTGCGTAAACTCCCTGATGCCTGGCAAATTGGTCGGTTAAACCTAAAGTAGCCCACGATTGTCTATTGTTATCTAAGGTCAAAAAGTTAAGTGAACTCTGGTTATTCAATCTTGAAATCCCATTCCAATAATGCAATCCTGTACCAATGGCGTGATCTTTAGTCAGGCTGTATTGCAACCAAAAATCGTGAAAGAAGAGTTGTGAACTATTATCTTTTCCAACAGGTGACATATTATCAGCATTCAGGGAGTTTAGACCAAAATGGACGAGAATTAAAAATTTCGGACCAAATTGAGCATAGGTTAATAATCGCGCTCTTCTTGTTGAAAATTCAATTGATTTTTGCCCATCGGGAACATCATCGTCGTATTGTGCCCACATTTGTCCCCAGGCAATAAATCTCATGTAATTGGAACCGTCTTCGTTGAATTTAATCTTCATTCCGGATCCATAATCGGGAGAGCCCTGCGAAAATACTTGTGAGGAAAGAAGTACCAATAGGCTGATGCAAAGGATTTTTTTCATAAAAATTGAAGTTAGATTATGAAATCATTGGTTAGATTTCTTTTACTAAATTCTGTTTTTATGCATCAAAAAAAAAATCTACTATAGGTTTCTGTAAAACAGTATAGTTAATCCCTGAAACGTTCCCATTTTATCAACATAAACTTATCTCCCAACTCGGTAATTATCATTCCTGCTCCGGCCAGTTGATCCTTGTTTTTTAGGTATTTCAACAATTCAAGGTGATTGAAAATCCGGTAAGTCGGATGGTAATTTGCATTGGCAGGTTTTTTTATTTTATACTCTTTCACCCAATTGCTCACAGTAACATGAGAAACCCCTATAATTCGTTCAATCTCACGAAAACTAATGCCTTCCAGATACAGCTGTAGGGCTTTGGTGACGTAATAACTGTCGATCTTTTTTCCAAGCTTGTTTACCGTGAAATAATAGGAACATTTTTTACATAAATAGCGCTGTTTTCCCTTGACGATGCCACTTTTTATAATGTGCGTATTTTGGCATTTTGGACACGAAAATAGTTCCATATATATTTATTTTGCATAAATATACTAATTTAGCAACTATTTTTTAAATTAATATTCTAATAAAAAAGTTAGAAATATTGCGCACTCCTTTATCTAACTGATAAAAATATATGTTATATGTAGTTTTTGGGGGTTTTGTCAGATTAAAATACAGAAAGGTATAACAGCGTGTTAGATGGCTTTTAAAATCCTAAAATAAGCTTAGTTACAGCCTGAAATAAGGATGAGAATATCACAACTGAAACTTTATAACTGATTTTTAGCGATGTTTATTTTATTATAATTTTATACTTATCCAGTAGTCCGGTGATATTTTGAATTGAAAATCCTGTTGGCCACCGGATCAATTGAAAAATTTGCAGCTGTTTGCAGATCGGAACTTTCCATGTTTGTATTTCCAAAATTTGCGCCGCTTAAGTCACATTTTTCGAAACGGGAATTCCTAAGGTCTGATTCTGCAAAATCCACCTGTTCCAGGTTACAGCCTTTAAACTTTATGCCTTTTAGTTTTAAACCATAGAATGAAGAAAAATTGACAATACAATCTTCAAAATTAAATGAAAGTAAAAAATTGTCACACTCATCAAAACGCAGTCCCATTACTTTGCAATCTTTAAACCGGACATCCCTAAAACTTGTGCTTTTTAAATTGGCCATACTTAAATCGCAATTCTCAAATTCACATTCAGAAAATATAATTCCGGCGAGATCTGTTTTTGTGAAAATACAGCCAGTAAATGTGCAGTTTTCATATTCCGCTTTTTGGAATTCCTTTTCTGTGAAATTCTCTCCTTTAAAATCTTTGTTTTTTATGTATTCCGGGGTCATTAGTTCGTGTTTTGTGATGCTGAAAAACTGTTGTAAAAACTCCTTTTTTCTGAATGTTTTCTTCTTGTTGGAATCTAAATTCAGGGTTTTTTTATGATTTGATCTAAAAAGATAGCCAAATGTAAAATCTTAAATTTAAATACAGTAGGCTAGGAGAATCATATTAAACTAAAAAGCGCTATTTTTGCAGATTAATAAAAAAGACTTAAGTCGATATGGGCAATATAGTAGCCATTGTGGGAAGACCGAATGTAGGGAAATCTACCTTTTTCAACCGATTGATCCAACGCCGGGAGGCAATTGTAGATGCGGTAAGTGGGGTTACCCGTGACCGGAATTATGGAAAATCTGATTGGAACGGGAAAACTTTTTCCGTAATTGATACAGGCGGATATGTAAAAGGAAGCGACGATGTTTTTGAGTCCGAAATAGATAAGCAGGTAGAATTGGCCATAGATGAAGCCGATGTCATCCT
>Ga0209414_1001590_pt1 | contig 10681 bp, 15 predicted proteins | sample LakVidmifraction_4_FD_181154 | JGI IMG/M metagenome (GOLD analysis project Ga0209414, IMG submission 181154) | Hypersaline microbial communities from Lake Vida, Antarctica - Brine Hole Two &gt;0.2 micron (SPAdes) (version 2) | ecosystem: Environmental > Aquatic > Non-marine Saline and Alkaline >... | reverse complement strand
CCCATCTATTATATTTTAGTTTAGAAAATATGAGCAAGGGGATACCAAACATCATCCACATGTATACAAAAACGAAAAAATTGTGGACAAACTCTGTATACTTCCATATCGAGTATACTCCTTCATAAAAGTTTTGATATTCGATATAGTAATCCAAGTCTATAAACATAGGTCCCAAGAAGAATATACTAAACATTATTATTGTATAGAGTTTTGATATTAAGATTGTGAAATATTTTATATCGTTTTCTTTTTTCATTTTTACTACTCCTTTATCGCTAAATCATACCCAAACCACACTAAAACATACATAAGCATAGTAAAGACAAGGATACAACTCAAAAAGTGCTGCTAAGGCCTCTACTAAAATTATGCAATTTCCTTGAAGACCTTAACGGCATTTTTGAGCTTCTCTAGCTGCTCTTTATCTCTCTTATGATCCATGAGTAGCGCCATAAATTTTTTGGCAGTTTCGGGTATGTTTCCCTTACTGCTCCACTGTGCCGGCGTTCCCTCATTTACTCCCATGATCTTTGCTAACTCCTTGAGCTTTACTCCCAGAGTTTCGCATGTTTGTTTTACTATGTTGTTTTCGTTCATTGTTTAGCCTTTATTATCTGATATATTATCATGTTTTTTGAATTTAAGCGCTTAGCACTTAATAGGATCATGCAGCCATAATCCTATAAATGTTATTTGATTTAATAACCCATCCACGCTTTAAGCTGTGCCAGGGTTTTGACAATTATGCAGCCGTCCGCATCCCATACCATAACCGCACCGCTATAGGGAACGGCGTTAAAGCCGTGATCTAGTGCGATCTTTGCTAAATCTCTCATCTTTGTCCCCTCTTGTCTAGTAGTGCTATAATTTCTCTTCGTGTTGTGTGATAGGTGATCTTATTTAAAACATCATAATATTTGTTTCTAAATTGTTGTAAATAGGGGCATTGATTCCGCCCACTATAAAACAGTTCTTTTAATTTGCTTTTCCACCTGGTGCCGTTCGCGCTTCTGTATTGATCTAGTTTGATAGCTATTAATTCATTATCCATCTTATGCCGCCTTTCTTTTGTCTGATCTAAGCTCTGCCGCTTGTAAAAGTCTATCTGTCGCTTTGCTTGCTGCGCTTGCTGCTTTCCAAAGTTGCTTTGGATCATCTTTTAATTTTCGTAACCAGCTTTTCAAATATGCCGCGCTGTTGTTTTGTGTAGGTTCTGCACTTAGTCCCAGGTGTGCCATAAGTAAAACGCTCCCAAGTTCTGCTATAAGTTCCTCATAGGGATAACCCTCACTGCCAAAGCTTGCCACTTGTGGGCGGTCCAGTCTTGTTTTGTGGCCGGTGCTATGGATGTATTCATGGCCTAAAGTACTATAAAACTCTTCAGCGCCTACAAAATCGTTAATATGTGGCATTGTTATGTGGTCAGCTGCCGGGCTATAACTTGGCTGTGGTCCCTCTTTGATCTGTAAATAGTCCAAATTACTATAGAACTCTTCAGCGTGTGCGATAGGTTCAACCGCTGCGCCTTCTTCTGTTGCCTCTTTCTTTGGCGCGTCTGTTTGGTCCAGGTTAAACACTCTGTAACTTTTTATCATTGGTATGGTTTTAGTTACTGTTTCGCTTGATCCTGTTTTAATGTTGTCGGCTTGTTCTTTGATCTGTAATGGCTTGAAGAAAAATATCTCTGAAGACTTCTCACCCTTTTGGACTTTGTAGCCTTTGGCTTTTAGTTGGTTGAAAGTGGCCCACTCGTTTGATGTATAGCCGCGATCTGCTGCCGTGATCCATAAATTTAAAACATTGATACCATTGTAATATTTGCCCGTTTGAGCGTTTGCCGGTGCGCCGCTTGCTATGCTTGCTTTAAAAGGCTTTATCCAGCTGCCGGCCTCTTCTACTTTGTCAATGATGTTTATAAGTGTTTCGTTTAGTCTGTCTTTAGTCTCTTGCGCTGCATTCTTTTTCATGTTAAACCCTTTTAAATAAGTTTTAAATGATAAATTATCATCTAATTAAGAGAACTATATCACAATTTATCATTACTTGTCAAGTGTTTTATGATAATTTATCGTAATTTGTTATAATTTAATGATTTTTTATCATTTGGGCGCGCTTATATATATTAAAGTAGTGTTGAGGATGATCTTTCAAGCATAGCAGCTACCCATCATGAAATGCCGTTTCACGGCTTTCTGCACTTTCTACAAGCGCCAAGGCGCGCATGCCCAAGGCGGGCACATGCCGTTTTTTTACTCTATTCTCTCTCTAAGCTCCAAGACAAGGAAGAGCAAAACACATACTTATCAGAGTTCAACGGTGTGGGGTGCGTTGTGAGGTTTTTACTGAAAAGTACCCCACCCACTTAGGTTAGATTGAGTGGCTTTATAATGTGAATAACTGCCCTATTTTATATTTATTCACATTATTTATATAAATACGTTTTAAGCGTTAGTTTTATTTTTAACACGGTTAGGGGTAAGAGTATTTTTTTTGATAGAATTAGTATTATGTTAACCAAATATTTTAAAGGGCTAAACTACCCGTATTTACGGGGTTTGCTTTTCGCGGAAAAAGTGATATGCACATAGAGGTCTTAGAAAACGCTTTACAACTTAGTATATTGTGTATACCTCTCGCTTATACGTGGGGTGTTGTGTGTATTGTGGTGGTACTACCGTCTGCCATTAAAGCTTATTAATAAAAGTATGGGGGTATGGGTGGAAAGTTATTCACATACTAGGCAGGCACGCACCATAAAAAATAGTATATACATGCCCCCCTATTTTCCCCCACGCGCGTACGCGTATATACTAGGATGGTGCGTGGTAAAATAAAAAAATATGAAAATAGAAAATATAATACACTATAAATCAATTTTACTGATGAACCAAAGCACACCTTTTAAATACTTGCTGTCCGCTCTTTGCCTTGGGACTTGTGGCAGAAATAGATGAATCCAGTCGCTAAATATTGCAGTTATCTAGATCAAGCAATGTTTTTTTGAAAAAAGTATCATCATTTTTATAGAAGGATATAGATAAGTCAACCCCATAAGTATACACAGTATACAATGGTGCGTCTTTGCATGCCGTATTTGAGGATTGTTCCTTTAATAATCTAATATATCCTAAATATTTAGAATCATCTTCTTCTGCAGTAAAGGTTATTTTTGTATTTATCTCAGTTGATTTTTTCTTATATTTAATACTATCTACTCTTGCTTTTTTATTTAGCATCTTTGGGAAAGATAAATATGACAGCTCAGATGAAAGCATAAGATATCCTACTAATGTTTGGCTACCTTCATATTTATGGAGGTCCAGTTTACAATCAATAGAAGCAAGTGTAAGTTTTTTGATAAATTTTCTATTTGTGTCATAATATTTATATTCGTAGCTATACCCATATTTTAAATATGCTACTTTTGATGGTGTTTTACAAGTAGACTGGATTAGGTTATCTTTTATGTTACTAAATAGACTATTATCTATGTCTTTTTTAAGCATATTTATCAAGGTAAAATCATATGTTTGTATCATCTTTTCCATTTTTACGTAGTTTAGTTTAGTTGCAGTATCTATTAAGGAGGGAGTATTTTTGTTTACTATGGCAACAATATCGTCAAAATATTTCTGAAGGGAAATTTTTTCTATCTTTTTCTCTTCTATGGAAAGTGGTCCCGCTACTAAACTTGCACCTAATCCTAGTAGTCCTAGGACTACTAATGTGTATTTTGGCATTCTAATTCCTTTTTAATTGTTCCTCTCTTCTTGCCTTAACCCTTGTCTTGATCTTCTATCTCCAAAACAAACCGCATCACATCCCTACGCTGCTTAACATCAAACTCTTTTAGTATCTCTACTATGTTTGCTATGTCTATGGGGAGGGTATTGTTACTCTTATACTGTATTGTAGGTTCTGCTACTTTGTCCCCAGTCAAATCAATTTTTGCCAGGGGGTGAACATGATGGCTAATGACCATGCGCCATTTATCGGGGATCTTATTTCTTTTTACCCAATTCTCTATATTTCTTTTATTTGTTTTCAAAATATCTGCTAATTCTTGGTCTGTCGTTAAATCTAGTGATATTTTTGCTTGATTAAGATCTTCTCTTGCATTCATATTCAATACCCCCTCTTTTAAGAATTACATCAAATTATGCTAAATTAGGCTAAAATACTTGACACTGTGCATCATTTGATGTATAATGACCTAACTTACTATTTTAGTATAGCGAAATAATGCACGACAAAAAATAAAAGAGGGGATGGGAAAATGAATCTTAATGACAAAATAAGAGAAGATTGGGGAACTGTGACACACTTTTGTAAAAAGCATGACATCAACCTAAATACTTTTCGCGTGGTGATGTATGGTTATGGTAAGTCTGCACCCATCACCAACCTACTCATAAAGCTTGGGTACATCAAAAATGCTTCAGAACTTTTCAAAGACAATACCAAGGTAGAGGGAAAGTAGTTTATGAAAGTGGCAGTAAGGGGAAGTGACCATAAGTTACGTTGGCTTTCATGGGAGTTGCTACCGCAGCTTCAATGGTATAAAAAACTCTATAAAACAAATCCATGTGAGTTTACTGAGACTGATGGTGTTTTATATAAAAAATCTTCCAGTAAAGAAAGCAGTGAAAAAGTAAGAACACTTTTAAATAGCTGTTTAAAAATCTCTGGTACTACGTATGCTTTGGCGCTTACCTTGTGTGAGGGTGACAGACACAGTGCTACATTTTACAAAACTTTGGAAGTACTTACTACAAGAGTATTTAAAGATAAGACTTCATGGATAGAAGTTTTCGAAGATCACATCAAAGATTATGGCATTAGGGTTGCTAACATTGATGACGTGGCAACGCACTGGATAGACTCTGAAGATGAGTGTGCACTCAAACCTTCTGTACTTAAATCATACCTCTGTACTAAACCTGAAATGTTTGAAAGAGTAGGCACCCTACTTTTCTTACTCCCTACCCAAAACATCTTACTTGAAAATATGTTTTTTAGATGTGTGGAACTTGCAGGCAGTGAGTACGCACTTGCAACTACACTCAGTACTGACAAACTCACCCAAGAGAGACATCTTAAAAACTTTGAGCGGATGAGTTTCAAACATGCTGAAAATTTTAAAACATACTCAAAACTATTTTCTGACTTTTTAGAAAGAACCCATACACTTTTTGAAGAGGAGATTATCTATGCATAATGATAACTGGTTTGAAAAAGCACGTACGTATGACTTGCCTTTGTTTTTAGAGCAGGCTTACTTGATGGAAGTGAGTCGTGCTAAGAAATGCCTTTGCCCTTTTCATGAGGACACTAAACCTACTTTGAGCCTGAAAGAAAAAGGTGGTGAGTGGATCTTTAGATGTTTCTCTTGTGATGCGACTGGTGACATCACCAAGTTTGTGCAGATGAAAGAAAACATGAATCCACTTGATGCGGTTAAAAAAGTACTTCTTCATCATGGGGCCAACATAGAGGTGGGTGAGAAGAAAGAACTCACAGCGGCAGAACTCGAAGAGATAGAACAAAGAGCCAAAGAAGCAACCGATAGAAAAGCTGCTAAAGCTAAAGAAGAAAAGAACCTTCAAAAATCTGCACGTGTTCAGATGGCCAAAGGTGCAGGCGTTTATGCACAAAATCTTCATGATGCGTATGAGCAAGGTAATGATGAGATCATCAAAACGGTAGAAGCTAAATTTCCTAATGTATACAATAACACTGAGATCCGTGATCTGTATATGGGTTGGGACTATGAGAATGAATCACTGTGTCTCATAAACAGAAATGTGAACGGTGAGACTTATAACATCAAGACTGAAAAACGTAAAGGGTATTTTGAGCACTGGAAGTTTGGTGCAACATTTAAAGATTATGTCTTCCCTGGTAAGTGGATAAGCTGGAAACATGCCACTGCTCACGTCTTTGGTTTTGACTTCATGGACAATGAAGATAACCGCGTGGTCATCTGTGAAGGTGAAAAAGACGCCATAAACCTTTTACTCCTTGGCATCAACGCATTAACGCTTGGTGGTGTAACCACTTCATGGGAAGAGCATAAAGAACTGCTTAGAGGTAAAAATGTTTTTATATGGTTCGACAATGACGAAGCTGGGTATGTTAATGCCATCAAAAAGTACAAAGAAATCTTTGAAGTGACTAAAAATTGTCAAGTGATCTTCTTTTATAAGATAGGTACTTTTGATAACAAGTACGACATAAGCGACTATATTGCAGATAAAAGCATGGTGAACAAAGAGCAGGTATTTAAGTCTATTATCTTTTCTTCTTTCATCCCGACCAACTATGTGATATATGAACTAGAAGAGTATCTTGATAAGGATCTTACTGATTTTAAAGAGGAAGAAGTACTTAGAGACTTTAGTAAATGTAAAAGTTTCATATCCAATGCGGTAAAAGATGTGCGTGGTGAAAAAGATGAAGAAGTAAAACTCATGCTGCATCTAGGTAAACAACTAGATAGCAGTAGGGTTAAAGATGATCTTCAAAAGCTTATCAATTCACTTTTTACAGAAGACTCTTCTTTCCTTGGTTCTGAACTTGCAAGTCTTCAAAAAGTCATACAGTTTAAAAAATCTATGCTGACAGACTACAGACAAACTCATATCTATGACATGGTGAAAGAACTTGAGCGTGCTGCACAAAGTGCCGGGTATTCTTTTGCCGTGTATCGTGAAGTATTGTACTTTTGGACAGGTAACTACTTTTATGCGTTGGAAGACTGGGAGATAAAATCTTTTATCATGAAAGAGTACTTTAGTGCTGCGAAGATAGACTTTAAAAAACAGACAGTCAAAACGCGTGATGAGGTACTTCTTAATCTTTACGGATGGGCGCAAAACCTTGAAGCGTGGGTAGAGAATGAGAAACGTGTTATAAACATGACGAACGGGGCGCTTATCATACGCACCAGTGGGAAATACACTTTTAGAAATCATCATAAGAAACAAGACTGTGCTATGAACATGCTTGATTTTGCCTATGATGAAGAAGCTACTGCACCAAAGTGGAAAGTGTTTTTAAACCGTGTACTTCCTGACCAAAAAGACCAGGACACACTTATGGAATTTATAGGGTACTGTTTACTTCCTTCACATGGGTATGAGAGTTTTCTATATCTATATGGTTCTAGTGGTGCCAATGGTAAATCTGTTGTACTTGCTGTAATACGTGACTTTTTCGCAAAAGAAAACATAAGTTACTTACAACTGCACAACTTTGAGGGACACGAGCTAGAGACACTTAGAAACAAGATCATCAACATTGGGTCTGAGATAGAGAGTGGTGGTGATATGCGTAAACAGATGTCTGTACTAAAAAACATGACTTCTGCTGAAGACTCATTGACAGTGAACCCTAAAAATGAAAAACAGTTTACCATCCACCCGGAAGAAAAACCTAAGATGGTATTTGCCGCTAACAAACTTGTAAAGAGTGGCGTCGATGATGGTGGTGTGCAACGACGTATGCTTCTACTTAACTTCAATCAAGAGATAAAAGATGATGAAAAGATACGTGATCTACCTCTTAGACTTAGAGATGAAAAACCTGGCATATTAAATATGGCAATAGCAGGAATGGCAAGACTTATTAAAAACAATGGCTTCAGTATGAGTGACAGTCGTGAGAAGTTTATGGATGAGTATAAGTCCAACGTAAACCCTGTTCGTGCATATATGAAAGAGTGTTTGGTAAAAGATAGTGGCTTTATGGTAGCTAAGAAGTTTGTTTATGCACATTACCAGTCTTGGTGTGATGAAAAAGGACACAAGGCTTATGCATCACCTACCTTTTGGGGTAAATTTGGAGAGCAAGTGGAGTATGAAGAGATACGCCAACGTAAATATGAACATGATTTATTGCCTGCGCGTCATCCTTTTATAAAAGATTTTAGATTTGTTCCTGATGTAATTAATGAATTTGAAGTCGGAAGTATGAAATTAAAAGTTGAGGATCATAATATCTCTCAAACTGTGTTTTTACCTGTGACAGTGGAGTAAATGATGAAAAATACCACTTTGTCCTTAGCAAAAAGGTCACTGTCCTCAGAAGAGAGTACCACAAGAGGACAACACAAACAACGGTGTGGACGTACCTTGAAGAGTGAAAAAGGCTTTTGTCCTCTTGTCCTTAGCAAATTAGCGTATTCATACTCTAAATATTTTTTACTTACAAAATATTTTTATATCTCCAATTGGCTCTTTTTGAGAGGACAAGAGGACAAAGAGAGAAAAAGGGTCTTTAGTCCCCCTTAATACGTGCTTATCTCTGTCCTTAGTATTTTTTTTTGCTAAGGACAAGCGTAGGACAGTAAGGACAGAATGAAAACTAGGAAAATTAGAAAAAGGGATAAAAAGATGAAGAGAATATGGGAAGTAGTGACTACTTATAGATTTAATACAAAATTAGAAGGAAAATAGTATGAAAAATATAATGATCGACCTTGAGACAATGGGTTCAGGATCTAATGCAGCGATTGTTTCTGTTGGTGCAGTTGTGTTTGATGAAAATGGTATTGGTGCTACTTTCTACAGAAAGGTAAGTTTGAAAGATAGTGTCTCTCTTGGCTTGGACATTGATACCGATACTGTGTTGTGGTGGATGAAGCAAAGTGATGAAGCCAGGGCTGAGTTGACAGATAGTGATTCTTTTTCATTGAGAAGTGTACTTTCTGAATTTTCTGATCTTGCACGTGGTGGTGGTCATACTGTTGTCTGGGGATGTGGCTCTGACTTCGATAATGTAATTTTAGCTAATGCATGGGGAAAAGCATTTCCACATATTAAACTTCCTTGGGAGTTTTGGAATAACAGATGCTACAGAACAGTTAAAAATTTGTTTCGTGATGTAAAAATGGAAAGAACAGGTACTCATCATAATGCTTTAGATGATGCCATTTCACAAGCTGAACACCTTATAAAAATAGCGAATGAAAAAGGAATTAAATTATGAGCCAAATAGGATTTATAAAACAGGAACAAAAACTCTTTAAAGATAAAGAAGGTAAAGAAGCTTTGGTCAAATGGCTTGAGTGTCATTTTCGTGTGGGTGGGGTTCGACCTTTTACTGCGAAGATGTCTGCAAACAAAAAGAAAGAAAAAGACTCACAGCCGGACTTTCACATTTACTTACGTGCCAATGTAAACAAGGGTGATAAGTTTAGAGATATTCGTATAGGTGCTTTGTGGTTGAAAAAGAAAACCTTTGACGGAGCAGAAAAAACCTTTATGACGGGTAACATCTTTTTAGACTTTAGAGAAGTTCCCATTACTGTTTGGAAAGCTGAACCACGTTTTGAGGGTGAGAAGATCGAGTATCTTTATGACATCTCTATGATGAAAGATAAACCTCAAGAAGAGGAAAATGCTAACGACTACGAAACAACGTATGAAGATGGACAGGGTAATGAAATACCTATCACCGATGAGAACGGTGAAGAGATACCTTTTTAGAGGAGGGTGATATGAAAAATACGATGATGATATATAGAGCAATGGCAGCAGGGTGTAAAACTGTTTCTGATCTTAAGAGATATATAGGAGATGAGAGATGTCTGAGCCTATAGTAATGATCGCACCGAAAAGATGGATGCGCCCTTCTGATCTTGAAAATGAGTTTGGCATAAAAACATCATACCAGGCACAGCTAAGAAGTGAGGGGAAGATCCCTTACTCAAAGCGCGGAAAATTTGTCTTTTATGATCGTGAGAAAGTAGATGTCTGGCTTGAAGATGCTGCAATGGTGAGTTAATTTAACTCGCCTAAATAAAGATGAAAATGATAAGTATGAAAAAGTTTATGAAAACACTCAAGGTATGGTTTGGTCACGATACTTCAAGTGTTATAGGTTCTTTGGTTAAAAGAGATTGTGATTATATCACACTTAATTTAAAAGGGGTTGCATCATGACCGCAAAGCCTTGTATGCCTGTTGAAAAGGTTGAGAATTTTATGGCAGAAGTTGTCAAAGATTTTGAAGAAGTGGAGTCTAAAATAATCGTATTAAAAGTACGTTTAGCAAGAAGAACTATCTCTGAGGCAAGCATTATGCGTGAGCTTGATGAGATCGTTCAGATCATAAGGAGATAGAAATGAATAAAAATGAATTTAATGAGATAGATACGATTAGAAAATATTGCAGATCTAAGAACAGGAAATAAGAAATGAATATAGCACAAAGTACAATAAATAAGATAGTGCTGTTTTTTGCTAATCATTATGTATTTGAAGAGTTAAATACTTTAGAAGGTGAGCAACAGGATGTAGCACAGAAGTTGAACTATTATACAAAATTGAATGAACTCAATAAATATGATCTTATGGTATTGAGACAACTTGACGAATATTTTAAAGTGATGCTGGATGTAGAACTTTCTTATCAGGTATTTGGCTTTGAGGTACTTGCTTTGTGGTCCAGAGATATACCTAAAGAGTCTAGGCCACTTTTAAACATAAAAGACATCAAACTTCAAAAGGGTGCAGCTTATTATTGGCTGGAGAGCATCAATCTCAAGCGTAAAGATACATCTATATATGAAGAGAAAAAAGAGATCATGAAAGCAAGCACAGATAAGGCAAAAGAGTTTTATGAGTTTATATGTGGGTTTGAGATGAAGTGTATATCATAAAGTGATAAAAAAATTG
>Ga0209414_1001589_pt1 | contig 10687 bp, 9 predicted proteins | sample LakVidmifraction_4_FD_181154 | JGI IMG/M metagenome (GOLD analysis project Ga0209414, IMG submission 181154) | Hypersaline microbial communities from Lake Vida, Antarctica - Brine Hole Two &gt;0.2 micron (SPAdes) (version 2) | ecosystem: Environmental > Aquatic > Non-marine Saline and Alkaline >... | reverse complement strand
CTTTTACTCCTACAGAAGTAGGCCAATCATCCATCATATGGAAAACCATGGGCAGTTTTAAATAATCACATACCTCAATTCCAAATAAAATATCTTCCCTAGTATCAGTCTGAATATAAAGAATATCAGGTTTAAAATCATCTAACCAAGAACAAAATTCGGGAGACAACCTTGTTTTAGCCTGAAAATGTGAAAATCCTATATAATCGAAAATTGGAAGCATGTATTCCATGATCAGCTTTACCCGTAGTTTTGATTTTTTAATAACAACCTTGTCCTTAGTAGTGGCTTTGTCGTTAATATTTATGGCGCCTGAATAATATTTTCGACTGAAAAGATTAAATGGAAAAATCCATTTTCGCTCTTTAGAGCCCAGCTGATAATAGTTATTACATAGCTTGGGATCCATCTCTTCTGTAAGCAAATATCCTGAACAAGCAACCGCCAATTTTTCCCTTTCCCAGTTGCCGAAAAGATTTGAAAGGGTAATCCCTCCACCCGTATTGGTGTTGAACGGTTGTTTTATTATTAAAACTTTGGGCAAGAGCATCTTTATATTTTTTAATGGGTTTGATTTTGGATATCTTCAGCAATTTCTATAGGATCTTTATATCCTTTAAAATAATCTACAAGAATTTGTTCTGGGATATTTCTTATGGTTTTGGAATAACAGATACCGATTGAAACCCATACTAAAATGTGTTGTAAGGTAAACGTATGGACACTTGATGGGTACATATTTATAAGGAACCAGAGAATCCACATACCTGCTGCTTTGGAAAGTAGGTTTTTCGAGTAAAAAAATCCCATAAATATAGCCGGTATCGCAATTGCCAAAAAGAGACCAAGAGAGACCAATCCCCCCTTTAAAATGGATTGTAAATAATCGGTCTCTATAACTCCCCTATAACCAGTTAGGTTATCAGGATCTATACCTGGACAAAAATATTCCCCATCCATGCCTTTGCCAATTATCCAGTCTTTGGATCCCATATCCGTATAAAAACACAATTCAACACCGGAACGGGTATCCTCTAGTCCCCTATCCTCTATTTGATCAAACAAAACTAATTTATCAACATCTAAAAAACCCATTATAAAAAATGCGAGGAATCCAGCAGTCAAGACTGAAATAAGAATGATAAAAAGTTTGTTCCCGTTTTCTGATATATAAAGCAAATAACCGAAAATAAAAGGAATTAAAAACATTAGCAATAAGCCTCTTCGTGCTCTAATTATAGCAAACAGAATAGTGAGAATTACAATAAAAAAAATTAACATCTTTTTCCTCTTTAATTGATACTTGTAGACAAGTATCATAAATAGGCATGGGGCGCTAAGTGTTTTAGAGAATTGTTCCACTATTCCTTGACTTTTGAGATCAGCTCCACGTCTTATTAAATCCTCAAGGAAAAAAATGTCATATATAATATAGAAAACACCCAGTATAACTATAACATCTAGCAATTTTTTGTAATAAAAGAGCTTTTGTGGAAATAGCAAAAAAATAGGTACAAAATAGATAAAAACCCCATACCAGGCATTAAAAAGCATAAATTTCAGGAAGTTGTAATCAAAGGCAATCCCCCTTACTATTATTATAAATAACCAAAATAAATATAAAATATATAAGCTCTTTAAGTAATTATTTTCAAACCTAGGTTTAATTAAAAAACATGCAGTTGTAATAAAAATGACAATACCCACCAATTGAAAAAATTGACAAACTATAATATTGACAGATTGTGATGTGGATAGTGTATAGCTCAATGTATATAATATAAATCCAAACCAAAAAAGGTTCAACAATTGTCGCTCCCTAAAGGTTACATTTAAATAATCATCTAAAGATTGACCCTCCATTTAAAGATTTATTGACTTGAAATTCGATTTATCAAATTCAAATGTTTATTCATAATTGCGGCTCCATCAAATTCTGGTAAAGCATAACCTTTAATAGAGTTATCAAGACAATATTTGATACCCACGGTCAGATCATTGGAGTCTCTATAATTGGCTAAATATCCATTTTGTTTATGTTCAATAAGATCAGGAATTCCGCCTGTATTGAAAGCAACTACTGGGGTCCCGCAAAATTCTGATTCTAAAATGGTATAAGGAAGATTATCAGCAAGTGAAGGAGCTACAAATACGTCGGCTACATTATACATTAATGTAGTGGCGTACTCACTGGTAAGAAATCCGGCAAATGTGGTTCTGAAAGGAATCCGTTCTGCAACTTCCTTATTGTATCCGCTTCCAAATATAAGAACATGAACATTCTTATATTTTTCATCTTTCTTCAATAATTCTAAAGCCTTTTGAAGATATTTCCATCCTTTGTAGGGACTGTCGATATAAACGGCTCCAAAAGCAATTACTATTTCGTCCTCATTAATATTCATGATCTCCTTGGCAACCCTTTTATCACAAGGTTTAAACATTTTAGCATCTAAATAATTGGGAATATGGAAGGTAGGTTTATCCTTTGTCAATGTGGCTTTATTAGTACAGTTATAGAGCCACTTGCTTGGGGATACAAAATGTAAATTATCATACTTTTCAAATAATTTAAGTTTCTTGTGAAATTCCTTATACGCCAAGTCCTTAACTTTTTCTTTTGGGAAAAATTGACAATTATTGCATTCTGCTTCATACTTTTCGCATGTAAAACTATAATGGCAACCTCCCGTAAACGTCCACATATCGTGAAGAAAAAATATAATAGGCTTACCGAGCTGAAATAACTTTTCCAAGCTATTCAAATTCAAAAAACCATTAAGTACCCAATGGATATAAATCACATCGGCCTCTTTAACTTTTTCGATAGATGATACATCAGAGCCCAAAACGGGGTATGAGAATTTCCCATACTCATCTTTGGTATTTCTTGTAAGATAAGTCTCTATTTTCGTGGTAATTTTTGCCAAATACCTTCCTTTTTTGCCCAGACTGGTTATTCGTTCCTGTCCTTCAATATCAGAGAATAAGGACAGAATACTTGACCCCACCCCTACATCTAAAAAAGCTTTATGCAGCCTATTGGCGAAACTTGCCTCACTCGTTCCATACTGCAGATGAATTACTTTCATAAATTTACTTTAAGATTTAATTTTTACCCAATTATTTGGAAAAATCCCTGGAGTTTCTTTTCCATTGAGCCATTTGTCAGGCATAATGACAATTTTGTTATCGTTTTTATTTAACCAAGCCGCCCACCAGCTAAATGTGCTGTTCGATATAATATTATGTCTGCATAAACTCATCAAAAACATGTCGTTGAAGGACTTTCTGCCTGAATTATGGTCTACGAAAGTAACATTCGTAATTTTTATGTTTGCTTTCACCCATTTTATATCATCGGAAAAAACGTAAAAATGAGGCGAGTCAACTTTTGATTCAATATGATTCACTGCATTCAGAAAGTATTTTTCATCCCTAATTACAAAATGACTTCCCGCCCATTGATCATTTGTATAATCACCACGTCTTACATGAATACTGACTGCATTTCTGTCTTTTATTTCACTTATAAGTCTTTCATTAATCTTGTCTTTAGGCTTTTTAAACTGAAATTTTCTTTTTATAAGCCCCTCTATTCCTTGAAAATACTTTGTGTCTTGCCAGGTGCCAATCAAAAATTTATCTTCTTGATTGAAAATATTTTTATCAAATACAAATTCTTTATTTTCTCTGTAAACAGATTTTTTTTCAAGGTAAATTTTGAGAAAACGACTTGAAAAAAAAGATACTACTCTGTTTTCTAACAAGAAACGAGCATTTTGGATGGTGAAATTATAGAGATTTAGAGGGAACGGTAATTCAAGATCAAAGGCCCGCCCCATATCAAAACCATTATGGTGACGATTTACCAGAAAATCCAAAATAGATATTTGCGACTTCACCCCTTTTTCATTCAATGCAACATTGGCAACATATTGAAACATTTGGTTACCCAACCCTCCGTATAGCGAAACCTTATTCATATAATTCTTTTATTCTTAATATTATAAATGGAAAAGAACGCTAAACACATAATATCTTATCTTATCCAGATACCCCTTTTTCCTTTAACTATAATCATATAATATTGAAGTGGGGCTAATAGATAAGCGTTAACATTTGCTATTATAGCCGCGATAAATACAGCATAAACACCCATTTTATATACTTTTATAAGGATCAAAACAATACCGATGTATAAAATAGGACTAATTAAACTAGACCAAAATTGAAGTCTTAGCGCACTTATACCGTTTAAAAAATTCACATATTTACTTCCAAACATACCAACACTAAAAAACAAAAAGCCAAATAAGGAAAGTTTGAAATCTATCTGAACTGTTCCTTCTCCCAACCAAAGATCATATATGAAATTTGAGCCAAAAAGCATCATAATACCAATTCCAAACATTGCGAGATTCAATAAATTGTATTTTCTGATACTATTTTTTATCCAAGAAAAATCATGCTTTAAAAATGCTTCAGTAGAGGCTGACCAGAATGGAATAATAAAAATCATGAAAATCATATTTAAAATCCCAAAATACTTATAAACAATATTATATGATGTCACCTCGGCCGGCCCAAAATTTCTTGAAATAATAATATTTGCAGACTCATACTGCACCACACTAGCTATTTGTATAACAAAGAAAACACCTCCAAGGTTAAAGAGACTCTTAGCGTGTAAGAATTTTACTTTGGACCAGGATGGTCTATAGGACTTGTACTTTCCCGTAAAGAAAAAAATATTTGCAACAGCTAAAGCGAAAATTGGTGCGACGCAGAGTGCCAAACCCAAATAAATTAATGAACCTTCTGTGGTATATACAAGGATTACGATTATCAATAGAGCAACTGCTTGTCCTATAAGATCGATAAGGGATGCCTTTGCTGGTTCTTGATCTGCGGTGATAATCGTTGTGATAACCCTTAATACAAATTGCAAGCAGAAGTAGGTGAATACAATTACTGCCAATAACGAGATCTCGCTAGAAAATCCTGACGAAACATTGAGCATATCGCTCCAGTTCAAAAATGGATTTACCACAAGAAAAATCACCAAGAGAGCCGTAAAAATAATTCCCAGCACAGCGTATGTCGTACTTACATAAACCTGTGCGCTCTCGTCATCTCCGGAAGCCTTAGCTTCTGCAAATTTATTTCGCAAACCTTGCGTAAGCCCGATATCAAAAAAACTAAACCAAGCAACAATTGAACTAATAGTTAGCCAAATTCCATAACGGTCAGCATTTACATAATTGATCGTAAGAGGCACAAGCAAAAGGCTTATTGCAATGCTTCCCCCTTTTATCAAAACTGATTTAACTATGTTCTTCTTAGCTTTAACGCTACGTTCATGACCGCCAATCAGTTTTTTCTTAACGGACTCAATAAAAGGATGCTCAAACTTCATCTAATCAATCTCTTAAACATTTGAATTAGCTAGCAGAGCATTCGAGTGCTTTATTATCTCTTCTGAGAAAGCAATGTAATTATATCTCTCCCGGCTTAATTGCTGCCCTTTCCTACCCATTTCTTTTGCCTTTTCAGGATTATCGATCAAGAAGTTGATTGCCTTCTCCCAGCCTTCTCTGTCATAATAATCTACCAAAATACCAACCCCGGCTTCCTCAATATCAAAGGCAAAGGCTCTATTATTGGTTGCAATGATTGCTTTTCCAGCAGCCATGGACTCAAAAAATACGGTGCTACCAAATGGCGCAAAACTAGGTGCTTCCTCAATAGGTAATGCAACCGCTAAACTGTTATAATATTCGCCGCGCAGTTTTCCGGTAGAAGTCAGACCAGGAGTTATCGAGCTGTCCACATGTACATTGGGTGGGATTACGGTATTCAGTTCGCTTACAAAATTAGGTCTGGCTGTGATGTGCAGGTCAAAATCGAGGTTTTTAAACGCTTCTATCAAGGTATTGTAATCCCGGGCAGCCCCACCGGTAGCATATATAAAATCGAGTTTCGGCGGGTCTTGCTGTTCTTTGTTGTACCGTTCAAAAAAATCATGGTCGGCTCCCCACCCCCTTAAGTAATCGGTATTTCCCTGTACTTTATATTTTTTACTTTCTTCAGCGAGGGTTTTATTGATAAAAATAATTTTGTCCAGCCCCTTAAAATAAATGTAGCGGATCAGGTATTGCTTGAGACGTTTGAAAGGGTTTTTCTTATTGACCACATAAGCCCGTTGCGCAATGGCGATCACCGGTTTGTTGAACAACCCGATCATTTTTAGAAAGGCGATCAGAAAGGTAAACTGCATAAAGGGATCAAAGATCACGTCATAGTCTTTGGCCTTTTGCAGTGTTTTTATTTGTTGCTGGAGCGTTTCGATCTTGATAAGCTTTCCCAATTTGCCTAGTAACCCCGAAGGCCTGTGGGGGATAAATTGAACCTCGTAGCCCGTCTTTTTGAACTGGTCGTAACACCACACATGGTGCAGGGGCAATAAATCCCCGCCATTATTTAAGTATTCCATCGCCTCGTCCAGTGAATAAAACGGAACTATCTCAAGTACTCTTTTCATAGGTTATGCTATAGTTTCTAGTTGAGGCACTGCCACGACAAACTGCGCTCCGTCCCGTTGCAGTGCTTCCTGTTGTTCTATGATCTCTTTGCTAATATTCCAAGGTAGGATCAAAATCCACTTCGGTTTTTTGTTTTTTAGTTCATCGGGATGTAAAATAGGGATATGGCTGCCGGGCATAAATTTATTCTGCTTTGAGGGGGCGGCATCGCAGACAAAGGGCAACAAATCAGGTTTAATTCCCGCATAATTAAGAAGGGTGTTCCCTTTTGCAGCGGCTCCATAAGCAGCCACCACCTCGTTTTTGTTCTTTTTTTCGATCAAAAAGGAAATTAGGTCATTTTTTAAAGTGTTAGCTTTTTCTTGAAACGCATCATATATTTTTAGGTCTTGCATCCCGGCGTTTTTTTCCTGATCCATCATTTCTTTTACACTGGGTTCTGTTACCCTGGTGTCTTCAATATTACAACCATACACCCTAACACTCCCTCCATGAGTTGGAAGTTTTTCTACTTTAAAAATTCTTAGTCCGTTTTCTTCAAAAATTTTAGAAGTTGTAAATACCGACAAGTAGGAATAGTGTTCGTGATAAATGGTGTCGAATTGATTGAATTTCAGCAAATTAAGTAAATGCGGAAATTCAAGTGTTACTGTACCTTTTGCTTTTAAAAGTATTTTTATACCGGCTGTAAAATCATTTATATCTGGTACGTGTGCATAAACGTTATTACCAATAATCAAATCTGCTTTTTGACCTTTTTTGACTAATTTCTTCGCCAATTTTAAACTAAAAAACTGCTTTATTACCGGTATCCCTAAAGAAATAGCTTTATCGGCGGTCCCAGAGGTAGGTTCAATGCCTAAAGACGGAATCCCTTTTTTAATAAAATTCTTTAATAGGTAACCGTCATTGGATCCTATTTCAATTACTTGGCTTGAACCATTTAATGCAAGGGAATTAGTTATTTTTCCACAATATTGGAATGCGTGGTTCAACCAGGATTTAGAAATAGATGAAAAATAAGAATAATCGTCTTTAAACAATTCCTCGCTGCTTGCATAATCGGCAGTTTGAACCAACCAACAAGTACTGCACACACAAAGTTTTAATGGAAAATATATTTCAGGCCTATTAAGATCTGCTTCTTCTAAATAAGCATTGGAAGGTGGGGCAAAGCCCAAATCTAAAAAAACGTGCTCAAGTTTATTTTGACAATGACGACAGTTCATAATTCAAAAAGTTTGTTATTAAAAGATTCTAAATTATGATGGTTTGAGTCCCTTTCTGAAACAACAGATACAGGCAAAGGCCAAGAAATTCTTATTTTGGGATCATCATAGGGAAAACCCCTTTCGGAATTAGGATCGTAAAAGGAAGAATGCTGATAAATCATTTCTACATCCTGGCTCAAGGTTTGAAAACCGTGGGCAAAGCCCTCGGGCACATATAATATTTGTGGTGAATCTTTTGACAAATTACTGGAGGTCCACTTTAGAAAGGTGTCCGAATCAGGTCTCATATCCACAATAACATCATAAACACTCCCTTTGATTACCCTGATGATTTTAATTTCCGATGCGACGCCCACTTGATAATGCATCCCCCTTAGTGTGCCTTTTTCCTCGGTAATAGAATGGTTTATTTGAACTATTTTTTTATCAAATCCAATTTCAGCCAATTCTTTTTCACAAAATATACGTGTAAATGAACCTCTTTTATCTCCTTTTGGATCGAGCTTTATAATATAGGCTCCTTTTAAAGCAGTTTCTATAAATTCCATAGTAGTTATTTACCCCTTAAATTTTTGATTTTCATAAATTCATCAATTTGAAATTCGCATAGTTCCCTTGCCATTTTTCCTTTTAAATATGCTTTATACCATTCCACGGTTTGTAAAATTCCTTCTTCTAAAGAATAAACATTCGACCAGTCCAACCTACTTTTGGCTTTTGAGGAATCCAGTTTCAAAAATTTAGCTTCGTGTTCATTTTTTTTCTCCTCTATTTTATAAGAAGCATTCCCGCCCCAGTTTCTACATAACTCGGACACAATCCATCTAACACTTTTATTATGAGCATCTCCTGGCCCAAAATTCCAACTTTCGGCATAATCCTGGTCTTCAGTGTATAATTTCTCAACGAGGGTTAAATATCCAAAAAGTGAATCTAAGATAAATTGCCAAGGCCTTGTGGAACCTGGGTTTCTGATAACGACATCTTCCTGAGCCTGCATCGACCTTATAAAATCCGGAACCAATCGGTTTTGAGACCAATCTCCCCCACCAATAATATTACCTGAACGCGCCGTAGCAACAACAATCTCATTTGTTTCTTTTTCACCAGTATTAAAAAAAGCGTTTCTATAAGAGGCAGTTATAAGTTCAGAACAGGCTTTGCTATTGGAATAAGGATCATGGCCTCCAAGAACATCATCTTCTCTATACCCCCAAACCCACTCTTTATTTTCATAACATTTATCGGTAGTAACATTTAGAATAACTTTGATACTTTTTGTGTTCCTGGCCACTTCCAAAAGGTTTACCGTTCCCATAACATTTGTTTCGTAGGTAAAACGAGGGTCTTTATAAGAAGCCTTTACCAAAGACTGCGCCGCCAAATGAATGATGATTTGCGGTTGAGTTTCCTTAATAAAATCTTTCAACCGTTCAAAATCCCTAATATCGGCAATATATGATTCGATGAACTTTTCGCCATGTACTAAATCGTATAGATTAGGGGAGGTAGGAGGATTTAAGGCATAACCAAATACTTGTGCCCCCAATTTATTTAGTAACAGGCTTAACCATGCTCCCTTAAAACCAGTATGTCCTGTAATGAGAACTTTTTTTCCTTTAAAGAATTCTTTTTCCAAAAAATGCGATTTAAAAATTTTTCTAAAAATTCAGTATACTTTTTCAGGGCTGGATTCCCATCTTATCCAAGGTGCCATTTTATTTTTAATAAGTTCGTCTAATTGTCTTTTGTCCCTCAAAGTATCCATAGGCTTCCAGAAACCAGAATGTTTAAAGGAAAAAGCATTTCCTGATTCGGCCAGGTTTACAAGTGGTTCATTCTCGAATATCGTATTATCATCAGTTATATAATCCATTATTTCAGGTTCACATATAAAGTAGCCTCCATTTATCCATTTTCCATCACCCTTGGGCTTTTCGGTAAACCTTATAACTTTATCATTATTATCTGTAATCAAGGATCCAAACCTTCCTTCTGGTTGAACAGCAGTAATTGTGAGGATCTTGCCGTGGGATTTATGGAAATTCAGAAGGTTGTTTATGTTTATATTAGAAACACCATCTCCATAAGTAAGCATAAATGTATTGTTGCCTATATATTCTTTAACCCGTTTTATCCTACCGCCAGTCATGGTATCCTGGCCGGTATCGATTAACGTAACCTTCCAGGGCTCTGATTTATTTTTTCTATATATAGTTTTGTTCTCTGCAAAATCAAAAGTAATATCTGAATTGTGGAGGTAGTAATTGGCGAAATACTCCTTTATCATGTACCCTTTATACCCTAAAAGTATTATAAATTCATTAAACCCATAATAGGAGTATGTTTTCATAATATGCCAGAGTATAGGTTTATTTCCTATTTCTACCATGGGCTTTGGTTTTATTAAGGTTTCTTCTGAAAGCCTAGAGCCTAAGCCTCCTGCTAAAATTAACACTTTCATACTTTTAGTTTTTTGTTGGACGATTTTTTGTTCCTATTTTGATTACAATCTATTATTGTGGTTTTTATAGGAGATAGCTCAATACTATACCTATAAAAAATATAGCTTTTAGATAAAATATAGTTTGATCCTACTCTTTTTTGCTTTTACAATTCACTATTGTATTACTGAAAAATAAATAGTTAGTTCATCTTTTTTGTACATAGGCCCCATATCCATATGCCTGGCTATATCCATATCCATATCCACTATCTTCCTTGACGAATCCCCTTTTTTTCAACCCGTTAAAAACGATGCCGGTGTGCTGCAGTTTCTTGTCTGAATGATTATGATCTAGCCTCTGAACAATTTTCTTCGGCGTGAAATCGTGCCTAACCACGAGAAGGGTTATCTCGCTGTATTCCGCAAGCAGGTTAGCATCCGAAACCAGCCCTAATGGGGCAGAG
>Ga0209414_1001588_pt1 | contig 10687 bp, 12 predicted proteins | sample LakVidmifraction_4_FD_181154 | JGI IMG/M metagenome (GOLD analysis project Ga0209414, IMG submission 181154) | Hypersaline microbial communities from Lake Vida, Antarctica - Brine Hole Two &gt;0.2 micron (SPAdes) (version 2) | ecosystem: Environmental > Aquatic > Non-marine Saline and Alkaline >... | reverse complement strand
CATATGCCTTATGATTTTGAGATAGATCCTTGTGATGGAGCCCTGAGAGATTTCTGTAAACTCTGCAGGAACAATCTGTCACCAGAGGAAGAGTGGTGTAGAGAGACTCGATTTTGGCGACCATGAGGGTTTCCCTCTACCTACATAAGCGGGTGAGGCTTGTCTATTGCGGTCATTGTGACGAACACTTCTGTGCTTATACTCTACGGCGATGGCTTAGGGTACGTGGTCCTCTTCGAATACAACAAGGTCCTTTGCAAACAAGACCTCCCCTTCCTCATATAAAAATTGTTAAATTAGAGATAGAGAGAGGGAAATTTCATCTTTAACCTGCAGGCAAAATCCCTTGTTCTAATATCTCTTGCAGTTTAGCCGCCTCTGTTATCCTCTCTTCCTGTATTTCTAATTGTGTTTTCCAATCTACAATAGCCTCAAACTCACCTTTGAGGCCGTTGGTTGAAATAATTTTGCTATAGAGACCTGAAGGGGCAAGCATCTTTCTTATTAAAGGCCCCCATCTCTTATCCTCTTTTATTTGTAAGTGCCCTGCATGACACCCTTGGAACACTGCCTGGGTGAATTCATCTGTACAATATCTACCCAAGCCATGCTTGTTGGCCTCCGCTAAGTAATCAGGTGCATAGAGAAGCAGAGCTGCAATACGCATAGCAAATTGTTTAGGTTTGCCAGAAGCAACATTCCTGACATCCAAAAAGTGTTCTTGGAAAACAACATTAAACTCGTTTGCTAGGATTTTAGGTTCTACATTGAGTTTACTGCTCAGGTGCATGACCATCGCCTGCTTAAGTGTTGGGGATGGTATATTATTTAACAATTCACCTATCGTATCGATCAGGCGTTGCTCCCGGGTCATGTTTCCATCTTTTTCGAGTAGCAACCTGGTTGCGATGAATTCAACGACCGGCAGAGCGTTTGTCAAAAGTTCTTCAAATGCAGAACGACCGTTTTCTCTTAAAAATGTATCCGGATCATGGTTTTTCGGGGTGCTGATAACATATGCTGTGAGATTGTTTTTTAAGAGAAGGGGTGCTATTTTCAATAGAGCCTTCATTCCTGCAGAATCCCCATCGTAAAACAAATAAAGCGTTGCCGTTTGAGCGGCGTTTTTTAGCAAGCGAACATGGTGCTCGGTAAAAGACGTTCCCAGGGGAGCTAAAGCATAGTCAATATGTTGGTTTACAATTGAAATGACATCAAAGCAACCTTCTACTAGAAGGATTTTCTGATGAAGACGTATGTTGGTTATATGGTCGGAGAAACCAAAGAGTATGTGGTCTTTTTTGAAAATGGGCGTTTCTGGGGAATTAAGATATTTTGGCCCATCTTCCCCCAGGTTGCGAGCGGTAAAACCAATAATTCTAGAAGCCTTGTCTTTTACGGGTACCATTATGCGATTTCTAAAAAAATCAAACTTACGGTTGTTCTTTTCAGTGATCAAGCCTGCCTGCATAGCCGAATCTTGTTGAGCAACATTGAGTTTTTCATAAAGATATGTCCACCCAAATTCCCTTGGGTCAGGTGCCAAACCTATTTTGTATTTCCTACAGAGCTCTATTGTTATCCCTCTTTCCTCAAGATAGGCCATTGCCTGGGCCCCGATCTTCTCGTTGAATAAAGTGTTGTGATAAAACTCGGCGGACCTGGCCATTGTTGTATACAGAAGATCCTTTTCAGACTTTCTCTCCGGATTGGAGTTGTATTGCGGCATCGGCTCACCAAGTATTTCCGCGAGCTCTTTTAAAGCTTCCTTGAAGTCAACATTCTTGACCTTTTCTATGAATTTATAGATATCGCCATTTTCTCCACAACCAAAGCAATGAAAATATTGTTTGTTGAAATCTACAGAAAAAGAGGGGGTCTTTTCTTGGTGAAAAGGGCAAAGTCCGACGTATCTGCCAGAGTTGCCTGCTCTTTTGAGATTTACTCCCAATTGGGTGATTATTTGCACAATATCCGCTTTTTCTTTTAATTCGGTTACAAAATCCATTTTTTTCCTGTTTTGGGTAGAAATTTTTATTCTTTTCCATAAAATACAGAAAAATAGAAATTTTAAGAACACAGAAAATGCACAAAGGGTATTATTTTGAAAAGAAAATATTTATCAATGTTGGTTTTAGGAGTGTCGCTTTTGAGCCCAATGGTCCTATGTGGGAGCGTTTGGGCTAATGATTCAACAGTGGGATCACTCGTTCAAACAAGCAACGACCTGGGAGAAGCAAGAGACTTGAAGAGTTCTGGAAATTTTCAAGCTGCAGCTGTACCTTATGCCAAAGCTGTAAGTCAAGATTACGAGAATCTTTCCTTAATGCTTGAAGCAGGAAGTAACGCATTAGCCGCGGGTCTTACTCAGTCATCAATAGATTACGTAAAACCTGTCTTGAAAGTTGATCCTGCAAATAGTGAAGCGCTTCACTTGATGGGGCAAATACTTGTCCAGCAAGAAGATTACAGAAGAGCAAAAAGCTTTGTGGCAGACGCTATTATGTTTGATCCACAAAATGTGACATACATAACAACCTTAGTCTTACTCGATGCTAAACTCGGTAATACAACTCAGGCTGTAGCAGGCGCTGAAAAGATTTTAAAAATAGATACTAAAAATATAGATGTTTTAAATCTTTTAGCTCAGTTTTATTTGAGTGAGAAGAATGTAGCAATGGTGGAAGAGACCTGGGGCCGTATTGTAGAAGTTGAGCCAAGCCTTGAAAACATAGCTCGATATGCACAGTCGCTACAGATACTAAAAGAAGAGGGCAGGGCTGAACAAATCTATCGGTCTGCTATCCGGATGTATCCAGATAGCTTTTCAGCTTATGCTCAGTTTGGTGACTTTCTCTTGTCGACGCTTGATTATGAAGGTGCTGCTAGAATGTTTTCTATTGGATCCATGAAGACCGAGGGTTCAGACTTATTAGCGTACAGTCATGGTAAAATGTCTCGTGCCTTTTTCAAGTTAGGTAATATTGATGAAGCAAAGAAAGAAACGATTGCTTGCCTAAATACAAATCCCAACGAATACGAGGGGCTTTTGACCAAAGCAAAACTCTTTGTGCAGGCAGACATGCTCAAAGAAGGACGACAGGCTTTAGCTGGATTGCAGAATCAGGGAGCGAATGACGCCGAATACTATTTTGCAGTCGCTACCATTAATAATGCCGTGAATCCTTTAGGTACCGAAGCAGACGAGCCTTTAGCGATCGCCAGACAGATGAATCCTGACGATCCTGAATATATGATTTTAGAAGCCAGAAGGCTTTTGATGGTCGAGGACCTGGGCAACGCTGAGAAACTTGTCAAACAAAGCCTGGATATTATGACAGGGGATCATAACTTAACCCCTCTGTTTGTGCAGGCGTATATCACACTGAGCGATATTTATGCGGTCGCTAAAAACTATAACGCAGCCATATCCATAAGGGAGGATATACGAAAAGCGGGTTTACAGAATAAAGTGCTCGATATCGGTCTTTATGAAGTTTATGTAAAGGCAGACAGGCTGGACGATGCTAAAAAGCATTTAGCTCTATTTAAAGAAAGCTTGTTAAAGGAAGAGCTGGCATCTCTTGAAGGACAGGTTAAAACAAAAGCGCCCCTTCCGGACGACCCGGAAGGGGCTAATCAACAAACAATAAATTAAGATCGCAAAAAGGATCGAAAGCCATTGTATCTCTGTAATTTAAAATACACGGGATGAACAGTCAAGAAAATACTGGAGAACATATTATGGACGAAAATCAAAAAGTAATGACCCCCGAGAAGTTGAACGACATTGCCAAGAAAAATCTTAGAAATTACATGAATGAGATCAAGGAACATGGTGGCGTCGATTACGAAAAAGCTCTCTATGGTCTTTTTTTGCAGATTGTTACGACGCTTGAAACACAGCACGGAAGAGTAGACGCCAAAAGAGTTATGAAAGAGTTCGTTTCAGATCTTTACGACAATATCTAACGTGGGAAAGCATGAAGATCTGTGTGGAAACGAATCTTATTCCATGGTTTGTCTCTACGCAGAGGAAATCCTTCTGGCCACATTGTTTTTTTCCAGAGAAACATCTGAAGATCTAGGTTTTATTTTTAATCTTCTTGATCCAGAAGATTTTTGGGGGGAGCAATGTAAAATCCTTTATAAAGGTGCACGAGAATGTTTCAACGCAGGTCAACCTGTAACGATGGCATTGGTTTTACGTGTTGTCCGGGATAGTCTTAAGAGTAATATTGTTAAGCCTGAGATCGTAACTCGGCTTGCTATGGTCATGCCGGTTCAAAGTGATTTGAAAGCTGTGGCTCAATCCATTAAAGAGAGTGCTGTTACTCGTAAAATTGCTATTATGCTTGATATCGCGTCTGACGAACTTTTATCAGCAGCGTCTTCATCGCTTTATCTTGCAGATCTGATTGGTAAGTTGCAGGCATTTAAAAATGATTTTTAGAGGTTCTAGTCATGCCCGAAACATGGAACATCCTGGTTGCTCAGAAAAACCCAAATTTAGTAAAGAAATTTCAGAAAATCTTTACAGACACTCCATGTCGTTATGATGGCAAGGTAGTGAAGGTTTATGGCGCGACAACCAGTAAGACTACAAAAAAGTTGTTACTCGAGAACGAGATTCATCTTTCGTTTATTGGTGTTTCCTTAGAACAAGTTGACAGCGGACTTGCTGTTATAAACTTTATCAGGAATCAACTCAACAACCACGAATCTCGGGTTATCATGATCGTTGATCACGGTGATAATTTTGCACCGAGTTGGGCGAGTGACTTCTATAACATAAACGGGATTAAAACCGCCGACCAGTTGTTGCAAGATAAAATCATCAGAATTGAAGCGGTGATGCAAATCCATGATTATGCCAACACACTAAAATTAAGAAAACGTGCACTAGCTTCGGAGGGCAATGCCGAGGCGGTGATAAACCAGGGTAAATCCGAGAGGAAGATTAAAGATTTTCTTGCTACCGTTTTAACAAAACATATACCTGTTCCTGTTATTTTAACTAACAAGGATGGCTTTGTCGTTCGTTTCAACAAAGCTGCAGAAGCTTTTTTTAGTGTGTCGGCCGAAATTGTTTTGGGTCACCAATTTTCTAGCATAAGCCATCAACTTGGGATCGGTGAAGAATATAAGGCTATTTTTGACAGTGTTTCTCAAGGTGAAGTTTATCGTCAAGTCTATGCACGTGTTGTTCGAGGCGAAGTAATGGAAATGACTTTTGCTTTCCAAGTTGTATCTATGGGCTCCAAAAATAAAGGTGTAAAGGGGATTGTAATGGTGGGTGATAAGGCCATCTCATCTGCTGAGGTCATATCCACAGGAATAGCTCCAAACCTCCCCATAGAAGGTTGCCTTCCTGAGATAAACACTATCGAACAAAATATGTTGCGAGTCTCAGAGCGAATCAAATTAATCAGCGAATCTAGCGTAACGGTTTTACTTGTAGGGAGTTCAGGTATAGGAAAAGAATTTTTCGCAAGAATCATCCATAAACATAGCCCTCGCAAACAAAAGCCTTTTGTCGCTGTTAATTGTAGAATACTTGAAGACAGACTTGAAGACGAATTGTTTGGATGCAAGGATTATCCTAAGTCCGTTTTGGAAAGATGTGAGGGAGGCACCTTGTATTTAGGTCATGCGCATAAGATTACCCCCCAGGCGCAGAAACGTCTTTTGGGTTTTCTAATAAGACGCGGTTTCTATAATAATGTTTCAGGTTTATTTATAGAATCTGATGTTAAACTTATCGTTTCTATGAGCCTGAACATTGTCTACAATATAGGCGCCACGGGTTTCAATGAGGACCTATATTATCGGTTTTCTTCTACTCTTTTAGTTCTACCTAGCATCTCTGAACGTAAGGCTGATATTCCTTTACTTATGAGATTATTTCTTGAATTACATCATTGTACTAACCTGGAGTTGACAGATTCTTTCATGAAGGCGATCGTAGCTTACGATTGGCCTGGTAACGTTAGAGAGATGGTGAACGCAGCCCAATATATTGCTCTGGCTAAAATAGCAGACAGACCGGTTGATGTTATCGATCTTCCAACAACAATACGGTGGCAAGCGACAAAAGGCATTATTGCAGATGACATTTTTGAGTCTAAGTCTGATATCCCGAAAAATGACGCTGAAGTGGCACTACGGCAATTTGATGGTAATGTATCGCAAGCAGCTGCTTCCTTCGGTGTATCCAGAGGCACTTTTTATAGAATTCTTGGTAAAAAAGAAGTTTAGCTTTTAGCTTTTGTGTGTTTATTTTGAATGTATTGATAGATGCACAAAAAAATTTTTATATGTTTAATATTTTTCCCTGTTTTAGTTAGCTTTTCTTCCCTTTTCTCTTAAATAATCCAACTGTTTCCATATCTGTCAGCCTAATTTTCATTCTCAAATTCCCCTAAAATCCTAATTTATGTGAGTTTGTGTCATTTTGACACAAGTACGTACCACAAAGTGATATACTAAAACATGTGGACACGTTAAAATTAAGTTTTATTTAATATAATTATTTTTTTTCGTACCACACTTCCGCCCATAACCTCCTGTTAATATAAAAATAAGTTGAAAAAATACTGTTATAGCAACATAAACTTAATGCATCATTGTTAGTTTTTTCTTGTTTTTTGTTTTTTAATATTATATTTTACATTTCAAACATAAATGAAATAATAAAAAATATAAATTGAGGCATCCATGAGTATTCTTGAAGAGATTGAGCTAGAACAAAAAATCGCGTTACCATTGCGGGTGAGTTTGGACCTGATAAGGCAAGAAGTCTTAGATTATTTTGGCGACAACCCTAAATTGATAAAGCTTAATCTGAAGGCGAAGGGCTTTGAATCTGAAGCTGTGGGTCGTAAGGGTAGTTTCCCCATGGAAAAGTTAATGGGCCTCATAAGAAAAACAAAAGCTAAGAACTCCGATCCTGGTGTTGCTTTGTTTTTGGACGATATCAACGATCATATTGATATAGTAACAAATGGAATTCAACAGCTCGTGGAAAAAAACATGGGACTCGTTGGGCTTCTGGTGAATAAATTTTCAGGCCATGAAGAACCTTATAGTCGTGAAGACCGGCTGCAAGACGGTAATACTGGATTAGTTAAAGCAGCTTACCGGTTTGACCCAAAAAGGAATATCAAGTTTTCGACCTATGCTTGTTGGTGGATTAAGCAAGAGGCGCGGCTTGGTTATATGTCAATGGCACGGACTATCCGTTGGCCGAGTAATATTTACCAGGCCATGGGTAAAGGCGAGGATGTTTTTTTGGCCGCAATGGGTCGCAATAGTAGTTTAGTCTTCGCCGCCACTAGCGCCGCCCCCGTCTCCTTAAATGCGCCCGTAGGAGAAACCCTTGAACCGCTTGCTAGTTACATAGAAGCTCCTAATTCCGTTTCCGTTGAAGATCTTGTTGCAAATCGTCAAGTTGCAGACATTGTAAGTGATTCCATCGATACACTGCTAACACCAAGGGAAGCCCTGGTTATTCGGGCACGTTTTGGTATAAACGATAAATCAGACCATATTTTAGCTGATATTGGCCGCATGCTTGGCGTTTCTCCAGAAAGAATTCGTCATATTGAAACTGACGCTCTTGTCAAATTAAAAAAGTGCGTCAACATGAGCAAGTTACAGGTAATTTATGCTTAATAATAAAAACGAAACCGAGGTTGAGACTGAGGGCGACGAGAAACCATCTTTGGAAGATCGTCGTTTGGAATGTATTGCGAAAGGCGATCTGAATTGGATCGGCAAAGGGTTCCTGGATGCCATTAAAAATGATTGTGATATACCAAAACACCCTGAATATCAAAATAAATGATATTAAATCCAAGGGGACCTGTTTTAATCCCCTTTTTTAGTGTCCACTTCTTTTTATTCTTTAATCATGCCCAGGACCAGCAAGGCCATCATCAGCCTATCTCCCGCGACAATCTGTTCTTCACTCCCCTACTTGTTTCTCCATTTTATTCTACAAACTCCAATTTAAGTAAACAAACATTCCTTAGGAAATTTATGGATACTCCCTGTGATATAGATGTGATTCACATTGAAAAAGCCGTCGAGAAAATAGAAATGGCCCGCAAAGTAGGTATTAACGAAAGATTAGCCGTTCAAAAATATTGTGACGATCACGAGCTCTCTTGCATGGCGGATGTGTATTGCATGGCAATAGGCATTGTGGAGCGCAAAAAGATTGTGAGATATTATAAAGTTGAAAATGAATTGCTTTCTTACCCATTAAGTGGTAATATATAAACATTAAACATTATATTTAAACGAGGAAGTTAGAATGATCAATAATACTGTTTTTCTTGATCAAAGTGATACAGAACCAGACCTGATCGGCAATAATACTTGTGCTTCTGAGATCGTCAAGTGTGAGACAAAGGTGCCCTTGAAAGATGTCCGTGAGCGAGTTACAGGCAGCGATTACGGGAAAAAATTCACAGGTACCGTCAACCACAAAGAGCCGAATTGGGAAAACGGATCCTTTAAAAGAAGTGAAGGAACGCATCTGGACATAACCCTTGATACCCCTATTAATCATTTTGGTTTGCGCGAAACCTTGTGGCTTTGTGCCTGGGTTAACAAAAAGCAGTTCCATTGGGGTCAATGTGAGGTGGTTGGTTGAGCTGTAGGCATGGCAAAATACGGTTTAGCATGGGGAGTTTCGACGCTAAAGAGGCTGTTGAAAATATTGTCGGCAGCATTGATGAACTTAAACGGATGGATGTTTACCGGGTGCTTGATGGAAACAGTGAAGACGCCTTGGAAATTGCGGATTACATAATAGAAGAGCGTCCTGATTTGGAATTTGAAGTCAGGCGTGTTCTGAAAGTTTATGGTAATAGCTGGAGCTAGAGCTAGAGGAGGGGACCATGTTTGAAGGCTGGAGTTCAATGGATGTGGGTTTTGTTAAGGCTATAGCCTGCGATTTGTTAAATATCCTTTTTATGGTCTGGGGCTACAAGCTGGCTAAGTTTACCAAGCGAAAACAAAAAGTCTATTACGAAAATGGAGGGAGTAGCAACGTAAGTTGGGGTGATTTTTTCGTCTGGACGGTGAGTCTTGCTATTGGCCTAATCGTAGCATGGAGCTTCCCCGTTATCTTTCACGAATGGTTTTGTGATCTTACTGGATTTGATTATCAAATTGGTCTCTTGGCAAAATTAGCTCGGCCAGTATTGGTTCTTGAGATGCTTTATATAGTAATTAAAGGTGCGAAAGTTATCCTTCCGACCGGCAGGGTGATCATTGTGATTGTGATGCCTGTTTGCCTTGTCTATGGACATTATTGGGGAGATTAGGCCCTAAGGAAACTTGAGTTAGACCTAAAGCCCCCCCCTTTTCCAAATATTTTCTTTGGTTGGGGTTTTTCTGTTTCAAAACCTATCCCGCATCTTTTTTACACAAAATTAGTTTGTTTTTCTCTTTGTTTATATAAAATATGATATGGACATAAAAAAACATTTTTTAGGTTTATTCTGAATCTGAACAACTCAAACTAACTTTGATCGATATTTCCAAGAAGGGGATGGCATGGTTGACGAAAACAAACACAAGGGTGTTTGGTACCATCCTTTCATTAAAAGAATAGCTTAGGCGAATTCTGATATTATGAGGAAGGTTTAATGGGTGTTTGTTTAAAATGGGGATTGGGGGATGATGGTAAGCTTTTGTTCATCACAACCCAGAGGTCCGGCAAAACATATCTTGTCTGTCCGTTTTGCTCAGCACCCTTGATCGCTGTTTGTGGGGGAAAACTTAAACCTCATTTTCGGCATGCAGGCAAGTCCTGCGATCGCAGAGGAAGAAAGTTTGCCCATTTCCCTGGCTGGAATGCTTATTCTGAAATTCAAAATCCTAAAGAGTTCCAGTACAAAACCCTCTCTGCAATCGGTGTTCATCGGAAAACAATAGATAATCTTGTCCTGGAGATCAAGACGACAGGCCGATTGAACTATTTCTGCAGGCGATCTGTTAAAATAATTAGCCGTTTTAAAAAGAGACCTGCTTCTACCATGCGCAATCTTGTTGTTACAGCTATCTCCGCAGAGTTGAGTCAGAGGTCGTTGTTCTTTTGAAGAAAATCTCAATTTTATTTATTTAATTTTTGTCGTCAATCCCTATACCTTAAAAATTTAGGAATCCCAGGAGATTTGGCCTTGGGAGATGTCAATTGTCATCAATCTCTATACTTTAAAGCTTATCAGGTCCCCCTTTTCGTCAATCCCTATACCTTTATTTAATTAAAGTATAGGGATTGACGGTAAGAATGACCAAGAAAGATGAAAGACATGACGTGCAAAAAGGAAATTCTCAAAAATAATAATTATTTATATAATAAAATCAAAACTATAGGCAAGAAAACAACCACCTTAGAAAATTAAGGTATAGGGATTGATGGTGACTGTTGTTGTTTTTAATGTCTTTTTTAAATACTTGTTTTCGGCCCGCTGGAAGTCCCACCAATAGTGGGATGTCGGTACAAAAGGTATAGGGATTGAACTTAATGTATAGAGATTGATGAGCTAAAGGTATAGGGATTGACGACATAAAATAAGTGGAAACTACTGAGGTATAGGTGTTGATAATAGCCCTACACTTCTGTATTATTTTGAATTTCAATTTGACTGAGGAATAACCTTTTGGCCGAGTT
>Ga0209414_1001587_pt1 | contig 10690 bp, 24 predicted proteins | sample LakVidmifraction_4_FD_181154 | JGI IMG/M metagenome (GOLD analysis project Ga0209414, IMG submission 181154) | Hypersaline microbial communities from Lake Vida, Antarctica - Brine Hole Two &gt;0.2 micron (SPAdes) (version 2) | ecosystem: Environmental > Aquatic > Non-marine Saline and Alkaline >... | reverse complement strand
AGTGCCAAGGTGTACTCCAATGAGAGGGGGGGTGGATGGTGTGTTGCTATATCTATAGACTACACCCACTAAGCGAGTGAGCGCAAGCCCGAGAACGAGAACGAGAAACTTTTCTCATCTTTTCCGGCGTATTTTCGGCACCAAACCAAACTTACCAAATCGGCAAACGAATGTCAAGCCCCAATTTTTCTCCCCGGCGTGCATGTTTTTTCCGTGTTAGGGGGGGTGGTGCGGCACGCCCGTAGGCGTACCACACACTCGGCAGGGTGTCAAGCCCTAGCGCCCTCGGTAGACTACTGACCGCTTAGCGTCTTGGAAAGTTTCGTGCGTATCCCAGTTAGTCTCATAGGTGTCGATCACAACAAACTTACCAGCCATTTGGCGGACAGTGTGCGAGTAGATCGACGCGCCGTTAGGGAATGACTGGATGAACTTAGTCCGCGTGGACTTCTTTAGCTCGTGGTTGGTGTACGGTTCTCCCGCTTTGCGATTGCTTGCCATGTTGTGCTCCTTGGGTGGTGGTTGGCTTGTGTTACAAGTCTAGCATGACTAGCGGTACTCGCGCAAGTCGCGCTGGACACTTGCCGCGCGAGTACGTGCACGCTTATCGCGCGAGTCCGCATGTGGACTTGCCGCGCTTGATCCGCGCAGTCCGCGCATAGCTGCCGCGTACTCGGGATTCTCAGTGCCACGGTATTTCGTGGGCTTGCCGTTGTTTTTCATGTTCTCAGTCTAGCACAGACTTAGCGGTTAGCGCTACCACTGAACGGGAGGAACCAACCTAGCGACGGGCCTTGGTAGGTTAGGGTGCCGTACCCTAACCGCTCTAAGGATGTAGCGGTACGGTATGCATGACCGCGTACTAGGCTCGCGTCTCCCGGCGGGAGTCCTCGCGCACGGTCGAGGGTGAGCTGCTGTTGTGGAGTGAGTGGCTTTGTCATGTCTCTAGTCTAGCCTACGGTATCGGTATGCGCAAGCCGTAGGCCTAACACGGAATAATCGCGCAGGGTACAAAAAAGTGCGGTTAGCCTACCACCACAGAGGCTAACCGCACTGGGCATGATGCCCGTCAATAAAGTATGTAATTATAGTTTAGCACGACTAGCGTGCCAGCGCAAGCCCTACTTTTTCACGGTAGTGAGTTTTTCTTGCTTCGCGTACCGCACGTTTACCGTTGCGGTTGGCGCATAGCGAGCGATGCTCTCGTTGTTGAGGGCTTGCCCGTAGTGTGTCGGGATGTCAAGCCCGACTGACTCAACCACGGTAAAGTCTTTACCGGCAACCCAATCAGCTTTGATGGTGGCAACATTCTTGTAGTCGCGGCCATAGGCCGGGGCGATCTCAATGTACGGCATTTTTCTCCTAAGGGTTAGGTGGCGGTTGGTGATAACTCTAGCCTACGGCACGCCGTAGCGGGTGTCAAGCCCTTAGGCTAGATTGTTTTCACGTTGAAAGCCGTTTTTGACCAGTGCTTAGCCCGGTACGCTATCCAAACAGTGGCTTGAGTTTCTGACGTAGTTATGGTATAGCCGTTCTCCTCCGAGAGAATCTTGGCGGCACGGCGGTAAGTCTCTACAAACTCGGCGTAGCGCTTATTGCTTAGGTGTGGTAGGTCGATAGTCCGCGTGTTGATCGCGGCAGAATATGCATGCCGGTCGATTGTGGCGTAGTCAGTTTTTCCGGCAGTAGCAATTGCGTGGAAGAATGATACAGTCTTATTCCCGTTCAGGGTGGACTCAATGTCTGCCCCGGCAAGAATGGCGCGACCCTTAGCGAGTCCGCCGCCTAGGTACCCAGTGTGCAATCCACCGGCGGCAAGGAACCGCTCTGCAAGTGACACGTTAGCGCCCCATGAATTGATCGGGGAGAGAGCGGCAATAATGCCAGCGGCAACGGGCACTGTAACCGCGTAGTCGGCGGAAAACCCTTTAGCGATGTTGTTGGCTTCGACGTACCATGCAAGCCCAGTGACAGCTTGCTCAGGGGTGGCAGCTCGGAATGCGCGCGTGATGTGCGCAGTGCGGGGGGTGGTGGTGGTTTTCGACATACCTAAAGCTTACACACACCTAGCGGAATGCGCAAGCCAGCAAATGAGAAACTTTCCTCACGTTTGAGAACTATTTTTCGGCTCCACACCTAAACCTACCCTAGCGGCGACCGCATGTCAAATCCTGTTTTCTCCGGGACATGCATCTTTTTTCCGTGTTAGGGCAAAGAGAAAACCCCCACGCGAGAGCGTGAGGGTATCTCATTGTTCAGAGTTTGTCAAGCGATCTGAACCCACGATGCAGAGACTTCGAGTAGGTTGTTGTAGTCTCCACTCAGTGCCTCAGTTTGGTATTCCGCGATCTCAGCGTCGGTGGCGTAGGCTTTCTTTAGTGCTACCGTAACTGCGCCCATAACGGCAAACGCATTACCGTCAGTGCCAGTCAGTTGCACAACGGTCTCAGGGTATCGCACGTATTCATCAAACATGTTGTTGCTCCTCAGTGGTTGGTAGTTTCTACTCTAGCCTAGGCGGTTGTGCTTGTCAAGTACAAGCAGAAAAGCCCCGCACTTGTGTACGGGGCGGCTCTGTGCTAGGACTGGGCGAGGAACTGTTCGAGAGCTTCGACCATCTGCTCGATCTGAGCAGTGACGTAGTAGCGGTCAAAGTCCTCAAACGGGAGCCAAACCGATACGCGGTCGTCCCAGTCCGAGTCTGACAACGCCATTGCTTCTTCGGCGGTCAAGCCGTCAGCGTCTGACGTAAAGTTGTCGAATGCGAATTGCAGGAGGGTGGGTTTCGTTGTCATGTTCTTATCCTAACATATAGGTCAGTCGGTTGTCTAGTCGTTGATGAAGATTGTTGAGTGAGGGACATTCTGCCTAGTGAGGAATGACTTGATCGGCGTATACGCAGCTTTCAATTCCGCAGCGGTCAGGTCATTCTCCCAGTTGGGGTGGCGGTGCAGCGCGTACCCAGAATCTACCAGTTTCTGTAACTTAGCAGATGCCGCAGTCGGTTGGCTCCAATAAGCCCAACCGTCACTGTTGAGGTTCGTCCACTCCACAAGTCGAGAAAGTGTCAGAACCGCACGCTGGAAGGTTGGGCGGTGAAAGTCGTGCGCAGCTTGTAGCTGTGCACTCTCAACTTCAAACTCATTCATGATAAAAGTCACGGTGAAACTCCTTGTGTAGTGGTTGGTGAAATGCTGATACGGCTAGCCTATCATAGCGCTAGCCGTATTGCAAGTTTTTCTAGACGGCGGTTGTCCAGCGGTCTCTGTCCTCACCCTCCCAGAGAATCCCTCCCCCGGCTGTGGCGAACGGTCGAACCGCTTCTAGGAACAAATCTTCCTGCCCGGTCTTGTTGTCGTAGTTGGCAAGAACCAGTGAGCCGTCCTCAAGAACGTCTACCTCAAAGCCAATCTGCTCAAAAATCTGCTTCGCTGTTGAGCAAGTCTCAGGGTAGTTCTCTTCCATCCACGCGAACCAGACAGCGGTTGTCTTGCCGCCATCCCAAGAACCGCCACGCTTGAGGTCGTCGTGTGAGTTTAGCTCACACATGGCCTTGTATGCTTGGTCGAGGTTTTCTACCGGAATGGTGTAGTTGGACTCAACGATCTGAACGTAATATCCCATTATATTCTCCTTGTTTGTAGTGGTTGTTGCTCTTAGTTACTACTCTACCTCAGTCGGTCAGCCCTTGTCAAGTCCTAGGCGTACGGGTGCACCTTCACGCGGCGACCGTTTTCGTCTACCTCAGTGACCATGATCTGCACTGATATAAACTCAGGGTTTCGGCCTAATCGGTTCCGTTCACGAACGGCAGCAAGCTTGGTTTTCTTGTATGATACGTGGTTGTCCTGCTCAATTGATCGAGTGCCGATTACTGAGTACTGACGCACTACCGGTTCAAGGGTTACGGTTCCGATATGTCCCTTAGTACCCTTGATAACGTTGAGAATCGCATGCGCATCTTGCATCTTTGCGGTTGTGTATTGTGTGAACCGCTTACCGTCCACAATGACGTGCATTGATTCTGCTCTACGCACTACGTAAGAAGTGTCAAGCATGGATTGGAGTTCTGTGAGGGTGGTCATAGTTATAGTCTAGCGCTCATTGACAGCCACCGCAACCTCCAGTTATCAGGGACTCCCATTCACGGTCGTCCTCTGTGGGAGTCGCATCCCATCGGGCGGTACAGTCAGAGCACTCCCACGTGAGAATGTCTGTCGCGGGATTGTAGTGAATGGAACGGCTGGTGGGGTGTTCACAGTTGGTCATACCTCTACTCTACCGCACACCACCCCCACGCCGCAAGTCCTACTGGTCAAAAATATACAGGGGGAGCTGTTGTTTTGCGAGGACTGAATCCACGCCGCACGAGTGAGACATAATTTCGATCATACCGCGTAAGTATTCGGAGTCGTATTCATCAGCCTCTTGGTGAGTGGTGCCACTAAACAAGCCCTTGGCAGTTGCTAGCATCTGATACAGCAGCGCTTCGTTCTCAGAGCCGATCACGTTCCCGTCGATGTTGTGTAGGTCTCCGAGCGCAATCCGTTCCGGCAGGGTGGCTTCAACATAGCCAGCAATATTTGTGTAGGCCGCGAGGGTCATGGTAACCAAAGAGCCTTCCAGCTTGATGTATGCTCCCTCATCGACTGCGAAGGAAATCTGGCGTTTGGCGGTAGTGAATTGGGTCTGCTTGTTTTCTTGCGTTGAGAATGTCATAACTAAAGCTTAGCGCATACCGTGCCGTTACGCAAGTGACACGGAATAATCGTGCAGATGCGCGAAAAGCCCCCACCTCGGTGAGGTGAGGGCCGTTCACTTGACTAACTTTTCCAACTCCATTCCATCTCTTATTGGTTTAGGTTGAGGCAGTTGGTGATGACTCTATGCTACCACCAACTACCGCACGATGTCAATACTCTGTTTCATCCCTTGCTACCGCTAGAGCGCTGCCCCATTGGGCACCGTTGTCCTGTGAGTCTTGAACCATTTTCAGGACTCTAAGAGCCTCAACGGTGACAGGAAAATCGGGGATGTTCTTAGAAACATCGACAATCCCAATGATAATGCTCTGCTCAAGTTCCACTACTTGAGTGAACAGGTTAGGATCAAAACGACTAAGAACGTGTCCTACGATGCAAGACGGTGAGCCGTCCTCATTTGCGTAGTAGCAGTTCCCATCTTCCGACTCTTCACCGTATTCATCCTCGTCAACTCGTCCGCTTGAGTAGATGTAGTTCTCACGGCCCTTGACGATGTCCTCAAGAAGCTTTAAAGTTTTTTTGGGGGTAAGTTTTTTTGTCATAGCTCTATCCTAACGGTTCGGTTGTCAGTTGTCAACCAGCCATCCCTCGGGCTGGCTGGGGTGATCGTTCCATCTAGAAGTGCCAGAGTGCCGCAGCGGCGGTGTGGTAGATTTCTGTGTCGTTGTTCATGATCACAGTCTACACACACCACCGCATAAAGTCAAACCGCGTTGGCGTGGTTCATTCCGATGTTGTAGATCGACCGTTGGTTGTTTGCTCTGGCAAAGTCAAGAGCCTCGGAGAAATCTTCAATCCAAACGGCTACGTCTACCGACCAGAGGCCGTCCTCATCTTGCCATAGTCCGAGAAGTCCTCCACGGTGTTCGCCTTCAAGGAGACGGTTCGCTACGAACTCGCGCATCACGTCGAAGTAAAGATCGGGGAGGCCTTCGATGCCACCCTTGCGAGACACAAAGAACCCGTAGTCACGGTCAACTGAGGTCACCTCAATCTCATCGCTTGGGAGGATACGGATGCCGTACGTTCCGCCACCCTCAGTGGTTGCGTCGTCTAGTGCGTCTGCGAGATTCATAATGTCCTTTGGTTGGTGGTGCGGTTGGTGTTGATACTAGTCTAGACCAACCGCACACCGTTGTCAACTTACTCTACGGGGATGGTTCCGTCAGTCCCATCGATACTTTCGAAGTTGTCGATAGCGAACTTAACAGATTCGTAGTAGGCTCCCGCATCATACTGAATAGCCGTTCGACCAGCGTCTGCAAGGTCGTATACAGAAAGCTCCAGCATACGTGGGGCGAATGTGATGTTGTTATCCTCAGCGTAGGAGATGAGGTCTCCCCGGCTCATGGAGTCGAATACGGCATAGGGGTCAAGAGTTTTGATCTCCCTTTGAATAGCATCAAGCTCGCTCCAGAGCTTGGATTCAATATCGGACATGGCGTGGAGGTTTGTGTTTGTCATAGCTACAGCCTACTACGCCTCCACGCCGTTGTCAACTCAGAGTTCGAAACCCGCAGCCTCTGCGTGCAGAATGTCCTCACCGCGCACGTCAAACTTCCACAGTCGCACCGCACGGATGAGTTCTGGGAAGCCCAGTTCGAGCCGTGCAAGGTTGGCCATGTCCGCACGTAAGGCAGCGGTTAGTAGGTGTGTGGTGAATGATCCGGGCGGGGGGAACTTGTGGCCACCCAACTCAGAGAGGACATGCCACGCAGCCTCTTTGGTCTCTACGGATACGGGGGCTTCGTCTTTGGTCATTGGTGCGGTATTTGTTGTCATACCTCTACTCTACAGCAAATCACCCTCGTCCGCAACTTCTATCTCTGTGCCGTCTTCATACAGGTACATGGAGTCGTTGATCGCTTCGACAAGGCTGTCCCCCCAAGTCTGTCCCTCATCTTGTCCAGTTTGGAACGACTCAAGTAGATTCTCAGCGCGAGAGGTGAACATTGTGCCTTTGTCCCAGTAGTCGATCATGTATTTTCCATCGTTCAAATGAGACATGGGGAACGAGAGCCCCTCTGCCTGCTCCATAGTGACAGCCGCAGCGTAAAGATCGGGCGTGAGGGCAGCAAGTACGTGGCCTACGCCGCAGGACGGTGCCCCCTTCTTGGAGTACACGCACCCATCTGTTGCGTCATAGATGAACTTTTCCTTGCCCTTGACAACGTTTCCAAGAGCTTCGACGGTTTCGGCATAAGTGATTAGTGTTGTTGTCATACCTCTACCTTACCAGTTGTCGTGGCTTGGCGCAAGGTCGATGCCAGCAAAGTAGCGCTCAGCCGCCTCGAATGCATCACCCCATGTTCCGCCTGTGTCCTGTACAATCTGTGCAGCACGCAGAACGGTGACGGCATCCTCAGTGAGAAGTTTATCTGAGTCACCCTCTAGGTAGCCCTCAAGGCCAAACACAGAGAGGCCAGTTTCGCCTAGATTTTCTCGGTGAAACACCTCAGCAAAGAAGTCTGGGGCCGCGCGGTGGAGAACATGCCCGACGATGCATGACGGCGATCCGTCACGGTTTGCGTAGAAGCACTTCTCCTCATCCTCAGGGGCGGTTCGGTCGGATTCATATGTGTAGCCCTCCCTACCCGAAACCACCTCTTGGAGGAAGTTGAGTGCTTGGCGGTCATTGATTGGGACGAATCCTTCTGGAAGTGTGTATGTCATACCTCTACCTTACCAGTCCTGCTGTGGTTGCGCAAGCTGGTTTGCGCAAGTTGGTAATCAGCGTATGCCGCTTCGGCCTCTTCCCACTCGGCATCCCGTTCAGCCTTCAACTCTTCGGGATAACGGTACCAAGCAAAATCGGTCTCGCCGGGACGTGCCGGTTCGGTTGAGAGAATGTAGCCCTCAGCATTGATTTGGTTATATCCGGCAACAATGTCGGAATCCTCCTCGCCGCCAATAATCGTCCAGAGGCGGGGGTCGTCCGGCTCTACTCCGAGTTCGTAGAAGAAACTCATAGGGCCGGAGGACGGGCCTTCAAGGCGGTCGTAGCGGTTGTCCCAGAGGGTGTCATCTTCGTGGTCGTAGACAGTGGGGTCGTCTTCGTTGTTTGTCATGCCCCCAGTCTAGCTGCTACTGGGGGGGCATGTCAACAACTAGCGCATCTTTTTCATATTCTTATAGAATCGGATGCCCTTGGGTGTGAAAGTGTGCATGCCGGTTGCAGAGTCGAAGTCAATGTAATGTTCGGCTTCAAGTACCTTCATGGCATTGACGTTGCGAACTGGCGCACCGGCAGCAACTGCATCGAACGCTTGCAAGACCTGCAAAACGTTTGGCTGCACATCAGCAGGGACTTGGGCCATATGGGCGGGGTTGAGTTCTAGTGGGGTTGTCATACCTCCACCCTACATGACCCGAGGGGCGTTGTCAACTCAAACTCTACGTTGAAGCTCTGCGTAAAAGTCTCGACCTGTCTGCGTCAAAACGTACCGGTCGGTTGACACCCCAGCCTCATCAAAGTGAGGGTCGGTTAGGAACGCCTCGACATGGCCCAGGGACAACATCAGGTCATAGACCCAGCCGTCCATCTGTGTGCCGTCAGCAAGAGCGTCATAACGGGCAATAACTTTTTGGATTTCTTCGGATTCTGTCATGCCTATAGTCTATACGGTCTACGGTTGAATGTCAACACTGACAACGGCAGAACTGATTCTCCACTCGTCCCTGCCGTTGACGTACATGCGGTAGCCAACCTGGGGGTAATCTGAAATCTCCCACTCGGGGGAGTCCTTGAACCACGGTGCCTGCTTATGCGAGCCACCCTTGATCGTGCCAACCTTGAAATCCCACACAGAAAAAAACTGGGTGATGCCAGGGGTTGCTGGCTTGATGTGGACCTGCCCTCCTGTGAAGGAGTAGACCGCGCCGGACTTGGTTGTTGCAATGACGGTTTCCATTACTTGGCCTCCTCTGGGACAGCTCGGAGATCGGCGGGGTCTGCGTAGGCCGGGCCGTACGGTGCGCCGATCCAGATAACCTCAATGCGACCCTTACCGCGTCCAGACTTCAAGACGTGACCGTCCGTGACGATACCTCGCTTAGTAGTCTGTCCGTCCTCGCTAATGCAGGTCACTTCGGTGCCGGTGGGGAAGGGGCGGGGTGGTCTCGGTGGGAGGGGTGTGTATGTCATGACTCTACTCTATCAGGACGGTTAGTCCTTGTCAAGCCTCTTCCAACGGTTCAACTTGATCCGTGTCACAGGGACAATTGAAATCGTGTTGACATCGATCTGGTCATGTGATAGCGGTTGAACTACGGCGCTGTTGAGCATGTCGTCAATCAGCTCGCCGTGTTCAATCATCTCCGTATCGGTCATGCGTTCCTCAAGGATCACGATGTCCGCGCTTGGCAAGACATACAACGGTCGAGTGTGCGAGCGCCCCCACAAATAGCATGCCGTCCCGATCAGCGGGAAGAACAGCAGCATCCATGAGGGGTGCTCAACTACAAACGCAACGAATGGGTTCATTAGAGGTATGCCTGCACAATCATAAGAAGTGCTGTGGCTGTGGTGACCGAAGCCAAGAGGATGACGCTACGCGCAGCAAAGCGGGTGGATACGAATATCAAACCAAAGAGATACCCGAGCGTCATGATCCCGAGGGCAACAATGACGAGCCATGTAATAAATATCATGCCTCTACCCTATCGTACCCGGGCCTTTGTGTCAACCCATGTGAACACAGCGGTTGGGTCGAAGTGTATCGAACAACGCGCACAGCTTGTGGTGTTGTTTTGCTTGCGCACTCGCATGATGATGTGGCCGCTCGGGCAGGTGCCCCTGTGGCGCGGTTCGGGCGGGGGAGCCATGACTCCGGCCTTTGACCCCTTTGGGTTTATAACCCCTAGGCGACTTGCCGCAGCTTTCCATATATAGTCGTGGCGGTGAGCTGCGCCAACTTTGGCGTGGGCGATCTCGTGGAGAATGGTCTGAGTGACATGGTCAACAGTGTTGAGAGGTGTCAGAATCTTACTCAGGTAGATGGTGTGCTTGCGGTACGAGCACATACCGAACGCAGAGGCACGGCGGTTGAAGTCGAAGTCCCAATTCTGTCCGGGCAGGTGAAGATCGATTAAGGCAGTGGCAAGTTTTCTTGCTTCGATGAGGTCCATACCTATAGTGTACAGCAGACCTTACCGAAGCGCAAATTTAGTTTATCGGGAATCACCCTCTCCAGACATCGCACTAGCAAAATCTTCGGCGGTGATACGAATCACATCAAGGCCGTCATTGGTCTTGTGTGTCTTCCACGCCCCCAATTTCAGGCTACGCCCATCATCATACTCAATCTCAACAAACGTGTGGCTCGGTGTGTCTCCGACCGGAGCCAGAACGATGTTGACAGCGCGACCGAGCTTCTGCGGTTCAATGTTCTCTTCCGCAGTCAAGTCCCGGGGGTTGCTGCCGTATGGTCGGATTGTGTCCCAAGCCACCGCATACTTCTTGGCAAGACGCTTCCACACAGCATTGACATTTTCTTGGGGAGAATTTCCTACGCTCCCACCAATCATCATGACTGGTGTTGGTTGGCTAGCTGCAATAATCTCAGCATACTCCTCGTCAGTAATTGTAAAGTTCTTCTGGTTTGTCATTTTGTTTCTCCTTCGGTCTCTAAATCTTGCGGTTGTGGGTCTACTTTCTCGCGTGGTACAAAACGCCAACGGGAAACCACTCGACTCACCACCTTAATAGCCGGATGCCCCATGCGTTGCTGAGTCTTTACGTTCTCCTCAGTCGAGGTGAAGTGGGGTTGCGGGAAGGTGTCGAGCAAACAATCAGACAGGCCCCATTCAGGCTCTACCGGAACAGCCAAACGCTTCCGCAAAAGGCACTCACGCGCGGCCTCCATCAGCGCCGCCGACTGCACAGACTCACCACGACGGGCATAATCTTGCGCCCACATAATCAAGTG
>Ga0209414_1001586_pt1 | contig 10692 bp, 15 predicted proteins | sample LakVidmifraction_4_FD_181154 | JGI IMG/M metagenome (GOLD analysis project Ga0209414, IMG submission 181154) | Hypersaline microbial communities from Lake Vida, Antarctica - Brine Hole Two &gt;0.2 micron (SPAdes) (version 2) | ecosystem: Environmental > Aquatic > Non-marine Saline and Alkaline >... | reverse complement strand
GCAGCCGTGGCTGAAGATTACGGGTTCATTCACCCGTACCCGGGCGGCGACCCGGTTCACTTTGAGTACGTCGGCGGCAAGAAGCCCAAGCGCAGCAAGACCACGCTTGCCCGTCAAGAGTTCCTGAACAGCATCGGCTTCACGCTGGTCGAGGACGGCATCGAGGGTGACCTGACTCATGCTGCGTACAAGGAGTATCAGACCTTCCTCAAGGGCAAGGGCTGGTACTCGGGCAAGATTGACGGACTTTGGGGCACGAAAACTGAGGCAGGTCACAAGAAGGATGTGGCCTCGCGCAAGCCGACCCCGCCGTCCAATCCGTTCGGCATCCCAGACGCGCGTGGGTTGCAGAAGATTGCACGCCTCTACGGTGGCCACACCGCTATTGACAACGACTGGGGTGCAAAGAGTGCTGACGGCTTCACGCAGTTCCTTCGGGCCAACTACGGCTACAGCGGCAACGACACTCTCGGGCCGGTCATGTGGACAGCAATCGCCCGCTGGCTCCGCACTCGCTGGGGCTACAAGGGCAACAGCACGCCCGGCCCGGTCATGCGTAAATCGCTGGTCAAGGCAAACAAGGCAAACTACAAGCAACTGTAGTTAGACGCCAAGGGGCGGTTTCTGGAAACTTCACAGTCCAGAAACCGCCTTTTTGGGTTTCAGCATCCATGTCTTGCAAGTTAGGCTGGGACTCATGATGGGCGCCGTGATGAACAGAAATGAAGTGGATCAACTCCTAGGGGAGGTGGTCCCGCCGAGGCCCCGCCCCAGCCGCCGGAAAAACACCTTTCCCATCATTGCCTCGTGGGAAAAGGTGGGCTCATTTCGGGCATGGGCATCGAGTCAAGTGGCCGCCTATCGCGCCGGGCTTGTCGTTGGATACCTTGCAACTATGTACTTCGGCACCTCAGCCTTGATTGCAGGAGTACCTGCCTTCGTTTATACGACTCCCGACTGGTGGCTGCCGGTGTGGTCGATCGTGGTGATCCTCGGGGGATTGGTCGCGGCCATTGGGGCCGTTCGCGCTGGCGACGACCCGGTGCGTCGTGACGTCCGCGTCTTCAACTGGATTGAGCTCATAGGCTCCATACTGCTGTTCCTCACGATCGGTGGCTACGCAACGGTACTTCTCATTCTTGGCTACGGGTTTGGCGATGATGGTCAAGTTGCTATTGGCTCTGGCTTCGTTGCCCTCGGAATCCATCCGGCGATACGGATGGTTTGGCTGATCTTCCGTCCAAGTAAGGCGGCGTCCGAGCGGGACCACTCAACCACGCACACTGATCGGTGATCGCTGGTATGTCTTACATCAACTCAATCGTTGCTGCCGCCGCAGCGGGGGGCGATCTGGAGTGGCTTGGCGGAGCCGTTACCGCGATAGGAGGCGTCCTCGTGGCCGTCATTGGTGGTGTTGCGCTTGTCTGGCGTCGGCGTCAAGACCGCAAGGACTCCGTCGCCGACACGAAGGCCGAGAAGACACCAACCCAGAAGGACGGCTGGGCCGAAGTGCGCGAGGCTCGCGCTGAAGCGACTCGCTACTACAAGCTTTACCGGGTCTTCGAGGACCTGTACTACGCCGTCGCCAGCGCTCTCCGCGCGCTCGCACGTAAGGTGCATGAAGCGCACCCGGAGGAGCCCCTCGACAAGCACGTAACTGACGCTATCGCCATGAAGCCACCAGACACGCACGATAAGTCATAGCCACCGATTCAACCAAGATAAGGAGAAACACATGCAGAAAATTAGGGAATACCGGAAAGCCGTCGCGGCTTTCGTCGTCCCCGCACTTGTGGTACTCGGTGCGGCACTAGCTGATGGTGTCGTGTCCCCGCAGGAGTGGATTGCGGTCGCGATCGCTGCCCTCGGAACGTCGGCCGCTGTCGGCTATCTGCCGAACGCTGGAACGGATGGCAAGTGAGCGACCCTGACACGGTAGACGGGTACACCGTGCCTACTGATCCGATGGACGAAATGCAGTGCGATAGTTGCCAGTAGTCTGAACAAAAAGAACTCCCCTTCACGTCCTAACCGGATGTGAAGGGGAGTTCTTTCGTTTAACCGTTACTTCAGGCACGAACTTTTCGGTGCTTGAGCAGCAAAGAGAGACCCGCAATCAGCCCCCCGACACCCAAAAGTAAGAGCCCTACGCCCGCAAGTAACCATCCGAGGCCGCCGAACAGGTGCGGTGCAGAATCGCCTGTAACAAGTTTTTCTGGGGCAACCGTGTTCGGGGGCGTGGTAGCAGGGTTTTGCGTGCTGGTGGTACCGTTCTGGCCGTCTCCGCCATCATTGCGGGTTGTACCGTTTTGGGTGGCTCCGCCATCATTGCGGGTTGTACTGTTCTGGTTGGCAGTCCTGTTCGTGTCGCTTTGACGTGTGGTCCCGTCTACACCATCGGTCCCGTCAGAACCTTTTGTGCCGGTAAAGCCAGCAGCCCCGTCTGTGCCATCTTGGCCGGTCTTTCCGGTGGCTCCCTTCGCTCCATCAGTGCCGTCTGCACCGTTACTTCCATCTGCGCCGTCGGCTCCATCAGTACCGTCCTTACCTGCTGGACCTTGCGGACCCGGCGGGGTAACAACCGGAGGTGTAACCACGGGCGGGGTAACAACCGGAGGGGTGACCACAGGCGGGGTGACCACAGGCGGGGTGACCACAGGCGGGGTGACCACAGGCGGGGTGACCACGGCAGGGGTAGTAACCGAGGTGGTAGCCAAAACCACATAACCAGTATTCGAGAACGCGCGACCCTCAAGGGCAGACCCGGCACCAAAAGTCACATACGAGCCTGCCAAAAATGTTCCCACAACCTTAGACCCGGCACCGAATACGGCGTGGGTGGGTGTCTGCCAGAAAACGTTCGCCGCCTTCGCCCCGTTGATAAGTGCAATCTTTGCGCCCGCCGCAGTGACAATGGCACCCTCAGTTTGGAGAATAAACACTGCGCCCGTATCCCCGCCACCATCGAGTGTGAGCTTCCCTGTGAGACCGTACGCGGCCACCGCATGATGCACACCAGCGGTTAGTGTCTGCCCGCCCAACACCCCCGAGTTTGCGGCTCCTGTAGGTGTGCGACCGTCAGCACTCGTGTACGCGGCAAGCACATCCGCTCGGGCCTGCGGTGCCTTTGCTGTATTCAGTTCATAGGTGACACCGCCGACTGTTGAGGCTGCCGTGGTGACCGCGCCGACCGCTCCCACATCACCACTCACATTGCTGCCCGCCAAGGTGACATATGATCCCGCGACCACCGAAAAAGTGTTGGCACTTTTCAGGTCAACGGTTACCGTGAGTGCGTCAGCATTGGTGGTGCCTGTCATAGCTGAAAGCCCCACGGCGAGTAATAGTGCAGCCGTGGCGGCGGCAAGCAGTTTTTTCATCAGGTTTTCTCTTTCTTGTCTTCAGCGACAGGAGTTTCCTGCCCCTGTAGGTCTATCGGTCGCTTGCTTTTTCCGCAAGCGCAAGTCAGCCCAGTGTTGTTGGTAGGCGTCCATTGGTGCTCGTGCTCGTTCATGGCTTCACCTCGTAGACCTGCAAGATCGAACCTTCGGGGATATGGAAGCGGTACTGCGACACATGGCCGCCAAGCGCGCAGTTCCACGGTACGAACGCCGGGCTGCATGACACCACATTCGCCCATTCCTCAACTCGTGGGCTATTCGCGCCATCCTCGTAGATGACCGCTTTGTCGATGTCGATCTCTTGCAGCGTTGAGCCGCCGTCGTCTGCGGTTCTGATGTAGCTGATCGACTTCACCTCTGCCGACCCGGCGGTGCCACCGCCGAAGCCGAGGAAGAACGCTACTGACGCATGGCTCTCAGCGCTTTGCTGTGTCACCAAAGCTTTGAGCTGATACGTCTCTTGATGCTGCCACTCGCGATCGCCACTTCCCGCGCCAACGCCGACGACAATAGCACCAACTACGGTCACAACAGAGGCGATCATGAACGCACCCCCGAACGCTTCAGCATCTCGCTGGGAAATTGCGATCGCCGCCCCAATCACCATGATGGCTGTGATGACCGCGACAGCTATCCAGAAGGCCATTATTGGTTCCTCAACATTCTTGTCATGCACTCGCCGCAGAACTCGCCGTCCTCGGCGCTGTACCAGCCAATAGGCGCCCCCATGACAACCTGCAACGGGTTGTAGTCATTGACGTCGGCCAACGTGCGTTCGCGCTGGCAGTCACCGCATTTCTGGATCATAATCTATTCGCCTCCCTTGAGCATCGTCGCCGCGCGGAGCGCTCGTCGCGCGATCCTCGTCAGCTCTGCACGTAGCGTTCTGAGGTAGGCGCGCTGAGCCAGTTCGTCCATCGCCACCGGCGAGGGCAGCAACGGCAGCCCTGCCTTGTTGGCGATGATGGTGTCAGTCGCGGCGCGCACCCCTTTGCGGATACGTCTTGCGCTCTTTTTATTGATACTCATGACTCTTCCTTTCTGGTTTCTGGAAACATCGCTCGTAGTGTCGGCATGTGCCGCTTGCGACGAAGATATGCGATCGCGTGCAGCGTGGCGCTGATTGCGTCGTCTGCGTTCTTGCGCCCCACCGTCTTGCCGGTTGGGTAGATGTCGTGAAGCTTCAGGAACTCTCGCGACAGCATCTTCTTCTGAGCCAGCGGCAAACTGCTGGCACCCATGAAGTACTGCGCGGCTGGCTGGGCCCAGTTGATGTGTTGACCGAAGTCGCGGCCAATCAGCACACCCTCAACACGCAAGGACTCAATGGACTTTTGGGTCTGCGCGAAGCTCTCCTGCGGTCGTGGGGTGAACTTCTCCACCACAAGAGCGTCGATCACGTTGCTCCCCAAAAGGATAGGGGCTCCGGCACTCGTGTCACCGGCGTAACACGCTTCACGCTCCATCCAGTCCTTCAATCCCTGAGCACCGCCACCGAACTGCCACAACTGTGACACCTCGAAGGGGCGAACGCTGCCAAACGTGAACAGGCACACGCCATTCTCTACACCAGTGTCAATGCTTAGACCAATCACTGCGCTACCTCTCTCTTTTCGTTGCGAGCTTTTAGCCACTCGCGAGCGGTCATGTCCCCGTAAGGCGCCTTCAGCTTGTTCAGCGTTAGCGGGTCGACCACCAGCAGCTCCTCGGCCAGCCGGGCAGAGAACGCTCGCCACGCCTTAGATTCTTTCGAGCTAGAGCCGCCAATGGGGAGGGGCATGACCTCAAGCCGCCTCAGCGCGTAGCGACGCAGGTCGCCCATGCCGTGTAGCCACCTAGAATCGCTGATGCCGTCTCTGACCGCGCGAGCCTTCTGCGCGTCGAGGCTCTCGATCATGCGCGTCAGAACGTCACGGGTGCGCTCGACCAGAAGTGGATCGAGCATGTCGGCCCACCTTTGGTCGTCGCGTAGTCGTGACTTCAGTTCAGCCACGTAACTCTTTACGTCTAGGGCGGCAAGATCGTGGGGGGTCATTTTGGGCCCTCCTTGATGGCGGAGAACGACTGCCACTCGGCGAGCCATGCGTCAAGGTCGCGGGCAGCGCTGAACCTTGCTTGGTTGAAGAACGCAAACCCACCATCGTTGTAGGCGAGTTTCGCCAAATCAGCCCGCTGGATTACGTCGTCTGTTCTAAGTTTGATGGATTCACTAGTTTCGTACTTGGCCCGCACCTGCTTCATTGCCTTGTAGTCAGCGCGTAGCTCCCTGGGGATGCCGACCGGGTCGACCACCAGTGCGTCTTGGAACGATGCTCCGGTGGCACTCTTGCTGATGTAGTTCGCCTTGAAGCCAAGCGGCATGTTGGGGTCGCGAGCCTCGACGGTGATCATACGAAGTAGGTGTCCGGCAATTTTGACATCGCCAGCAGCGTTCTCTTCAGAGCTATTGACGTAGTACGTCGGTGGCGCCTCAACGATCGAGAGCCATGCGCGAACGTCCCAGCCGCAGTCAAGAGCAGTGTGGGCGACCACCCTTGGGGAGCGCGGCAACTCGCCCAATGTGATGCGCTTTGGCGGTTGGGTTTCTGAAACCTTCACTTGAAGCTCACTTTCGGTAAGGCCTGCTCGCCTTGAACTTCTTTGAAGCCAAGAATCTCGCTCATGGTCACTAACTTGATGCCGCTCTCGATAACAACATCAACGCCCTGTGCGGCTTTCTCCGGGCTTAGGACGACGATGGCGTCACAAGCGAACGGCGGGGGGGTCCTGATGGCCAGAACAGGCCCCGGGCCGCCGGGGCGAGCCTCTACAAGCCTTATGTTCGGAACTTTCTCCAGCACTTCAGCCACTTTGGGGTGCATCGGCCATGGGTAGACCGGAACGATCTGCTTCACCGTCTCGTCCCGCCCTCTTGGATGAACACGTCCAACACGGCAAGACCGACAGCCACTGACGGCCACGCCTTGCGAGTGGTCACAACTTCGCCCACCTCGTCGCTCGTAGGGTGAACTTGTCGCTTTCCGTTCTCGTCAAGCACGTATTCGTCGTAGCCGATCACGGTCAGGTTGTCTACCGAGATTAGTTGCGGCTCAATTCCGGCTCTCACGATCTCCTCGCACGTCTTCGGGAACCTGCTGCCGATTCTCTTGTCCTCGTTCATTTCTGGCTTCCTCTCTCGTCCGTCTGGGAATATAGTGCCCATACAGGGCGTCTCGCATGGTGAGCCAATCGGCTCAGCGTTGTACCCGTACTTGTAGGTGTTCATCTGGCAGCGACCAAGGCCACCGTCGCGACCAAGGCTGGACGGGTGATACCAGCCAGTCTCGTTAGTGGTGGCAATCTGTTCGCCACAGTGCTTGCACTGCGCCAGCTTGCGTCCCGTCATGATGTTCATGATATTTATCCTTCTGATAATTCGTACTTGTCGCCAGACCGGACGAGCCAGCCTTCTTCGCTTAGTTGCCTGAGTAGCCGGTCGGCCGCTTCATTCGGCTTGAACGCACGCATCACCGCTGAGCGCTGAATCCACGCTGGCTTGCCGATCTGTCTGATCGCGTTGCGCCTTATCCAGACGTGGCACTTCTCGACCTCGCGATCGAAAAGCTCCTTGCCCGTCTCCTCCACGGCCATGACCATACTCTTGTGCCACGGCCCTGCATAAGACAGTGCCACCAGCGCGTGATCCATCGTGACCTTCTCGGAGGCCTCGGACAGCGCTACAAGCGTCGCCGCCTTCATGATCGAATCTAGGAACCGGCCATTGGCGTTGACGAATATGTCCTCGTAAAGCGGTGACGACTTGGTAGCGGAATCGACCTGCTCCTTGAACGCCTCGAAGCGTTTGTGTGCATCCTCTTCCCAGAGCACGAGGCGGCCCTCTCCCCACGTCACGTCCTGAAGCGCTCCCACACGTCTTAGCTCGCGTGCCCACGTCTCGAATTGTGCTGTGTACGAGGTGGGTGACGACTCCATCGAAATCGTGAAGTCACCTGTCTTGCGGGGGTTTCCGAAACCCCACAGGAAGCGGTAGAAGAACCCGTTCGTCCAGTGGTGCAGGTCGATTGCCTCAAGGGTCTGGTCGGCGATTCCAGTCAGATACGTCGTAAGCATCGTCTTGGCGCGCTTCCCGCTTACCTCCTTGTCGTTGAGCGTGAGCTTTGGGCTGACGTTTCCGCCGTAGTGGCTCGACACGTCACCGAGTATCCCGCTCTGCCATTGTGAGGACTGCACTCCCTGAAAGAAGGACTGAACTTCGTCGCCGTAAACCAAACTCGGCTTGCCATCGCGGAGGATTAGCGCACGATGCAGCGCGAGCGCTGACAACTTACTGATGTCTCCGATGATGGGGCCACCCTCTACCCCATAGAAGGCGTCGATCATCGCCGTTCCGAACTCCCATGACTCCGTCTTGCCGGTGCTCGACTGGCCCAGAACGCTGACATAAAGATTGCAGTCAGTTGGCTTCGCGCCGGTAAGCGGCACCTTGCCCCACGGGGAGGCAATGACGCTCAGCACGGCCCACAGCGTCCCTACGTGGTACGGCTTGTTGAAGTGCTTGAGGCGCTTCTTGATCCAATCCAGATACTCCTTTCCGAACCACTCGTAGTCGTCTGCCCTCTTCTGCTCGCCGGGGGTCAGGAACGTAAACGCCTCGGCCTCGGCAGAGAGGGTCGTAACCTTTTGCGCAAGCGCAATCTCGGCTTCCAGCTTCTCCTGTTCGGCGGTTGCGCGCTCAGCCTCAGACTCCTCTTCCTCTACGATCTTGTCGTGGAAGCTAGGCTCTCCATCCCCAAACCACGCAGAGTCGATACCGGCCTTCGAGTTCTTGAACGCCTTCGAGCCGGTGACGATGCCCAGCGCACTTGCTGGACTCAGGCCAGCCGTTGCCGCGATCTTGAACATTTCCTTACGGGCCCGTGCGAGCTCGACCTCGGTGTCGGTTTCAGAAACCTTCCGCTCCATAGCTTTCAGGGCTCCGTCAGCGCCAGCCTCAACCGCCTTCGACATGGACACTGCCAGTGTCGACATCGTCGGCACTGGGTTCTGCACTCGGCCAGCCTTGTTGATGGCGCCACGGAGGGCCAGCTCAAGGTCGCGGCGGTTTGCGGGGGTGTTGTACTTGCCCCGCAGCCATGCCTCTTTGAGTTTGTCGAGGGCTCCCTTGATGCCCGTCTCACGCTCTGACCCCATGCGAACAATGCCCCATGCGAGGTCAACCATTTCTGGGTGGCCGAAGTCTTCCTTGGGGATTCTGGTGAGGAAGTCCACCACCTTGCCGGAGGGCAGTATGTCGTCTGGAATTGCTTCGAGCCAGTCGCTCACAGTGCCGGAGAACCCATCGCCCTCAAAGGCTGGCCCCGACATTGCGGTCGCGGCCTCAATCACCCACTCGGGAATCTCGGTACTGAATGCCTCGCGGGACTCGGGGACAGTGTCGCCCCACCACACAACATAGGAGGCACCGGCGCGAATATCCACGCCCTCCATGCCTAGTGCGTCGGTGCCGGGGGTGAGGTCGAGCCGGTCGGCCTGCCAGATGCGGTGCTCACCCCCAGAGGCAGTCCGATAGTGCTCGGTGTCACCAATGTCGCGCTCCGCAGCCTTGATCGACTTGAACCCGTCCTTGCCGTTCTTTTTGCCCTTGTCAATGTCGGCAGCGACCAGACCAGACCCGCCCATCCAGACTCCGACGGCCGTCTTGTCCTCGGGGAAGTCTAGGGAGAACCATGTAGCGATTAGCTCAAAATCGTCAGCCACCGCGTCATAGAACCCACGCCCACCATCCTTCTCGGAAATCTTGGGGGCGCGGGTCTTCTTGTCGACCGGGAAGACCTTGACTCCAAGCCGCGCTAAAGCAAGCGCCTTGGTTGTGTTGTCCATTACTCAGAGGCTTCGGCGATAGCCGCATCAAAGCCAGCGAGGGCTTCGTCAGGGTGGACCTTGGCCCAGCGCGCTACTGGGTGATCATGAGTCTCTTCGCCGGTCTCCTTCGATTCGTAGGCCGCCAACTTGTTCGTTGCCGGGTGGATGTAGAGGATGCAGGAGGTCGCCTTCAAGTAAGGGCTGTCAACGCGCCCCTTCTTGGCGATGCTCTCGAACCATGGATCGCGAGCATCGAGCTGAAGGACTACTGCTGTGGTGGTCACCTCGTCGCCAGCGCCGGGCGAGCTTGCTTGGACCAGCACGAGCGCCTCCTCGGCCGCAATAAAGACTGGCTCGTGAATGACTTCAGACTCGTTGAGAAGGTTCACCACGTCAACGGGGGAAGGGAATCGAGCAGTGTTGTCTATCGTACCGTCGTCGCTCTGCCACCCCCTGCGGCTGCCGACGCGGTTGTCCGCACGGAGCTTGACCAAAAGCTGCTGGACGCCACCGTCGTAGCGGTTTCCGAAACCTTGCACTGAGATCGTGCGGACGGCTATGTCGGCATCATAGGCGGCGATCAGCGCTTCGTCTAGGGATATTTCGTGGAACGCTATCTCGGCGTCTATTTCCATCTTGAGGCGAGCCCGTGCTTTGAACAGCTCTCCGTCGAGCCTGTTCTTCTCTTGCTGGATGCGGCGCTCCAGCTCTGAGTTGCGAGTCTTGCGAGCGACCGCCAAAGTCCGATGCGCTATTCTGAGTATTTCGATTAGGTCTTGCTGGCGACTGTCTAGGGGTTTTGCGGTCTTCATTTCCGTGCCCTTCTGGTATGTGCGGTATGTGTGATCTTAGCTGAAAGGGGCGTGCTGCAATCTGCTCGCAACACGCCCCTCCCTGCTTACTGTGTGAGTGCTACTTTCCCCACGGGTCGTCGTCGTCGTCGTTGCCATCTTCGGCTTCATCGGCCTTCGACGTGCTTGCGGGCTTGAAGTCCTTAGCAGCGTCCCCGGCTGGGGTGCTGATTCCGAACTCGTCACGCGCACTGGAGGCGGTAGTGGTGTTGCCAAGTGGCTCGCCCTCGCCTGTGGACTGGACTGCGGTAATGCCGCACGCCACGCCCTTGTTTCCAGAAACGTCATACGGGTAGAACTGGAGGGACACTCGGGCCATTACGCCTGAGTAGATCACCGATTCTGCGGACGTTTCCTCCCCCTTGGAGTCCAAGAGAATCGCTGGCTGGCGACCTGCCCGTGGTCCCTTGCCGTTGATGAAGTAGTGACCGGAGTAAGCCTCGTCGTCATCCTTCTCCTCGTCGCCGTCGCGGAGCGGGTTCTTCAGGTTCTTGGGAACCTTGCCGCCCCACTTCTTCGCGACGCCCTCGGCGAGCGCTTCTTTGATCGCTGCCTTGATTTCGTCAACGGTCTTCTTG
>Ga0209414_1001585_pt1 | contig 10697 bp, 10 predicted proteins | sample LakVidmifraction_4_FD_181154 | JGI IMG/M metagenome (GOLD analysis project Ga0209414, IMG submission 181154) | Hypersaline microbial communities from Lake Vida, Antarctica - Brine Hole Two &gt;0.2 micron (SPAdes) (version 2) | ecosystem: Environmental > Aquatic > Non-marine Saline and Alkaline >... | reverse complement strand
TAGGGTGTCTTCGGAATCGAACCAAAGAACATCGTTGGTACCCTTTGTGATCTTAAGAAAATCCTCGCCAGCACCACCTACAATGAATTCCCGACCGCCACTGCCTGTTACGGTTAGCGAACCACCGATGATTTCAGGGGCGCTTATAGTCCTATTTGCTCGTATCTCATCGGCTATAACAGTACCGGAAACCAGCAAGCTTCCGTCAATAACTTGGGCTATTTTTGTCCAAACAATAGGGCCAACACTAGATACATAGTAGGTTTCTGAATAACCGGCCAAGCCATTAGCTAACGTGACTACATCCCAAGCCTGAGGTGTATCACCCTCTGTAACGATAGTTGTTGCTGCGGTAGTCGCATCCCAAGATGACCCAGTATAATCATCTTTGTAGTAATGTTTTGATCCCCTAGCCCCGGGGGTTCCAGGCTCGCCTAGCAAGTCCTCGACCAACTCCCATAGTGCCGGGCCTGTCTTATTGTAAACGTATCGACCGTCCGATAAGGCATAATCGGAAACATCACCAAGAACGCTTGCGGGCTCTCCCGTTACTGCAAACCACTTATTGCCGGGGGTCCCGTCCTCCCCGTTTAAATATTCCAGGAAGTCGGCCTCTGTCCCTGTATTATTATCAGCAAGCCAAACTTCATATGCTGATGCCCCAGGGCTGCCCGTGGTTCCTTGTCGTGCTTTGCTGAATGACTGTGCTATTGGTGCTGAAGTAAATTCAGTCCCATCCAGCTTTTGACCGCTCACCACAAACTGGATATACCCGCTGTCGGCAGTCATAGCTGTTATATCAGCATAGTTGGCATGATTACCACCGTCCGAACGAGCACCAGCAATCACATTTTGCTCTATGGAGCTTTGCACTTTCCAATAGCCAGCGCTGGTGCCTACATTGTCATAATTTAACTTGGTCGTGCCTTCGTAAACGTGGATCTCCGTACCTGTTCCAACTAACGATGTTGGATCTCCATTTTTGTTTGCGGGGACTGTATGGTTTTCATTCGATAGTATTAACGTAATGGGTGATGTCCCGTCTTCCCCGTCTTTTAGCCTGAAGATAGTGGTGGTGTCGGCTAGTCCATCTGCTGTAGCGGTGACTTGTACTTTTTGGTTTTGCCCGAACTGTGCGGCGCTGATCGTGTGCTCATTCCCGCTAGTAGTGCCAATATTTGCAGGCTCTGTTACCCATATGATCGAACCTGTTAAATTTTGGGCGTTGGCACCGATAGTTATAAATGACGCGCCAAACAACGTGCCAGCTTGATCAAAGGTGAACGCTTGGCTATCAGCAGATAGCATAAGGGTTTTTGCTGCGGCCCCCTCTAAATATGTTATAAAATCTGCTGTGGTGCCTGTGTTGCCCTCAGTGAGCCATATTTCGTAAGCGCTTAACCCGTCATAAGCGCCGCTTTCTATTTCGTCTATCAGTGCATTAACAGCGTCTGCTACATTTTCACCCGTGCTATTTCCCGCCGTACCTTGGGTAAGCGCCTGTAATTTATTAATTGCCATATTTTACTCTGCTGATATGCGGGCAACTGCGCCGCTTGAAATTAGCGTGAATGAACTTGTGAGTTTGTCGCCTGCGGGTGATGCGTCCGTTAACCCTGTCGGCACAAAATAGGCGCTGAATGATTCGCCTGACATATATTCAATAGTGTATGTGGATTTTACGGCGGATTGAGAGTCAAGCCGCAACTGCTGGTATGTAGCGTTATTATTGTGCGTTATCGAGCCTGAAACTTGAAGTTGACGACCTGTTAGTTCGGCGTTTAGGTATTCAATCCATTTGTTATTAGATGGGTTGCTGATCTGGATAAGTGAGCCTGAAAATGATATTGACGCATCCATTTGACCGATAATTTCTGACCCGTTGCGTTTGATAATGCACTTAGAGCCGTTTAAGTGCGTGGGTATGACAAATACGTGCCCAAACTCGATACTGTCGTACAGCTCAACAGTTAGGTACAGTTCACCAATTAACGTCTCCATCAACTGATAGTTGCCGGCGCATTGCCTGACCCTTGTATGAACCTTGATATTTGACCACCACTGTAAATATTCACAGTGCCCCCATTATTAACGATTGCTCGACCTGCATTACCACCTACCCCAAATCCTTCGCCAGCGCCGTCATACCCGCCATAACCAGGGTTACCACCATTCCCAGCATCAGAATATCCATCATCTGATCGCCCCCCGCCGCCGCCGAAAGTTAACGTGCCGGGGTTGCCGTTTTGACCGAACTTATATTTATCCCCTCTAACCCCTGGCGTGTTGCCTGCGCCACCGCCACCGCCCGCTAAATTCAAAGAGCCATCACTTTCGGTGCCGCCTGCGCCACCGCCACCGCCTGCGGCTCTTAAATAACCATCTGCTTCATAAGTGCCGTTGCCAAAATCGGGAGTGGTGCCAAACAAATAGATATTGACTGTTACACTTGCGGAGCCAACAAGTGTGTCGCCACCATTCAATCCGTCAGCGCTAAACGGCCCAGAGCCACCGGCCCCCCCTTTGCTGATTGCTACCGAACCGTTTAAAAAAACAATGTTTACCACTGAACCAGAAGGAAATGACCCAACCGCGATAGCCTGGCTTACTGTGTTTTGACCAAAGTAGGGGCTGTCGAGAATAAACGTGTAAGTCCCTGAATCGACCGGACCCCCGGCAACTGTGTAAAGATTGTTATCAAATTCAGAATTAACGCCTAGGTCAGTGCCGGATATACCACCAATAAACGGGTTGTATGTGATTGTAGAAACTTTGTATTTGCGACCAACGCTTGTGCTGGGTGATATTTGGGTGACTTGGGATCTAACGCTTTGCTTTGCGTTGCCGTAAAAATCTTGATTTTCACTCGTAATTATTTCGATTACATCGCCGAGTTTGAAATTCAGGTTTGCCTCTTCAATCTCAAACGCTATCTTTTGTGGCCGGTTACTAAAGCGCTGTGCGTAGCGAACGGTGGTCAAATCTGCGGCTTCAATGTTGCTGGTCTTGTTGGATAGGATGATCGACTTGCCTAGTTTGCTAACCTTTTCTTCGCCGTAGAAGTTATCTCCCTCAAGGGTTCGATCATAAGCTAGGCTTGAGCGTAAAAAATTAACATCATCATCACTTTCAGTTAATTTTCGCTTGTCGTATTGCAAAAACGCCCGTGAATAGTAGATGTCCTCCGGCTCTGATATGGATATTGACCCATAAGTCATCTCAGCGCCCTCGGTTAACTTAGCGACTGTGGTGTTCCAGGGGCTTGTAGCTTTTAGGGTTATCTTGCCGATGCTGGTATCAGTCCAAATATCGAGCATAAAGGATGCGCAAAGTTTATCTAAAACCGTTGTACTCTCTTCTGCCTCGTAAAATATGGCGTCAACTGAGCCGGTCATGTTTGGCAGCCAACTGTTTAGCTCGGATGCGATCCCCGCGCTTTCATATTCAAAGGTAGATAGGTCGGCGTCTTCAAAGACTTTTATCAGTACATCATGTAAGTCAGCGTCAATAAATTTACGGCCCCGAAAAACTTCATCACCGGCTGAATGATCTTCTGGCTTATTGAATATGGTTCGTGAGCCAAGTGTAATAGTTGACGCTCTTGCCACGGTTAACGTTACGCTTGATGATGTGCCGGTTGCGTTAGTGATCATTAACAAGTCAGCGCCAATGACTGCTGTGAAATCATTGTAAGGTGTCCAGTCTGCAATATCGGCATTAATACTTACCGATGTAGTGCCGCTGGTTATATCGCTTTGTAGCGCACCCGTTACTATTCTGGGAAATTGGCTCTTTTCATCATCTGCTCGATACAGCACGTCTTTGCAAGTGACATTCCACACGTCAGACTTACTTTGCTTGATGCTTGTTACGATGTAGTGGTTAGTTTTAATGAGTGTTGATGTATAACCGTTGGACTCGTAATAACGAACCCGCAAATTTTTATTGGCCAGTATATTTCGAGACTTAATCTTGCCAAAGAAAGTGCCGGCGTCTTCAATGCCTGGCGAAGCGACTAATGCAGGGCTGGAAAGGTTCGGGTCGCCGATAAAGTCCTTTAGCGTGATTGAGCAAGTGGCACGACTGGCCACCCCGTTACCCGCTTTTAACTTGGGCGTTGTCTCGCTTACTTTCGTGACGCATTTGTAAACATCAGACTCCGACAATATTAAATTAGTATCGGTGAATTTATGCGTCTTTATTGCTGTCGAGTATGTGTTTTGGTCGGTGCAAGTTAATGGGGTAGCAAAGCCCGGGTTGCCGTTTATAGTGCAAGTGCCTGTAACCTCCGGCAAATCAAGCTCGACTACATAGTAATGGTACAGGCTCACGCAACCACCCTAAAAGACATGGAAATATCGACAAGCGTTGTGGTTTGTGAGTGTGTCGATACGTCAGAGTTAGACATTTCAAACAGCGCACAACTTTCATCTGGCCGGTTTTCTTCTTCGTAATCCAACTCTGACAACACACCGGTTTCATCATATAAAGCGTGTATTTCTTGCAGGTCACTTCTCGCCCAAGCCTTGTACGCGTTTTTAATGTTTAACTTAAGCTTTGGCGCGTTAATCTCCTGAACTCTGCGCGTGGGCATCCCTTGCCCTGTCGTTGTGACCCTATTGGCTTTATTGTTGGCTAAATAATAAAGCGACTGACCTGAACTTGTTCCCCAATCAATCCGGCTGGCCATGCCTGCTTGCATGTAGCTAATTGTTTTTGTGCCAGACCCGATTATCTCAACAATTAAACCGCCAGGTGTCGTGGGTAACGAAACATAAAACACTAAATTCTTGACGCTGCGAGTCAGGATAAATGACTTGCTAAATGATGTGGCTGTAACGGTGACTGTTGCGCCTGATGGTAGGTTTAGTCCATGCAGGGCGATATACTGACAGGCCCCTACGTTACTGATCGTAAATCTGAACGTTGATGAGTTACTGCTAACTATTCTTGAAAAGTCTGGGTCTTGCAGGTTAGCTAGTGAACCGCTTAAAATACTGCCCATTGATAGCGCGATTGCGTTATCCGCGATGATGTTTGTTTTACTGATTATCATTACACCCGCCCATCGCTTTGTGCCTGCCCGATTTTCCTGGCGATCACATCAACCACCTCGTCGTTGAACTCAATAACCATGCGCTGACTTGATGTGCCGCCGCCGCTAACATCGGTTACCGTGGTGCTTTGCTCCGAATATGACTCTACGGGTTGCTTTTGCCCCTCCGCTGGCGGTGTAACAGTTGCGCCACCTCCATCCGGTGTGGATGATAGGATCGCTGCCACTTGAGTTATACCCACCACCGCTGCCAGCGCAGCGCCTGCGTAATCCATCGTGGTCATGGCTTTTGTTATACTCTCAGCGGCGTTCATACCTGCATTGGCAGCGGCTAAACCTTGTTTGATTTTATGGGCTTTTTTGCTGTTATTGCCAAGGGAGGTTAACAGTTGGGTCCCTTGATCAAGTTGGGTTTTGGTGGACGAGTCAGACCAAAAGTTTTCCAATTTATCTTTTTTCTTTTTATCGTCGGTGTCTTTCTTGCCCAATGTGCCAAGCTTGGAAAAATAATCTTCATACGATATAAGCTTATTTTCTAGTTGTTCGTTTAATGACTCAAGCGCGGCTTCGTTCTTTTCTTCAAGCGCGTCGGGGTCCACTGTCTCGGGCGCGTAAGCCATGATTATTTCTTTGAGCTTTGCCTGGTATTCTTCTTGAGATATGAGCTTGTGATTTAGTATTTCTTCGAGGGATTTTTGCTCGTTTACGATGGCCTCAAGCTTGGCCTCCTCTTCGGTTTGGGCTATATCTCGCGCCCGGCTGGTGTAGTCAGCTTCAATCTGAGATTTGAGATCGTTCTTTTCTTTTAGCTTTTCGGCTGTTAACTCGTTTTCAGCGTCAAACATGCCCTCTAGGATTTCAAGACGCGCGGCTTTTTCATCGTAAAGCAGTTTTAGTTCGGATTTCTGCGCGTCTTGCCGGGCTTTTAAATCTGCCGCAAGTTTTTCTTCAAGCTTGATTTCATCTGCGCCATTTTTGCCGCCCGTACTGCTTGATTCTTCCTCTGGCTTGGCGTCTTCATCAATGGCCGCAAGCGCTTGTTTGATTTCTAGTATTTTTTTCTGTGCGGCAAGGTTGTCTTCGGCTAGAGCTAAATTAACTAACTGATCTGCTAGGAACCCATCACTAACGTTCCCAGCGCTTGCTTTATTAAGTAATTCAGCCCGGTCTTTCGCCAACTGCTTTGTAAGTTCGTCAATCTCGTCCAGATTATCAATATCTTTGATTAAGTCTTGATCTTGGTAAATCCTAAACACTTTTGTTTTGGTCGCTGACTCTTTGAAAAACCCGGTGAATGACTCAAGCAACTCATTCATTTTAGGGATCAAGGGCACAACGGCGTTTTGCATCATGTTAGTGAATGAAGCGGTTGCTAAATCTACGTTATCAGCCAAGTCTTTAAACTGCGCCTTCTCGTCGTCAGTAAGCTCAATGTTTATTTTGTCGTACTTGTCGCCCAGGTCTTTTGCTGCGGCCCCGCCGTCTTTTAAAAGTGGTATTAGCCGGGTAGTGTCAGATGCCATGCCCTCAAGTGCAAAGCTCATTTGCTGGCTGCTCTTGCCTGCTGCATCCATTTTGTTAACCATACTTTGCAGGACTTCTTGCCCACTCATGGTTTCAAATTCACGCGCTAGTTCGGCAGCTTGGGTTGACGTGTAGCCCATAACATCAGCAAAGTCTTGGAACGCACCGCCGCCAGTGGCTAAAAAGTCGCCCACTTTCTCTTGGGTGTCTTTCATTATGTCGCCGAATTTCTCGCCGCTTATCCCTGCCGTGCCCATAATAAAGGACATTTTCTTAAATTCTTCGCTGTTCATGTTAGCGGCTGCGGCCATCGCTTCGGTTTCGCGAATAGATCTGCCTTGCGCAACGGCAAAAGCAGTAACAGCTGTGGCGGCGGCAGTAACTGCTGCAGCGAAAATGCCTACACCTTTGCCAACCGATGATAAGTTTTTACCGAAACTTGAGCTTGTTTTTTCGGTTTTCTTTAGATCGTCGGTCAACTTTCCGCTTTCAGTTTGCGATTTTTTAAGCTCGTCACGCAGCTTTTTTGTATCAGCCGCAATTTCAAACAGGAATTTTTCAGTGCTCATGCAATTAAGTACCTGGCAATTTTCGCGCCGTTAGCTTTTCGTTCAGCATTTATCATCATCGACACGTCAACGGCTCCCGATTCAGTTTTAAGGTTTAAAATGTGGTGAATTTCTGGATAGTCGAGCCGCCACGCTTCGCTAGGGGCTATTTTCTCTTTACTTACTAGCGCTTTAAAGAAGCCCCAATAATCAACGCTGAACGACTCTTGCTTGCCCGTTTTAGGCAGGGTTATCCAGTTGGTTGCTTTTTTTTTATGTCGCCCAGGGCTTCTTTAAACTCGGTGTCTACTTGATTGGCAAGATCGAACAAAACCAAAGGCCAAGGCTGGATAAATTCGCTATTTTCATCTTCAATAGGTCGCCAACCTGCGCGAAACATAGCGTCCTGAAGTTGCTCAAGTTCAATAGAGTTATCACCTTGTTTAACCAGCGCATGAAGTGCCTCGGAAGCGGTTTCAAAGTCAACGCACTGATAAAGCGATCGCATTAGTGTAAGCGTGGGCTTGTCTTGATTTTCGATGTAACTTTCAAGAAATGATACGAGCGTAAACCATAGATCCTTGCCCGTTTTAGCCTTGAACTGGCGCATTGCGTCGAGGTTCATTTTGCAGGGGTAATTTTTATAGCAAAGTTTGAATTGCATTAAATATCTTCTCCCACTGACAAAATACTGATTGAGGTAGTTACCTTGTCACCCATGGGTAGTGCGTCAGACGGCGCGTTAGGGATACCAAAAAAGCGAACCTGATCGGCTATTAATTCAGAGCCATAATCCAGCATGTACTCACTAATAACACCTGCAAGTGCGCTGGCTTTAATCAGTTTGTACTCTGCATCGTTGCTATAAACTAACGTCCCGGTAACCGTGCGCCCTTTTGTTGACAGATCCGCATTCATCAGCGTGATGAAGTCGTCAGTTGACTTGCTGCTGATATCGACAGGTGTGCCGTTGAACGTTGATGTAAGCTCCATTTGCCCGACCAGTGCCATATCAAAGGCACCATCAAAACGGTACAATAGGCAACTTGTACCGTTGGTTTCACCGGCCATTATTAAATAGCCGCTGTGTGGGTTACTTCGCCGCTCGACAGGAACGTAAGCGAAGTGGTTACCTTGTCACCCATGGGTAACGCGTCAGATAGGCCGTTAGGCACCATGGATGCCGAGAATAACTCCCCTGTGTCACCGTAGGCGATAGAATAAGCAGATTGAGCGCCGGTTAATGCATCGGCTCTAACGCCTTTGTATGTCACATCGCTGTTGTATACCAACGTGCCAGATAGTTGCATTTGCTTGCCTGCTAACTCACCGTCTAATAACGTTACCCAGTCTTGATGTGACTTATTGCTGATATCGATGGGCGTACCGTTAAATGTCATTGTCGCTTCCATTTGACCAATGATTTCAGTCGCGCCTTTTTTGATTAATACTTTTGTGCCGTTAATTTCGCCAGCCATGGGGGTTTCCTCACTGTTTAGATACAAAAAAACCCGCCTAATTAGCGGGTTTGTTGGGGTTATTCGGTGTTAGTTGCTCGGGTTGCTGTGCTCTGAAAAATATTCTATTAGCCACTCAAGCCGTGTTCGTGACGAATAATCAACTCCCTCACCGTTGTAATCTGGTGAGTCTTGGCTTTGAAATTCGATTTTAAAAACATAATCCAAGTCAAGATTTTGCATGCTCAAAATCTTCAATTCGATTAGCTCGCGAATATCGAGCATTTGATCGTCTAAATCAGTGCTGTTAGCCCTCACATAAATATCGGTGAAGATGGTTAAATCATGCTGATAAAGCTCTTTCGTAAAATCCTGCTTTATATCAGAGCCCATAGACACGCTGATAAGCGGAAACTTCTGCTCGGTATCAACGTTGGTTTTCACTACATCAACAATAACCCCGCCTTTTAACGTGCTTAGTTGGGTGTGGAATGCGTTTATAATGGCTCGGGCTTTATGCATGCTTTAACTCCACTGTGTAGAATGGATCCACTGTGTTTGTGCGCTGGTTTTTACCTATCACATAAGTTAATCCATCGTAAAAAACCGAGTCGCCGGCCTTAATTCTCTCCGATGCTTCATAAGAAAAACTGGCCGTAAGCTCTCGCCTAAGGCCGGTTTCATCTTCAAATTCATCATCAGCAATGATCGCCAAATACTCAACACCCACAACAAAGAGTTGCTTACCTAACCTAGAAAGCGCCAGGTTGGCCAGCCGCGCTCTACTGTTGTGGATATTAGCCATTATACGGCTATTTGACCGGTCAACTTCACCAGAGCATTACCATCGGCATCTTTAGCCGACAAAAACACACCTACAAGGGTATTTGACGTCAAGGTGATGCTGATAGTGTTGTTAGCCTTAAAGTAAGCCTTAGCCCCTTCTGTTGGTGCCTCTGCGGCAGTGACAGGCAGCGAGAAAACCCCACAACTTAGCCCTTCAAAGGGTGTTGCTTGGGCTTCGGTTGTAGCTGCAACCACCACGACTGATCCGACTTTGTAAGCCGTGCCAGATACTACGCCGCCAGTTGGGGCGGTTAGGCTTAAGACGTTTCCGTCTTGTATAAAATTCTTCATAATTTAACTCCGGTTAAGGGTTAAGGGCAGCTATTACGCTGCGCCTTTAGATTTGTACATAGTGCGGAAGTCAAGCGGTGCAACACCGGCATCGAGGCGAACTTTAAAGCTGGTCCCGTCTACGTTCCAACCTTCCATTTGGTCAAGGAAAGGTGAGGAATTACCGTCAAGGTAAGCAACTTCAATTGTGTCGTGCATTGCGCCTGCAGCCAAATACCAAGCGGTAGCGCTAGCAGCGTCAAGGCGTGATTCAACAACAACGTTAGCCATGCCAGCAACCGGGTTTCTTTGGTTGTTGCTTTTGCCTGGGTAAACCGTGTCGTTCATCAAAATGCCAGCTTCGGTTTCCAATGATGCAGGAACAATTAAATATTCAGGCATTATGTTAATCGAAGTGCCATCGGCGTCTTTCTGCAAACGGAAATTCTTACGAGCAGCGGTTAATGCGGCAACATCAAGCGCGGTGCTTGCGCCTGTGACGTAGTTAGTGTGATCGGCGTGGAATAAAGATGTGCCATCAGACATTTCAGGGTTATCAATCAATACTGCATAAACCAGATTGCCCACTGTGCGAATGGCTGCGCGGCCCATACGGGTAGGGATTACAGTGAACGCACTTAAATCATCATTGATGATAGCCTGGCGGGTAATGCTGAACGCTTTGCCGTAAGTGGCCAAAGCGATTTTCTCGCCACGCTCACCCATGGTTGCGTATTTATATTCGCCACCTTCTCTGATTTTATCCAATGATGGGAACGAGTTTAAATCAACACGATTCGAGGTTTTAAAGTCTGAAAGCGTACCGCGCTGGGTCCACTGTTCGAACGTTTCGCCTGATTCATCATAGCCCTTGAGCATAGCTTTGTTGGCTACGTCGGCCAATACACTGCCAAAGTCGGAACTTGAATGAGTGAATGCTGCGCCAACCAGTGACATACGATCGCCATAAGTTGTTGTGCCAACACCTTTATCAGC
>Ga0209414_1001582_pt1 | contig 10706 bp, 24 predicted proteins | sample LakVidmifraction_4_FD_181154 | JGI IMG/M metagenome (GOLD analysis project Ga0209414, IMG submission 181154) | Hypersaline microbial communities from Lake Vida, Antarctica - Brine Hole Two &gt;0.2 micron (SPAdes) (version 2) | ecosystem: Environmental > Aquatic > Non-marine Saline and Alkaline >... | reverse complement strand
AACCCGCAAGGAGATTGGCGGGATGACCTGCGAGAGCATCGGCACAATCATTCCGCGCGATGCCTACGCCTATGGCCACGCATACAGCGCAAACCGGGCGCTTGTGTCCATCACACTTGACGCAGCCGAGGGCGAGATAAGCCGCGCGCGGCGCAGCATTTAGGAGGCGATATGACACGCAAAGCATTTTTCGACGCTATCCGACCCATGTTTGGCCGCGCTATGGACCCGGTGCAGGTGCAAGTCATCGAGGCTATTCTGGACGGCACGAAGGCTTGGCCCGCTGCCCATGTAGCCTATGCGCTGGCAACGGCCTTCGGTGAGGCTAAATGCACGCCGCAACGCGAGAACATGAATTACAGGGCACCCCAAATTCGCAAGGTTTGGCCGCACAGGAAAGAGGCGGTGCAATTTGCAGGCAAGCCGCGTGAATTAGCGAATAGCGTTTACGGCAGTCGGCTGGGCAACCGCCCCGGCACGGATGACGGCTGGAACTTTCGCGGCGGGGGCGTGGACCAGCTAACCGGGCGGGGCAATTATCAGCGCATCGGCATATCAGCGGACCCCGAGCAAATCCTGCGCCCAGCCGTGGCGGTTAAATCGCTGTTGAACGGGGTTTCAACCGGGCGCTATCGTGGGTTCAAGCTGACGGATTACGATAGGGCGGGCGGCTTTGACTTCGTGGGCGCGCGGGCGATTGTGAATGATGATGTGCGGCTGCATGGGGCAAAATACGCGGGCTATGCGCGGCAATTCTTGGCGGCGCTGGCATTGATGGAGCCAACCGCGCCCCCGGCTGATTATGTTATCAAAACGCCAAAAAGCGAACATGACGGCGATGTCATGTTAACGCGCGCCACTAGCTTTTTCGCGGCTCTTGTGAAATTATTCACGCAATTCTTTCGGAGGAAATCAAAATGAAATTTGCACCAACCGCCCGCATCGCCTTGCGCTACGGCATTGGCTATTTGGCAGGCTCCGAGGTGGGCGAGATGCTGGCCCTAGACCCTGACGCAGTGCTTGCGCTGGCCATGGTGCTGGGCGCTGCAGTTGAGGCCGCTTATGCGCTGGCAAAGCGCCGAGGGTGGGCTTTGTGACATGGCTTATCCCCGCATGGCTAAAGCGCGCTGTAGCGGGCCTTGTGGCGGGCGTGGTGCTGCTTTGGGGCGCGTGGGTCATGGGCAGGCGAGAAGGCACGCAGGCGAACAAGGCTAAGGCGGCTGCGAAGGCGGCGGATGATTTGGCAACGGCGAAAGGTGTGCAGGATGATGTACAGAAACTTGGCGATGATGATGTGCGCAAGTCTTTGGCTCGGTGGATGCGTCCAAGCAAGTAACTGCTGGGCGTCCCCAATCCGGCTAGGTGTCAAGGATATCTTGACCACTGAAACCGCGCGGCAGGTGCTGGCTCACAATGAAGCCGGGGCCAAGATTTGCGGATGGAAGCCATAAAGAAACCCGGCCTAACCCCAAACGTCATGCAGGCCTAGCCGATGCATTGCCGCCATAGCAATTACGACCACCGGCGGAATCGAACACTTGCCCTGCTCCCATCCGCTGATGTGTTGCTGCCCGTAGCCAATGACGGCACCAAGCGCGGACTGGCTAAGGCCCAGCGATTGCCGGGCCTGTTTGAATGCGGCGGGGGTCATGCGCGCAAAAGTGCCATAATGTTTTCGGCCTGATTTTCGAGCGGCATATTGCGCATCTGAACCGACTTATCGCCGCCTGCGGTGCGAACCGTGTATCCGCCCCCGGCATCATTGCGGCGAACAAATGCAACGGGTGCAACCCCTTCGCCTTCGGTGATTTTGTAGCTGCCGTTGTCTCCGCCAAAAATTTCATATGCCATTGTCGTTTCTCCCGCTGTGGCTTTCGCCGTTTCCATACAACAGTTATCGCATAAGGCGATAAGCAATGCAACAACTAAAATCACATAATGCGATAAAAAAGGAAGCCCCCATGAAATACCTACTCGCAGCCGTGCTATCCATCACAGCCATGCCCGCGCTATCTGCTCCACAGTGCGGCGAACGGTTGAACATCCTGGCGCAGCTTGCTGGCAAATACGGCGAGACGCGGCGCATGATGGGCTTGGCGGCGAATGGTGCTGTGATTGAGATGTTTGCCAATGATGCAAACGGCTCTTGGACCGCGACAGTTACCGGGCCAGACGGCAACACATGCTTGGTGGCAAGCGGGCGCGCGTTCGAGGCCATGGCGGCACCTGCACCGGGAGTTGATGGGTGATTGTTACAACACCTCGGACAAAGCCGCGCAACTGGTAAGGATTGGTTACACGTTGCGCGGGGTTTCTGATTTCACGATAGTACGCAAGATTTGCGAAAGGTTGGGCGGTGTGGCTGGGATTAGGGCTAGGGCAGCGCGGGCTGGATTTGCATCGTAATCGCGCTTCCGGTAACGCTCATGCACCGGGTGGTCTAGCGAATATTCCTGCAAGCTGTAGGCGTCAATCTCCGCCTGACACTCCAGCAAAGCAGCCCTTGCCGTTGCCAGCGCAGCCTCAGCCTCGGCAAGGCGGGCGGTTTCGGCGGCTTCACGCGCCAAGGATGCGGCGAGTTCGGCTTCAAAGCATTTCTGCAAAAAATCGCTGTCATATGAAATACTCGCCCCGGCTCTAAACTCAACAGGGTAATCAACGCTGGCATCGTCCATCGTATCCTCGACGTGCTGCATCAGCCGCGCGATCAATTCTTGAGGTGTTTCTTTCATGGCCATATCCTCGTTTCAAATTTGCAATGGTAGCAAAACAACTGCAATGCCTTTGCCCCGACGCGCCGGATGCTTAGGCACGGCTCCAGCGGCTTGTTGCGTGTTGCGCTGCACTTGGGGCAGGTGGTTTTCATCCGGCCACGCACGGGCGGTGTTATGCCGTCCCATTGCAGGTGGGTGGCTTCGGATGTGGTGAGGGTCATGTCGTCCACCCCGCAGCTTTGGCGATGGCGGCGCGGTGGTGGGCGTTGGCGGCGGCTTTGGCTGTGTCCGGGTCGTCATGGGATGATATAAAATCCCCAGAAAAGCTGACAGCCCAACAATAGGCGTCAGACCCAAACCCGATTTCAATCAGGTAATCGCCGCTTTCGTAATCGCCAGTGTCATCGGCGCTTCCGTCGCCCCGGTCCTCCTGCAACTCATCCCAAACCAACTCCGGCACCATTCCCGGCAGCGCGGCAAGGATGGCGTCAGCATATTTCAGCCATGACGCGCGGGTTCCGGGGCTTTCACTTGCAAACGATTCCAGTGTTCTGCCGTTGGCAACACTCGGTGGCGCTCCAGCGTCAATTGCTTGTGTGCGCCACAATTCAGCCGCTATCTTATCCCGCATCGGTCATCCTCCATTTGTTGCGTTGCAGTTCCAGCGCCAGCCGATACAGGGCCTTGCGCAAATCGGTTGGCATCGTTGCCAGCGGGCCAAGGTCGCGGCCAAAGCGGGCGGTGATGATCTGGCGGGCGGTCATTGCAATTTATCCTGTGTCGCTGCGGTGTAGCTGTGATCCGGCCCGTAAGCACGTTCCCATGCGTCTTTGCGCTGGTGGATTGCCAGCTTGGAGCGGTCAAACTGGCCTTGGTGATGCCCACCGCAAAGCGGAATCGCCATACGGTCGGGCGTCTTGAGTTGCGAAAACCTGCCGTGGAAAACGTGGTGCGCTTCGGTCGTGCTGGCCTGCACTTCGCCGAACGCTTCACACACGCAGCAAGGCAGGGTACGGACGCGGGCAAGATATGCCGGGTCTTTTCCGGATGTTTCGGCCTTTTGCCCCAATGGGCCGCGTGTGCGATAGGCAAGGTTCACACGAATTCCTCCTCATATTTCAATGATTCAGGGTCCGTTAAAAACATGCCCGCGCCGCCATAGTGCCGCTGGATTGCGTCCATGAATTCCGACATCTGTTTAACATTCATCAGGCGGGTAACGGGCGGCTCCAGCACCTCAACCGCCTTGCGCATGGCCTGATAGTTAAGCGCGCCGAATGTTTCGGCCCATGTCTGGCGGAATGCGTCATTTTCCTCTGCCATGATGGGCACCCCAAACGTCACCTTGCAATCCGCCCGCACCTCGGCGTGTGTCATGTCCCCAACTTGGCGGGCAATGTCTGCAAACCAGCGTTGCGCCAAACGGTTCTGCATATTGGACCGGATGGCACCTTGCGCCCATGATACCGTCAAGGGCAGCTTGCGGCCTTCAAGTCGGGCAGCAAGCGCCTTGATGTTGTCAGGGTTTCGGATAATCATCGTGGGCATCAAAACGCTTCCTTAGTCGTCCAAACCCGCAAACCTGCGGCGGCTGGATCTGGCTTGTGATTGGCCTTGGCCCATGCGTCTATAAACGCGGTCAGGTCTTCGCGGCGATTGATTGCAATCCAGTTCAACAGGCCCTTGTGGTCTGTCACCTCGTAATGCGTAACGGTTCGCATACCTTTGACGGTATCCTTGGCGGCGGCATTGGCTGCGCGCTGTAGGGCATCGGCCTTTGCGATTGCAGCAGCGGCGGCACGGGCTTGCTCAATATCCCCGGCGTTGGCCTTTGCGGCGGCTTCACGGGCGGCGCGTGTGGCTTCCCATGCGGCGGCTTGTGCTGCCCGGTCGGCCTCGGCCTTATCTGCGGCCATCTTGGCCTTGAATGGCCCCACGCAAGCCACAAGCGCGGCCTGCAAGCGGTCTGCGTCATCGGTGTAAACCTTGGCGGCGGCAACGGCGGCTTTCCACACGGCATGGGGCGGCGCGGTTTGCTCCTTGGCGGCTTTGTCCAGCGCGCTTCGATAGGTCTTGATGCCTTTTAAAACCTTGTCGATTGCGTTCATTCCGGCCTCGTCGGTGACGGGTTCACCATCGGCCCAATTGGTGGCCTCAAGGATAATCCCGTCATATTCCGCAATGCAGGTTTCGATAGGCGATGGTGGGTTGTTGTGCCCGATTGGGGATAGGTCATTCATGGCTTGGCCTTTCAGTAGGGGATTACATCCCCGCCAAGGTCGGCGGGCTGTGTGAATTGGGCGGCGGTGGCGGCAAGCTGCAATTCGCGCTTGCGGTCATCCTTGGCGGTAATAACCACGGCCAAGGATGCAACCGGGCGCGGGATGTTGCCCCAAATGCGTTGCAGGTCGGGCAGGTCGTCAGCGCCTTGAAGGTATTCAACAGCTTGGGAAATAGCGCTTGGGGATGGCGTTTCGGGCTTAGGTTCATCTCGGCGCGGCTCGACCATGGGCGCGGGTTCATCATCCGCGTGCAGGTCGCCTTTGTGCCACAGGTCCAGCGCAGCCCCAAATCGCATGGCCGCATTGCGCAGAGCATCGCCAATCATTTCCTTGACTGCGTTACCGCCCGTCTTGCCGTCTGCATCGCCATATCCCAAGCGGGTAACGCCACAAACGGTAAGCTTTATCCACATGCCCCCTGATGCGATGGGCAAACCGTCTGGCGTCAAAGCCATAGGCTCCCAATTCCATGCGGGGTCACAATCCAGCAGGCGGTCAGTCAATGCCGCGTGGCCCACATAATCTAGATGCACCACGTCCCGGTGATGCCAAGTGCCGCAAATCTGGCAGCGAATGCCGGTCTTGAAATCTGCCTTGACCTCGTCGGTTTGCTTTTTTGTCGGCTTCGGTAGCTTTGAAATCTGGTTTGCTGGGAATGGCGCGCGCAAAAGCGCAAGCCCTGTTGGTCTATCGGTGGTCATCATGCGGCCTTTCTGTGCTGTGGTGGCGTGTCGGTCCAATCGCAAGCGGCAACGCCCCGGCTGATTTGGTCCAGCTTCCACGCGGCGCGGGTGCGATATTCACGGTCTGGAGACCCGGGCGGAAAGGCTTGCGCTTCCCCTAACAGTGATGCGGCGCGGTCATGGGCGGTCATATCAAAATCCAATCGTTGCGGCGTTCAATGCCGTGAAAAATGCCAACACGCCCCAGCCGATAACCATCGCCACAAGGGCAGCAACGCCCCCGGCCAAGAGCATCAGCGCATAGTCCAGCCCCGTGATGGATGGCGTGTTGATGCGGGCGAGGTCGTCGCAATGATATGCGTCCTGGCCCTCCATGCGGCGGTGATATTCCAGCGCATCGGCGGTCATGGGCTTGCGGGAATGGGGGCCATTCATAGCGCTTCCTCCGCTTCCCAAAGCAATTTTTCTGCAATGCCTGCCAATGCCCCTGCATGCGAAACGCATTCATCCAGATTGGTGTTGCGGGCGTCATAGATGCCCATGATTGCGTCAAGCGCCTCTTGCAAATCGGCATCGAGATGCGGGCGGAGTGCCGTTGCCAGCACCACGGGCGCGTCAATGTCGCTGGAGCAAAGAACGCGGTTCACAGTCTCCACAAGGTCGGCGCGGCGGTGCGCTGTGGCCTCGGCTGTGATTGGGGTGAAGTGCTTCATGGCGTCACCACGGGCGCGGCGGAGTCCACCAGCACATCCGAAAGCGTCATGATGCGGTTTAGCGTTACGGCGTCTGCGTAGTCAGCAGCGGTTGCGTCAACAGACCGTGACGGGTGCAGCCGAAACGCAGCATAAGCCGCATTATTCAAGGCTTGCAGTGATGCGTGGTATGCTTCTGGCGTGGTCATTGCGCTGCCTCCCGAACGGGCGCGGCCAGCAGATTGTCAGACATCGCCTTGACGGTCACACGCAGCGGGGTGACAAATTCATCGGGGATATTATCCGCATGGGCCTTGTCGATGCAGTCAGCAACACGGGCCATGTGGGCATGCAGTTTTGCGGTTTCCGGGGCTGGCATGGCCGCGATAAAGGCGTCAGCAGCATCTAGCCCGGCTTCAAACGTACCACCTGAAATCCAAGCAATGTGTTTACATTCGTAAGAATGACCGCGAACAATGACGGTGCATTTTCCATGTGCAACGACAATGCTAGGTGTTGAAACAGGCTTTCTCCCTGTTTTTTCTATGACGGCCTCATTGATTGCGTAAAGCCGCTTTGTAATTTCTGAAACGTTCATATCCATCTCCTCAATTCAGCCAAACGCGCGGGTTCGGCACAGTCACGGGCTTGGGAGTTTCGCGGTAAATCCGCACCCATTCGCCGGGGTGCAGGTCGAAAAACGGCGGGGGCAGGCGGGTAGGGGTGGTCATAATTTCACGCATGGTCGTTACTCCTTGGGTTGGGGGGGCAGTTACAAAAGCCTCATAGGATCACGGCCCCGGATCATCTCAAGCTGCCTCCAGAAATATGAACGAACGAGCAGGTCGTGCCGTAAGGCCCCCCGAGATTTTAAGATCATGCGGAGGTCATCCTTGAATCTGGCAAGCGGCATTGGACGGCTCATTGATGCGAGTGCTTCGGCTTTTGTGGTCACGGTCGTTACTCCTACGGGGGCAGCGGGTTTGCTGCTGATGTCCTAAACCTATAGATAGCTTGCAAGCCATGCAATAGATAAAATGCACATGGCACAATTATTCTTGCTTGACGTGCAATCCCTACCGTGCAACATGGTGACATGGAAAAACTCAAATCATACCTGGCTGGCGCGGAAGTGACGCAGAAAGCCTTTGCCGATATGATCGGCATACATGACAGTGTGGTTTCGCGCTTCATCTCGGGCGGCGCGAAACCCAGCCTTAAAACTGCTGGCATTATTGAGAAAGTAACGCGCGGCAAGGTTCCTGCGGGTTGCTGGTTTACTGACACAGTTCAAGGGGGCGGGGTATGAACGCGCAACTATCGGAGTATCGCGCGTTTATCGCATCCCGTGCGCCAGTTGAAAAACTGGCCGGGTTCGATCATTCGCCAATCAATCCATTGGCAAAGGTCCACCAGGTCGCGGCGTTGGAATTTGCCTTATCCAAAGGCAAAAGCGCGGCGTTTCTGGATACCGGCTTAGGCAAGTCGTTTATCGAATTGGAGTTTGCGCGGAAATGCGCAGATGAAACTGGCAAGCCTTCCCTCATCCTGACGCCATTGGCTGTTGCTGGGCAGATGATCCGCGAGGGCCGCAAGTTCAATATCGACGCGCGCCAAATCAAGGAACAGTCGGACGTTGGCGCGGGCGTCATGGTCGCAAACTATGAACGCCTGCCAAAACTAGACCCATCGGCATTCGGCGCAATCATCTTGGACGAGTCATCTATCCTTAAATCGTTTGCAGGTCGGACCCGCAACATGCTGATGGATGCGTTTATAGACACGCCTTACAAGCTCGCCGCAACCGCAACGCCAAGCCCCAACGATCATATGGAATTGGGAAACCATGCGGAATTTCTGGGCGTTATGCGGCAGCAAGAAATGCTGTCGAAATGGTTTATCAATGACACCAGCACGGCAAGCCAAGACTGGCGCTTGAAGGGCCACGCGGTTGAACCGTTCTGGTCTTGGGTGGCAAGCTGGAGCCGTTGCGCAACACTTCCTAGTGATCTGGGCGGCGATGACACGGGCTATGTATTGCCGGATGTTTTGCGCACCCTACACACGGTTGATGCTGACAGGTCGCAAGACACTCAAGGCAATTTGTTTCGCATCCCCGAATTGAGCGCAACATCGTTTCACGCAGAAAAGCGTTTGACCCTAAATCATCGGTGCGAGTTGGCGGCTGATCTGGCAACGCACGATAAGCCTGTGACGGTCTGGTGCGAGACTAACGACGAAAGCGCATTGCTTGCAAAGATGATCCCCGGCGCGATGGAAGTGCGGGGCGATATGACGCCGGAAGAAAAAGAGCGCCGCTTGCTTGGATTTGTTGATGGTGAGTTTCGCGCGATTGTCACAAAGCCCAAATTAGCCGGGTTCGGCGTCAACTGGCAGCACTGCGCCCATGCGGTTTTTGCAAGCATCAGCTTTTCATACGAGCAGCACTATCAGGCTGTTAGACGGTCGCATCGGTTCGGGCAGGTGGAACGGGTGCGCAATGACATTGTGATTGCCGATACCGAGGCTGCGATTTGGCAGGCGATCCACGGCAAAGCTGCAAAGCACGAGGAAATGAAACGCCGCATGAGTGAGGCGATGAATCGGGCGCAAAATCAAACGGACGTCAGGGTGAGATATGACCGCCCGCTTGATTTGGCGTTTCCAAATTGGCTTGTAACAAGGGATCAATGACATGAAGCAACCGGAATATCAAGGCAATGGATGGGCGCTACACAACAGCGATTGCATCGAGGGCATGCACGCCATGCCAGAGGGCAGCGTGGATTGCGCAATATTCTCCCCGCCTTTTGGTGATTTGTTTGTGTATTCGGACAGTGAACGCGATCTAGGCAACGCTGGATCGGGTGAAGCATTCACCAATCAATATCGGTTTTTTGCCGAAGCATTGACCCGCGTTATGCGCCCAGGCCGCATTGCTTGCGTGCATTGCACTGACTTGCCGATGCGCAAGGGGCGCGATGGTGCAATCGGCCTGCAAGACTTTTCGGGCGATCTAATCCGATCCCATACGGCTGCGGGCCTGATTTATCATGGCCGCGCGACGATCTGGAAAGACCCTGTTGTGGAGATGCAGCGGACAAAGGCGCTGGGCTTGCTGCACAAAACAATCTGCAAAGATAGCGCGATGAACCGCGTGGGCATGCCTGACTATATGCTGTTTTTCCGCAAGGACGCGGTGAACGATCGCCCGATTGAACACACCAGCCAAACTGATCGAGGGTGGAAAAACGGCACCCCGTTAAAGATTGTGCGCGAGTGGATCGAGGAATTGACCCGCGAAGGGCTTTGCGCTGGCACCCCGCCCGATGAAGTCTTGGCCGAATTGATGAAAGAAGATGAATTTACGATTGATGAATGGCAGGATCTTGCGTCCCCGGTATGGATGAACATCAAGCAAGGCAACGTATTAAAGTCATTCCGCAAAGCCAAGGGGGCCAATGATGAGAAGCATGTATGCCCATTGCAGCTTGACACAATCAAGCGATGCCTGCGGCTTTACACGCGCCCTGGTGACGTTGTTATGGACCCATTCAATGGCATTGGATCGACCGGATATGAGGCGCTGCGTGCGCGCCGGAAATACATCGGATTTGAGCTAAAGCGCGAATACGCAGAACAAGCAAACCTGAACCTGCAAGAGGCTGAGGCGCATGGGGCGGATATGTTCGCCGAGGTGGCCGCATGAGCGCCCTGGAAGCCCTATGCAACACCGTGCTTGGCCTTTGCGTGTCCTACGCCCTGACGCTGTTGTGGCTAGGCTTTAGCCCCGTCCAGAGCGCCACAATCAGCGCTGTATTTTTCGCGGCCAGTTTCACGCGCGCCTATGTGCTGCGCCTGCTTTTCAAGAGGTACACATGACCGACATCCAGCGCCAAATCCTGCTAACGGTATCAGACGGCGATTGGCATAAGCTTGGCCAGCGCTTTAGTATCGGGGCCATATCCCACGCCAAGCGCTGCGGCTTTATCCGGCAGGACACAGCGGGGCCGCTTATTGCTGGCCTGTTTACCCTGACGCCTGCGGGTGAAGCGGCGTTGCGGGTACTGCCATGAAGTGCCTCGATTGCAAATTCGCCTCGTGGCCGAACCGCACCGCGACAGGCCGCATATCAAAAAAATCCCCCGGCCAATGCACTTGGGAAAAAACCGTGCCCGTAGCATCGTCTTACTTCAGAAGCCTTGAGCATGACAGTGTAGTTATCTTAGAGGGCGGCACAATCTGGCACGATGACGACATGCAATGCCATGTTGCGGTGCTGCTATGAATCCCCATCCCCCAACCATCCCCGGCGCGCAACTCCCACGCGCTGCG
>Ga0209414_1001581_pt1 | contig 10709 bp, 14 predicted proteins | sample LakVidmifraction_4_FD_181154 | JGI IMG/M metagenome (GOLD analysis project Ga0209414, IMG submission 181154) | Hypersaline microbial communities from Lake Vida, Antarctica - Brine Hole Two &gt;0.2 micron (SPAdes) (version 2) | ecosystem: Environmental > Aquatic > Non-marine Saline and Alkaline >... | reverse complement strand
GTTTACCATATTCAGATGCATAAAATCCACATAATCTATCCCCCCATCCCATTGAAAAATCAAGTATAGTTTCAGCTTTGAAGTAATCGTAAATTGATTTAGCAACTGATGGTTTAAATTGAGAACAAGTATATTTACGTAAACTCAAACACACCCTTAATGCACTTGAATCAACTTTATCCATTTTTAATGAATATAATGCGCCCATTAACGAGGTCATATATTTAACATTTCCCCACGTTCTAACTGGACCAGGTCCTTGACTACCAGAAACTTGCCAACGATTTAGTTGATGGAAGAAATCTGATGCTTTATTCCCACCGTTATACCGTTTGAATAACATATAATTTCCGTCCATCGTTATTGGATAATCATCACTTAATTCTGCTTTACGTGGAAACCACTCAACCTCTTTCAACATTTCATGCCACCGAACACCCTTCAATCTACTGTATTCATCTATGGCATCCTGTTCTGTTATATTTACTAATGGTAGTGGATATGTCATTGCACATTTTGCCAGTTCTAGTTTAACATCATCTTTGGGATATGTATCTTTAATATGAACCCATTGTTCCTCAGTAATGTTGAGGTATGGACTCATATTGTAAAACTGTTTAAAATATTCTTGTATTTTCATTTATACTTTATTACTTTTCCATAAATTATACGTGGATAGTGTTAATTTAACATTAAACCATGATCCATTGATAACTCCGTTTATTCTTACTCTATTTCCATCACGTATTGCAATATCATATCTAATTCTATGGTTTTTGGTTTTGATTATTTCTACTAATATACAAAACAATTACGAGAATTCAAAGAAATTATCGTGCTTTATTTCCTGTAATTGCAATCTATATATCACACCTGGAATAAGTCCGGTTTTCTTTGAAGTCCAATGTGTATCTTCCACATATTCAAAACCGTAGTTTTCGTAGAAGTTTCGGGCTCTCTCGTTAAATGAACGCACAGTTAATATAATATTTGGTGCTCCTTTTGATTTGCAGTATTTCACAAATTCATCTAATACCTTTTTTGTAGAGCCTTTAATAGTTTGGTCAGATGCGATTTGATGTATTATAAACGCCTTGGGTTTAGATTTTATAAGAGAATTCCGAGTAACAGGGGTACTGCCTGAATATTGATGAAATGTGATTATCACACCGTCTTGGAGTACCATATTTCCCCTTTTAATTCTTTTAACTAATCTAAACCCCTGCTTATACATATGTGGGAATATTTCAGGATATAAATTGATAATGTTCATTCCCTGTTCAATGAATTTGTCCATTTCCTCACCTTCTTCATCTATATGAATGATATTTAACATTCCTTAAAAAATTTATTTAGCATTGTTGTATTTTTATACTGGAACTGCTTTTCCAATCTCCCTTTTAAAGTATCTTTCTGCTTTTCAATTATATTGGATGTGCCAGCTCCTTGTGCAAACCATACCTTTTTTCTGTAAAGTAGTTCATCGCTAATCTCGCCCTTAAAAGCGGCTCGTAATAGTGGTTTCATTAACCCCTTTTCAGTTTGGTAAATGGGTGGGATATTCAACGCGTACTCTACAAACGGTCTCCAGGAATACGGTGTACGTATTTCAACTGTTCCCCCATTCATGATACTTAAATTTTGAGATATAAAATTTCCTTTATGAACATCCCTTATTAACTTTCTACGAGCCAAGTCGTATTTTTCTGGAGTATAACTAAATCGGGTAACAATACCATAACTACCCCAAATTTCATCAGATAAATCTCCACTAAACACCACTTTGAACCCATGTTCATTTATAGCTTCACCCAATTTTCTTGTTGCAATAGCACTTCCTAAATTTTGCCATTTTGTCATTTCAGTAACATACAACGTACTATCTATTGAATTTTCGATTTCTTCTGTGGTTAAGTGGACTTCATGTAATTTAATACCAAACTCTTTAGCGGCAATGCGAGCATACTTTATATCAGTACCACCCTCGGTTGTTACTACAAATGCTTCAATATTAGGATATAATTTAGATAATAGGTATGTTATGATAACACTATCAATTCCACCACTTAGCAGCGTGCAAATAGGTACATCTGAAACCATCTTAACCCGTACCGCTTCCTCTAGTTTTTCTCTGATATTCTTAATGATGGTTTCCCTGTCATCATTGATTATTTCGCTTGGTAATTTGTAATATGTACTTTGTGTATGTTCAAGTGTATTATAATTATATTTGATATATGTTCCAGGTGTAACCGTTTTTACTTGTTTGGGGTATATTTCGGCAAGCGGAAGTCCTTTTTTTTCGGAACAAAACATCAATCTGGAACTGCCATTTATAGCGTACCAAAATGGCATTTCTCCGATATAATCCCTAACCAAAAATACAGAATCAATACGAGTATCTATTATTGCAAAAGAAAACATACCATCTAAATCCGGAAATACATCTACTCCAAATTGCAAATATCCATTTAAAATAATTTCAGTATCAGAACTGGTCCTAAATGGTATTGTGATTTTATTTTTTAACTTTTCTGTAAGACCACTTCCCCATAGTTCCCCATTATATACTATTCCAACTGTATGATCCACGTTCCAAAATGGCTGATTTGCTGTGTCAGATAAATCCTGTATTGATAAACGATTGTGTCCTATAAAAAACCCGTCTACATCTTCATATGTGGTATTATCTCTACCTCTATGAATCGTTTCAAGCAGTCCCTGATTAACCGTTTTTACGGTAAATCCATTCCCGCCAATAATTCCACACATATTTTTTAAAATGGTGCGTTTATCTCAATTGACCGTTCAATTGTGCTACTCATATGGTCTGCCCAATGTAGTATGTATTGAATATTATTTCGTAGTCTGTTATTGGGAATATATGTTTTATAGTATTTTTCGTTATCTCCGTCAAATAACCCGTCTGTTAGTTTAATACCAAGATATTCATTTTCAGTATATTTGATGCCGTAATCGTTAAGTACAAAAAATGTCCTATCGGTATGTGTTAAAAATGATAATTCTGGATTTTGGGTGTAAATCTTCCCTTGATTTTTCACGTGCCAATCTGATGGGTTGTGTATATAGTGCATTTTATTCTTATAACCAAGTTTACCTAAATCGTGGTGGAATGCAGCAAATAATAATTCTTCTTGTGTGAAATCAATTGTGCCACCGATGGATTCATATAGTTTCATTACTTTCATTGAGTTTTGAACTACATTCATTATGTGTTCCACATACCCGCCGTCATATGCATTATGAAATCCTACATTTCCACTTGCTGGTGAAAGTAGTAAATTTGAACCCAATTCTTCCATTGAGTACATGTGGAGTAGTTTTTCCAAACGATCTCCCTTAAATACTTTTGATATTGCTTTAATAAAAGTATTATAGTTGGCTTCTAATTCTTCGTTAGTGAGTTTTTTCATTCTTATGTATAGATTATATTTATACTAATATACGATATTTAATCCGTTAAACCTAATAATATATTATTTATTTTGGTACAACAAACACTATGGTAAATGCTTCCACGTGTGACGTTTACCAATTTCTTCCACATTCCAAGTACTTATTTTATAATTTCTTGCAATAACTTTAGTAGAGAACCCGCGATTGTATAAATCACGGATTTCTACCACTTGTTTGTTATTTAATTTTGACTGGGGATGATCCTCACCTCTAAGATTATTTCCACGCATTTATTGATTGAATATAAGTGGATTGGGATTGGACTCCTGATAGTCTATCAACTTCCTTTCCATCTTTTTCAAGTATAACTGTTGGGACGGAACGGATATTGTGCTTTTCTACCTCTGATGTACCTGAGTCTACATCTATTGTAACAAATTGCACACCACTAAATTGTGGTTTTATTTTTTCTATAATTGGTCCAACTGTCTTACAGGGAACACACCACGAAGCTGTGTATCTTTTTACTACTAAACTCATATTTTTATTGTTTTTTAATTTTTGTTATTATATAATTTTTAAATAGATAATATCTATTTACTTTTAATTTTAATTTAGCCTCAGCAATACTACCATATCGTATACCATTCACTAATATTGGATGTGCATTTCCATTTTTACTACCACTCACTTTTCCTTTGAGTGATTTTGAAATATTACCATTTCGTGCAATTCGTTCCATCTCAGTTAATAGTTTCCATGATTTTGCCACACCGTTCTTACGTTTTTCTCGTTCTTCATCTGCTGCTGTACCATATCTATCTTCATATGTATCATATTTTTGCCTCAATGTAGCTTCTGACATTTTTTGTAAAGATTCTGGTGTATGGGTTTTACCAAAAAAAGGATTGCCTTCACCTTTATATGCCTCCGATATTATATTCATCATTTTTATATCAATTACTGAAAATCGATTAAGTAGCCGTGCACTTCTTAAATTAGATAAATGCTCATACGTTCCTTCACCATACACATTTGCCAATTTTATGTGAGCATTTATGTGATCTTCGACTGATAATTTAATTATGTTATTTTTATTATTTACCGATTTAATTGGATTTATCCATAAGTGTTTAGGTATAATATGATGATTATGTAATACCAAATTTGGGGAATATTCTTTCTTACCACACTCAGTTAAAAACTCAATATAACTATAATATGATTCCAATGTAATTTCAGTTGCATGTCTCATACTTATAAATATAGAATTTCACACCAAACTGTTAAAAATAACACCAATCTGCTGTAAATCTTTTTATTATTAACATATTTTATTCTTTATTTTTAATTAGATGGCACATTCAGCACCACCGCCTCCACACGCAATCTCGTTTGATAATTCAGTATTGTCTGCCATTTCTATAACTTTTGTTAAGTCAATATCTTTCAATTGATTAAATAGTTCCCAATATTTTTCTTCGGTAATATCTTCAAAAGGCATTTGTTTATAAGTTCCCCCTGAAAATGGTAATATTGAAAGACCGTTGTATGAATTTCGCCACTTCCACATCCAATCACCTACAGCATCCCACTCATCATCTTTAACTGAAACAGTACATGATACATTATGTTGGTTCTGACCCGTTCTAAACCCATTATGAACCCAATTTGTTGAAATAAACTTAACTCTCTCCAATAAATCAATTGGTGATTCATGTCTTGTTATAGCCCCCTGTGGTGCTCTTTGTGGTACTGAAATTACAGCTTGTTGGCCAGGTCTGAAATACTCATCCTCTATCATATTTGGGTGGTTTTCAAGTAGATATTTGTAAATTGATTCCTCTTTACCGACCCTCATTCTTCTAATATAAAACTCGCTATGCCAAGCATGGATTCCACTACTCGTACCTAATACCAAACTTGTTGTATTATGTGAAACCGTTCCATTTGACATTTGATAAACTGGTTTATTTTCTACTTCAATATCTACTGTGAATGATTGTGTTATTTCTTTTTTTTTGAATTTCATATTATTTGTTCCCGTAATTTGTTCTTTATTTGCTCTTTATTTGAATGCCAGTCGGTATCCCAAATTGATATAACCGTAAAATTTCTGTTTTTGTAAATTTTATTTTTTATTTCATCAATTTGTCTAATTTCACCTGCTGTCTTTTTTATTCTTGGCACGATTTCTGTATCACTGGGAAATATAGTTTCACGTGCATGCCAAAAATCTCCATTGTATCTTATAATATACTTATTATTTACTATAATATCTGGATATAGTATATTTTGATTCAATTTCGTTTTTTCATTAATATCAAGTATAATTCCAGTTTCACTTCTATGTCCGATTACGTTGCTATACATAGTTCGTAAAAATGATTCAACTTCAAGTTGTCCCTTTGAATTAAATATACCTCGTTGGCCGGATTTCCAATTTTTACACGATTTATTATATTTTTCAATACCAATATCATTTCCATATTTTTTAATATAATTTTCAATAGTACGACCTTTCGATTTATTTATCAAATGATACTGTTCAATTCCATCAATTTCACCAAAAGTAGCTATAAACCATTGTTTATCTCTTTTTTGATAATCCCTTAATGATACTTTGGACGCTTCAAAATCACCCATATGATGCATTAACCAATAATCTAAAGTTCGTTTAGATGTTAATTTTAAGTTTTCAATGTATTCTAAATATTTTTGATTACCCTTTTTATTACCATATCGTTTTTTAAACGATTCAATAGTATTCACACTACCATCAGCATGTCGTTTTCTAATAGCAACAATTTCATCATCTGTAAACCCGTTCCGTTTCAACGATGCAACTCCAACTGATAATTTTTTATTTTTTTCTGTATATTTTAGAGTACCCGTTGTTAGACCAAATTTTTCAATATACCAATTTAAAGTAAATCTATATTTTAATTTATTTTTATATTCAATCCATTTTTGATTTCCAATAATTTCACCATACCTAATAATATAATTATCTAAAGTATTTGCAAGTGTTTTTTTGTGATTATTCCATTTTTCTAATCCAACTTCTTCACCATATTTTCTAATCCACGATTGCCTTACCGATGCCATAATATACTCCTTTATTATAAATATAAAAAACTACTGTTAAACCTACTAAAATAAGAAAAAGTTATTAACATTTTTTAAATTAAATTTAAAAAATCATCATTTTCTGTAATATTTATGGCTTCCTTCCATTCACCATTTACCATCATAAATTTATGATGGGGGGTGCATTCTATAATACTATCATCTTCCATAATAAATTTTACTGTTTCCTCCGTTCCATTGATAAATAATTTTGTAATTGAATTTTCATTATCATCTTCATCATAAACTTTTATATCAGTATTCACATCATACCATTCTCTATATTCACCGAGTTTATTATTCAATTCAACATTATTTTTCTTGAAAACATCATATAAACTCATGTCACCAAAATTAGTTCTTATTTTAGTTGATGGAATTTGACATCCAGCGGGTTTTACTGATGTGGTTCTTGCCGCAGGTTTGATACCGATAATCTTTGCGATTTCTTTATTTGTCTTATTTACAAATTCCGTTGCTTCTTTGTAATCCAATTGTAAATTTGATTCCGAAGCGATACCAGTCATACTCACTCCAAGTAATGCATCTTTTTCAGTTGTCCTTCTCCAAATATCTCTTAAATAATGGAAGTCTGTATATCCAGCTTGTAATGTTCCTAGAAATGCTGCGGCACTTGCACGCTGATTCATATCCTCCTGGGATTCAACGTTACCCATGTTTATTTCAGTTAGATTGCAAAATTGAAATGGTTTTAAAGATATCTCACAACATGGATTTGTTCCCCAATCCATATCATTTGTAAAGTAAATACCAGGCTCACCTGCCCCACTTGCTTTGATACGTTCCCAAATCTTTTTAAACCTAGGTTCAGTAATCCTATGTCTTAATATTACAACACTATTATTTGCTCTACCACGTTGTGGATTTCTAACATACCAATCCCCTGATTTACATGATAACATTTCTTGGTCATCAATATTAAATAATGAAATCATCGCCGCTCTCCTAATACCACCTGCCAATACCGCATCGGCTATATGACACATAATATCGTGAGCTTCTAAGGTAGATAATTGACTCCTATCTTCCTTTTCGCGAAGCATACCTTCAATTTTGGTTATTGCTAGCCGAAGTGGCTCTGGTCCAGGTGCTTTACCACCGGCTGTGATAAGTAATTCCCCCTTATCTCTAATATCACTATAATCAAAATCTATATGTGAAGTTGTTTTTCCTGTATATGATTTAAATAGTGTTTTTATCGCATCCGCCCAACCCATTATACTATCTTGTACGACGTATTTTCTATTGTAGTCATAATTTGGTTTTATAATCGCTGGTAGTTTCTCTATATGATGCCTTTGAACACTATATCCAACTCCCGTTCCACCTAATAATAAAAACATAGTTTCAGAAAAACTATAAATTGAATCAACTGGTAAAAAGGCACAATTATATACACGTGAGTTATTTATTTCAATAGGTCTGCCACCAAATTGCATTGACCTCATTGATGGTAATACTTTTTTTGGAATTACAAAATCATCATATAACGCATCAATTTCCTCTGTAAGTTGAGGGTATTTACGTATATGCATTTCTTTGTTTCTTCCAACGAGTTCTTCCCAATTTTCTCGTCTATCTTTCTTTGGTAAATGTCGTGCATATTTGGTGTGCACAACAATATCGCTAAGGATTTTCTTGTCCAGCTCATTGCTACCGTTATCCATTCTCGGTTTCCTTTATTAAATAAGTTAATGTGTGTGTGTAAAAAAAACCACACCTACACGTTTAAGTACAGATGTGGTGTATAAATAAGTTATTTACTTTCTTCTACGGATGCTTTCCTGTAGTCTGTAACTAATTTTTTCAATTCTCCGATAGCCTTTCTTGCTCTCGTTTTTGATGCTTTTGATGTACCGTTGTGTCCTGCTTCAAATTCTTCAAATAATTGAGTCATTTGTGTAAATAAGTCTGCTGTGTTACTCATAAAATGTTGTTTTTTTTAAATTGATTATTGATTATTGATTACTATTTGTTCCCATAGTTGGGGATTTATACATATTGAATATTTTAAAATATATGATTTTTATTTGTTAAATATTTCAATATGATTATTTTTGAAAAATGAAGATTGGTTCATCTTCTTGAAAAAAAACAAGGTTTAGAGTACCTGTAGTTAATTTCACAAGCCAAGCACCTTCCTCTTTATCGTAATACTTAATAATTCCCCTTGTAGTTTCGTCACTATAAGATTGAACCAAATCCCCTTTTTTGAATTTCATAATTATAATACTTTATTTTTTATATTCATTAGGTAATCTGGGCATTGACAAGTTCGGGTGTGCATACCTGCAAATCCTTGGTATAATCCACAATTAACACACTTAGGTGGTTTTGGTGGGTTTTTTGGTATCGGATCTTCTGTAATTAGATTTAAGTTCATTTCATTTTCGTATTTATGTAAAAAGAAGATTTTGATATATCAGTATAAGTTAAATTTTCTCTTTGATTATAATAAATTCACAATTAAGGAATTTAGTTATTTCTTTTTGTCGTTGTAAATCTCTTTCTTTTGTTCTATTATGAAATTTTTCATAATATTCAATTACAACGTTTTTTTCTTTACTATATCCATCCACCCAATAACCAAGTTCCTTTATATGAAATTCTCCGCTATTTTCTGCGTGTTGTAAATCAGTTATACCAAGTTCTTTAGCTTTTTGTTCTATAATTGATATTGAATTTGGATTATACATTGGTGATCCAATTGGGAAATTTGGATGAAGTTGTTTTAGTTTATTAATTAAATTAATTCTATGCTTTTGTCTTGTTGAACTTTTACATTCGCCGCCACCTCGTCTTTTATTAGAAATTGTAATTTTTTTTATAGTATCAATATTATGTGTTTTATTAAAAAATGGATTTAACTTCCCACTAGCTGAACAAGGTTTACATCTATATGCCCGTTGGGAAATTTCATTCCCACAATCAAGACAATAATTTATAATTTTACTTTTACCGGACTGATAATTGGGATTATTTTTTCCTGAATTGCGGCAGGAATTGCACACCGAGGTATTTTTATTGGCTGCATTTAGTGTCTTTTGTGATTTATATATTAGTTCTGTTTCACATTTTGGACAATTTCTCTTGTAATTCTTTAATTTTTTTTTCATAATACTTTGCCAGCTTCTCTTTATTTATACCATGTTTATTTTTATGGTAATAACGAAGTGCCTTTTCTCTATTTGCTTGTATTTTTTCTTTTTCCGTTAGATATTTTCGTATTCTTCCCATCTATATATAAATATAAGTAAAGTATAAAAAAGTAAAGTATTTATGTTAAATTTTTGTTAAGGTTTTTTAAAAATGAATATAGGCTCGGTTTTTTGCCCTTTGCCTGATACACTTGATAAAATTAAATAAATTGTTTCAATGTGCTCAAACCCAATTTCAACTGCAACTCCAATTGTATCTGTTTCAATATTTTTATATTTGATAGTATTTGCAATATTAATTAACATAAATCGACCAGGTTTTAAACCATAAAAGCAATTCTCAAATGTTTTACGTAAAAACCCGTTAACCCAATTATTCATAGTAGGAAATTGATTATAACTTTGACTTGGTTCATCAGCATATCGTTCAGTATCAAAATACGGTGGACTTGTAAATACCAAGTCCAATTCTTCATATTTAGGTCTAAATATCTCACTGCCAAGGTTATGTAGTTCTATTTCTTTATTTGAAATATTAAGTTCATTTTTCATTTTTAATATTCCTGTAAATGTTTTTGTTGACGGATCTGTTCCAATATATTTTTTACAATCGCTTGACAGGAACCCGAGCATTCTGCCCCCCCAGCCCATACTTGGATCGTATATTACACCGTTCTTATTACCGTATGTATTGTATATGTATTTTGCTGCACTTGGTCTAAAATTACTTACCGTTTGAGCCGCACCGTATATTTTGAAATTCTGTCGTAATCTATTTAATGTAAATGTACCATTACCATGTTTTAATTGCCACTTCCAAGTTTTACGTATTACTGTTTTTAGTACCTTATCATCATTCCATCGTTCTATTGGACTTTCGGTTTGTGAGCCACATGCCACATCTACCCAATGTGGGTGATATGACCATGCCAACGATAACCCATGCATAGTTTGGTCTACTTTCTTATCTTTGAAAATTGATTG
>Ga0209414_1001580_pt1 | contig 10710 bp, 7 predicted proteins | sample LakVidmifraction_4_FD_181154 | JGI IMG/M metagenome (GOLD analysis project Ga0209414, IMG submission 181154) | Hypersaline microbial communities from Lake Vida, Antarctica - Brine Hole Two &gt;0.2 micron (SPAdes) (version 2) | ecosystem: Environmental > Aquatic > Non-marine Saline and Alkaline >... | reverse complement strand
TTCTTTGCTTAATCAAAAATCCTTATTGTCTAATCAGCAAAATCTTGCCGCTTCCCTTCAATGGCGAAACGCTTATTTAGATCCGATTAACTATATTCAAATAGAGCTGTTAAAACGTGCCAGACAACAAGACGTTACAGGCGATGTCAGCCATGGTGACCTTGACGTTGAAGATCCATTAATCCGTAGTATCAATGCTTTAGCAGCAGGTCTACGTAATACTGGTTAATTGGTACAGTGAAGCGCATTCAGATATCTAAATTATAACCTAAATACATTGACTTCCTCTAGTCAATTTAGGAAAGTTGAGGAGGTGTAATGGTCAACCAATTTAGACATCTGAGCTATGCTAGTAGCTGCATGTCTGTATGAGGAACTAATCTTTGTTTTCATAAGAAATGTTATGACAAATAACTTAGATAGAAGAAATATGTTTGTACTGGTCTAATTTTATGATGCCACTACAGATTGGTAAGGCTGCTATTCTAAATGATTAATGAAGATCGGGATTGAGGGGAATGACAGTATTATTATGCTTAAGTCTTGATATTAATAACCTCACCTAAATAAATCAGTACATTTAAAGAGCTCCAGAACTTTATTGGATAGAAGTTTTGGGGCTTGTTTAGAGACTTTCCTAAAAACTGTGTAACTGCTTATAATCCAACAACAGGAGAATAAGCAATGACTAACCAAACTGACGAAGTTAAGAAGAGATTCGACACTGTTAGACTGCACCAATCCATAGCCAATAAAAAACCCTTATAAGACGTAGCTTACAAGGGTTTGAATATGGTGGGCCCAGTATCAACTAAACTATATATTTAAGGTATTGATATTAAAGGTTAATATAGATAGTTAAATTCTTTATACCAACCAATATACCAACATAATTTTATGTTTTTTAATCTATTTAATAGATGATTAATGCCTATAGTAATATTGTTATTGTTTGTAATACTTCTAAGACATTTCTAGGATATGTTGTCTTACAATCACTATTAATATCATGTTCATTGAAAAAGTTACGAATAGAAGTTATTGCAAGATATAACTTCTGATCGACTACTTGCTCCAGGTACGAATTTTAATATCAAAGCTTTAGCAAAAATGAGTGCAAGCAGGTTTTTTATATTAAGAGTAGATAGAAAGTGATCTAAATACACTGTTTTAATCTTATTATGGATTAAGTAGAGTGGTAGAGAATACAACATTCGGGATGGGCTCCCAAATTAAGGTAAGGAGCGTTACTAAGGGTAATGAGGCAAGTGGGGCACCAATTCTATCGCTACGTTTTGCAACCTCAGAGATAATAACAACAAGTGAGGCAGTAATTGCGTATTTAAGCCATATATTCAAGGCACTCTCCTAGACACAGAATCATTCAATTCAGATTTTATTAACTTCAACAGATATATGAGAAAGCTGAGGCAATGATTCTGATAATAGTTTTTTATATTCTTCCGTACTTAAAGGGGATGGTGAGGGAACTGAAAGAATGGCCGCTTGGTGAGTTGTCGCTATTTTCCATACATGGATATCGTTAATAATCGTATTTTTCTCATTGAGGGTCTGTGATATCTTTTCGAAAGCTGGAACATCGATAGATTTGTCTAAAAGCACGCCGCTTGATTCTTTAATTAACCCATAAGACCAATGAAAAATTACTATTGCTCCGACAATTCCCATGACAGGATCTATCCAGATTATGCTCATGTATTTACCAGTTAATAAAGCCACGATAGCAAGCACAGAAGTGAGCGCATCTGCTAAAACATGTAAATAAGCCGCTTTCATATTGTGATCATGGTCGTGATGGTGATGGTCATCTTTAAGTATAAATGCCGACACTATGTTTACTATCAGACCGACAACAGCCACGATTATTGCTTCGTTAAAATATATATTATTTGGCTCTATTATCCGTTGGACTGATTCTACAACCATTAATAAGGCGACGATGGCTAACGCAATGGCACTAGCAAAGCCACCGAGGTAATTTACCTTGCCCGTACTAAAACTAAATAATTTATTATTAGCATTCTTTTTAGCGTATGAATAGGCAAATATAGCAATAAGAAATGCGGCTGAATGCGTGCCCATATGCCACCCGTCAGCAAGTAATGCCATAGAGCCAGACCATGTACCCGCAGCAATCTCCAAAACCATGATTATCGTCGTTAACCAGAATACAATCTTAACCTTAGATTTATTTTGGGCGTTATCGACACCGAAATCATGAGAGTGCTCCCACTGAATAGTTGATAACTTTTTAGAACACCACCAAACAGATTAACAGTATCGATACTGTGAGTACGCTTACTATCACTTGAGCGTTATTTTTGATTATTAGATAATCTCACTATCAAACATAACGAGTGTTGGAAGCCTGACAACTGTTGAGATTAATCGGCAAGCCGGCGAAGACCTTAAGTTTATTCAGTTGTATCACTTGAAGCTCACCATTATCATATTTTAGATAGTCAGTAATGCAAAGCTTATGAATAATTCGCGATAGGGTTTCAGGAGTAATATTCAACTATTTGGCTAGATATTTTTAGGTAAAAATCCAAAGTATTTTTTATAGAAAAATCATTTTTGGGGGTTGATGCATTAAGAAGTTTTGATGGGAGATATTCCAAGCGTAAGCACCCGCTAAAGTGAAAACAAGGCAGTCTCCAATACGCAGTTCTTCAATCCATTGGTTTTGTGCCAGCACGTCTTTAGGTGTGCACAGCTGGCCGACAATGGTCGCATTAGTATTAGTGATGGCAGCTTTATTTGTCAGGCTTTCTTGATGTTCGGTTTCTATTGTTTTTATAGTGCTGCGAGGTACGATGAAGAAGGGATGGTTGTGTTGTTGTGCGGCGGGTGTTCTAAAATGGTGTGTACCGCCATGGCCAATCACGAATGTCTCACCAAGATTTTGTTTGATGTCTAACACCTCCATTACATAATAACCACAGGGCGCTGTGATAAAACGTCCAATCTCAAACCTCAAATTAAATTCAGGATTGGCCTTTAAAATAATTGAAAGCTGTTGGCAAAATTTTTGCCAATCAAAATGTTGAGGATTATGATCATAGTGAATACCTATACCACCACCGACATTGATGGTCAGTGACGAAGGCAGTGATGAGTAGTCATGCTGCCACTTCTTGACCATGTCAATATATCGCTGCATTAAAAGCAGATGGCGTTCTACAGATAGTTGGTGAGACATTAAATGAAAATGAAACCCACATAGTTGAATAAGTGGGCTTGAGTCAATAATGTCTAGCGCTTGTTTAAGGCTGGTTTCATCCAATCCGAACGGTGTAGGTTTGCCGCCCATGACCAGTTTACTGCTACCTATATCACCGATATTGATGTTCATCCTCAAAAATATACGTACGGGAAGCTGTAATGATTGACTGAGGGTTTGAATTCTAGACAGCTCTACCAGACTTTCCACATGAATCGTATCGATTTGTTGTTGAATGGCTTGACGAAGGTCTTCTATAAGCTTTCCTGGTCCACCAAAAATAATAGGGTTGTTAGGTTGATGGGTTTGTAACCAATTGAGCTCGCCACCAGAAGCAGCTTCAAAGCCACCTACATGGTCTGCTAACGTTGATAATATCTCAGGCTCCGCGTTGGCCTTGATGGCATAGAATAACTGTGTGCGATCTGGTAAACAACGCTTCATAGCCTTTATTCGTTCTTCTAGAGCTTTCAAGTCATAAATATAAGCACAGATCGGTGACTGTTGAGCACCAAATTCATGAATACAATCAATAATTTTTGTATGAAGATTATTGTTATTTGATACTTTGTTTGAAGATTCTGTCGACGCGTCTGTCATCATTTTAGGCATTCCTTTGAGTCTGACTCAGATGAGTTATGAGTTATGAGTTATTATATTATGATTACTGCCTTTATTAGGGTTGAGTACAGAGGGGTGCCATGGGCAAGGAATCATGACGTAGGCGGAACATTTATCAGCAAGCTTTAATAATCGGGTTTTATAATTGGTTTTACTGGGCATACTGCCACCGTCTAATAGATCCTCAATCTCAGGCTGAGCGCCATATACCAGCTGCCAGTTAATCAATATATTTTTGACAGTCTGCCAGAGTAAACTCTCTAAAGCCTCCTCTGAGCTTGCGCCTCGACATAAATAAAAGATAGCTTCACTTAGATTATTAACGAAAACGCAATAGGCAATGCGTGACCATCCCTCTTCTTTGGAGTAGAGGATCGACTGTTTGCTACGTGCAGATAAGCCAGTAACGTTGTCAAGTGACCACAGGGTATCAACAAGTTTAGTCCCTTCAAGATCTCGAATCCAAACACACGAAGGCAGTCCATTATTGAAACCAATAACTGTGTTTTGTAAATGCGGTTCGAACACAATGCCGTGATTAAAAAAATAATCAAAGGTACCGTCAATTAAAATGTTGGCATAACGATCTAACCATAAACAGGCTAAGGTATCGTAATGTGGTATTTGACCGGTGTGGGAGCGACGCTGCTGCTGTAATTGCCGCTCAATCACACTGTCTCCAAACCTGTCCTCAGTAAACAAGGCTGCAGCAACTTGGGGCGCAAGATACTTGATTTCATCAGCAGTAAAAGATTCTCGAAACAAAATTCCAAATGCTTCTGTAATAAATTGAGTGGATTCAGCATCTTCATCGGGGAACTTGGACGCCATATCAACAGTAGCGGCAGCTGGTTCTAACATCAGTTTGAAAGTAGGGTCAGTCAGGCGTGTGCTGTGATAAATTTTTGCTAAAATACCGTTTAGATAAACGGCGCTGTGTAGCTCATACCACGCATTTTTGCGAATGCAGTTGGTCAAACGAACGTGGATAGAGCATTTAATAAAATGTGACAGCTGGTCATGATATAAAGTACGTACCGATGATGTTGGGGAGACGGTCTTGCCAGCAATACCAAGTGGCACAACATAGCCTGATGCTATCGCTCGCTTGATGGTTAGGTTCGCCAAGATGCCTTCTGCTTCCCATGGATGACACGGATAGTAAACCCAATCGTCTTGACTTATAGGGTCTAACGAGTCAGCAGACTCACTTAGTAAAATATGAGCAATATCGCTAAGCACTGTTTTGGCGTGTTCGCCAATATACGTGACTAGAGAGGGATCAATTTTAAACCAAAATAAGGAAAATTGACTTTGGGTTTCGGGGGAGTGAGCCAATAAAGAGGTCGTATTGACACCCTGTCGGCTCTTAGGAGAAGGGTGGTAAGCATGGCCCCAAAGTAATGCTTGCTCGCTGTAGATATAATCATTAGGGATATGGCTGTGGCTAGATTTGTCACTCTGAATACTGTGACAGTTGTGAGTAGAAGATTGTAGAAAGGCGGTTGTCATGCTAATGCTATTAACAATCTGATCTTTTAGCTCTTGATTGATACTCAATTGATAACGAGTCGCAATATAGTCATGGATATAATCGATTAATTGACGAATGTTTAGGCACATCCAAGGTTGATTGTTTGCTTTTAACCAAGGAGACCCACTCAGTTGACATTTCCCTAAGCGACTAAAGTAAGCCACTGGCAATACGATTCTGGTAGAGTGAGAGGGGTCGTTAGCCACAGGAAATCTAATAGTCAGTAGCCGTTCACTAGGGCAGGCTCGGTCATAAAGTAAACAAAGCGGCAAGTCGTCATGAGCCTCATCGATACTCATGTCTTGATTGGGGATTGCAAATTCACGAAGATAGCAATTGATGATGTTCATGATAGCGTGTTGCTCAGATTTGTACTGGTGGTACTGTGACAGCAGATTTGGTAGATTATCATCTGGCATGTGGTTATTTGGTATATAGCTATTTGGGATAGTCTCAGCGTTACAATCTTGATTAATGTCATGGACATTATTATCGAGGCCAGTCAAGTCATACAGGCGAGTAGAGTTATTCGGTTTCATAATAGCTGTCTTTTTTAGGTTGATTATGGTTTTCAAGGTTTGTTAGATAATGCTGATGCCTCCTTATAGTAATCATAGCGATAACCGCCATCAAAGCTGAAATGACAAAAGGAAATAGCAGGCCAAACATTGGGACAAATAAAGTGACAGACAAACCTGCTAACACGCCGCCCCATTTCGATAGCGCATCGTATCGAGAGAATATTTTTCCGCTATGCTTAGATTGGTTGGTGCTGGCCATTTGAGTATGAAGACTGCGGTAACACATAAACATACCCACACCGAATAGCATTCTAGCCAACCAAATCAAGGCCAGATAATCACTTAAATGCAACAAAGCGGCGACGGCTAGTACCGCAAAACCAAGTGTGAGCGATGATGTTGGAATGCGAATGCTTAAGCGTCCACATAACAGCTGGCAGATAAGATAAATGACATGTGGCATGGCATATAATTGACCTATTTGAGAGATGCTAAGACCGAAAGTTTTTGCAAAGGGCAGAAAGTAAGGGAAAGTTGCCACCATACAAAATGCTAAGAAAAACTGTAGTAACGATAGAAATAGATAAGGATTAGAGTAAAGGGCAGCACCCTTTATCTTTATCTGTGAGTGATACAAATTTTTCTGACGATTTTTAGATAACGCAGCTTTGTTATTTGTACTGCTATAAGAATGAGTTGTTAAAGATGTTTTAGACAACTCAACAGCATTTACATCTGAGAGTGCTACCACTGAAACGACGTCTTTTTTTAGCCAACAGCTTAATAGGAATGCCAATAAAGGCAGTATGGCCAAAACACGATATAAACTAAGAACCTCGTAATGGTGTACCAAAAATCCTAGCCCAATAGGGGCAGTGATTAGGGCGAGCCGCGCTGAAAATTGAGTGAAATTTAAAACTTGCTTTAAGGCGTCCTTATCAGTAATGCTAGTTGCCAAATAAGCGTTTGAGGCAGCCATAGTCCCGCCAAATAACCCTTGAATACTCAGCCCTATAATGAGCTGCCATAAAGACTGAGAAAAACCACATATCAAGAATCCAACAGCCAATCCCAGCTCCGCCCGCAAAAGTGAGGTCTTTCGACCATAGGTATCGGCGAAATGGCCCCAGAATCTGGCAGCGATAGCTGTCATCAGTGTTGGTAGTATAAACAGCAAACCAACCCAGCTCGATTGCAGTGGTGCATCCAACTCTTGGAGCATGATAGGTAAAAACAAAGGCATGCCTAAAGCAGAAAAAGCTGACATGTAGTGACAACATAGGACGATAGCCACCATAATCCGATAGCTCATTAGGAATCCTGATTATGTAGCTGCATGATTTTTAAGGTGTTGGGGGCTGATTTGCCATAGAATTTATTAATATCTGTGGCACCAGATTGTTCCTTTGATAATAGGCTGCCGGCACACAATAGGTATTTGATATACCAGTTCTTGTTTTCTAGCAAGACTTGTTTGGCAAGATGGGTATCATAACCTTGCACTGATAGGCTTTGTAATGTCGCATTGATGCATGCTTTTAGGGTTTGATAAGCTTCATTACGATTAATAATGTCATGTTTGCTCATCATCTCGATAATGGCAACGATGTCTAGCTGTAGCGTAATGGTCAAAAACATCTGAGCCAAAGCCAACTCATTATCGACTAAGATGCGTTGGTCTTTGATACACTTAATATCTATGAGGTTAGCTAGGCCGGATTGAAGAATGGCAGCATTAAATCGTGGTGGATAAATACGAGCGGCATCATTATCTTTCATTAGTAAGGTCATATTACAGTTAACTTGGTCAAATAAAATAACTGCATTTTGCTGATTAGACTCCAATGCAACGCCATATTTAATCCATAAATTCAAATGGACATGGCATAACAATTGAATGTAATCTCTCAGCCAACCCTGACTATCACCTTCATAAAACTGTTCAATTAAATGACTAATGAAAGGGCTATCATCAGACATGACGCTACCCAACGCAGCCACTGGTACAGGTGTTTTATTGACTAAATTAGTATCATCATAGCGTCTGACGATAAAAGCGAGTGTTCTATCGTCGCCCATATGTCCGCCTATTGCTTCATCGCAATGAGAGTAATATCCTCGAAGCGCGTTATCATTTTTCTCAATCGCCTGTAATGTTTGTTGAAACCAATAACCATCATAAATGGTTGATGGTTTAATCAAGCGAATGTTCTTATTGCCTAATGTTCGGACTATTAGCGGTACTTTAATATGAATATTTGGAGCATCACAACAGGCCAGAGTACGAACAGATAATGTCGGTTGCACTCTCACAGCAGGCTTGGGTGCAAGTATGATTTCAGGGGCATCGTTCTTGAGTGCATTTTGTTGGAGTAAGGGGAGGGTTAAAGGATGGACGGGAAACAGTTGGTGAGTCTGTTGAAGGTTGCTATCGAGACCCACGTCTTCAAAGCTTGGCCAAATACTAGGCAGCTCAGAGCATACGGTAGCCATCTCTTTAGAGACAGCGACCCAATATAGTTTAAATGTCGGCGCAAATTCTGGACTATAAGATGTGATATCAGCCTCATCAAAACCGAGCTTGGCTCGAGCAGTGGGATAATAAGGATGGTCTAAATACGAGGCGACTTGATCGGCGTACAGCAAACGCTCAGACCAACTTGGGTATTCACTAATATTGGTAGCAAGATAGCGACGTTGACATTTAAAACCTTGGCGGGCTAAAGCTCGGTGTTCCGTGGCACAATCAAGTTCGAGTAGATAACTATTAAGCGCCGCATCAGAGGCACTTGGAGACTGTTTGAGGACTGCTATAAAATCATCATAGTCACTCTTTATGGCGTAACCATCTAACGTTTGTTGAATCGTTTGTTGAATCCAAATTGGGGTTACAAGTTGCCAATATTGCATACAATCACTAGGTGCAATAGGCAACCAATCCGTTTGCTTAGGAGAGGTTATTTTAAGCCAGAATTTTTGAGCTTTAAGATCCTCTGGCAAATCAGGAATATCAAATTCCGCTTCGATAATCGAATTCTCTGATAGCAGCCCATAGACATCTTCACGGATACAAGTGTTGATAAAGCGCTTAGTAATATATTGTTTATCCATCATAAACTCTCAAAATATAAATTATTCGAATGTGTAACTAGGGGGTGTTTAGCAGATCTTATGATTCAAACTGCCACTGCAAATTTTTTATTGCATCTTTTAGCACTGCATCCATTGTGTTAGCGCAATCTGAATAAGCAAGTAGCCGGCTCAAATAGTCTTTATTAGAGTGGGTAAGTTGGATGGTTTGATGCTGTTTTTTTAGTGGTTGATGGATGACGACACTTTGTTGAGTTCGCTTTTTAAATGAGGTAGGAGCAGAGCGAATCGTGCCTGATTGAGAGGTAGTAACGTAATGAATTCGTGCGTGAGTATGGATGGCTAGCCGACCGAACTCTGCCTCTAACTCAGCAATTTTCACACCTTTGTGTAATCTAATAATGGTTTCAAACCAAGGATAGTGAGACATATCATTCAATAAAAACTCTCTACCATCACCGATGCTTCGATAATTGATTTCAACTACGTGCACCTCACCTTTGGGAGTGATAATAAATTCACTGTGACAGACACCCAGCCCAACGCCAATAGTGCGGAGAATCGACAAACAAGTATCACGGTATTGCAGACATAATGGCGTATTCCAAACGGCGTCTAGCTCTACAAAATGCGGCGGCTCAGTCAACGTTACCTCAAAGCCACCCACAGCCATCAATGTCTTGCCATCTCCGAGTGTCTCTAAAGTGATTAAGGTTCCGGGAACGTAGGACTCAACCAGAATAGGCATTGTTGTGGATTGCCAAAAGTTTTGGCAATAAGTGAAAAGTTCATTTTTGTCCATACAGAGTTGAACGTGCATACTGGCGACGCCCTGCTTAGGCTTGGCGACCATAGGAAAACTCATCGTGAGATTATTATCAAGGTTTAAACCTTTGGCGCTCAGTAATTGATATTCCGGTTTGTACAAATTAGCAGAATTAAACTGTTTTCTAGTTAAATGTTTGTCTTTAAATACAATACATTGACGCCAGTCTTTACTGGGCAGACTAAAGAAGCCAGCGACGACTGCCGTTGAGGTTTGTAAATGATCACTATTGCTAAACACCAAATTAGGAGAGACGTGATAATTATTTAATGTATTAATGATAGCTAAAGGGTTAAACACATCGCATTCAAGGATACTAATGTCTGCCCCCAAGGACGTGTCTATTAAAGCGTCCATGTGGGCATCTTTATGGTCAGTAATGATAATGAGTTGGGTGTGCTGCTCTGTCATCTGTCCCAATAAAGCGGGAATGAAGCCTTCAATGACTGCATCATTGACGACATGAGTGATTAGAACCGTAGGGTAATGCATAGGATTTTTTCTCTTATAATTGAATATAAATAGAAGTAGGATTTTAATATTTACCTGATTGTAATGATAATGATAATGATAATGATAATCATTACAAGTATATAATTAAGATGTTGACATCCTGGTTACTAAAATATAACAAAGGTTTGTAATAGAGTACTTTGAGTTAGGTGCTAAGCCATTTTCTATATCTAATATAGAGGATGGCTATTATTCGTAAGAAGTAATAAGAGAATGGAGAAGATTACAATAAAATATAGTAAGGCCTTTATAAAAGTGGTACAGTGGCTTTAAAACAAGCGAAAAGTAAAAAGATTATGACTTATTCAGCAGACTTTCGTGCTCAAGTGATCAAAAGTGTCGAACAACAAGGCATGAGTAT
>Ga0209414_1001579_pt1 | contig 10713 bp, 17 predicted proteins | sample LakVidmifraction_4_FD_181154 | JGI IMG/M metagenome (GOLD analysis project Ga0209414, IMG submission 181154) | Hypersaline microbial communities from Lake Vida, Antarctica - Brine Hole Two &gt;0.2 micron (SPAdes) (version 2) | ecosystem: Environmental > Aquatic > Non-marine Saline and Alkaline >... | reverse complement strand
CGTCGACTCGCAAGGTTGGGCGGGTGTGCTCGCCTTCGTTTGCATTGCGTGGTTGTCGACGATGAGGCGTTATTCTGAATTGAGGATATTTGCGAATGACCTTAGAGGTGATTCGCTGAGGGTAAGGCTTGAGGTCGCTCTCCGTAGGCGTACCCAGAATGTGGTGGCGCGGCAACACTACTGACGCGGAAGGCAAGCGCATGGACTGGAATGCGGCGCTCCCGTATGTACTCGCTCTAGGGGGCGGCACCGGATTGGGTGCTGGGCTGAAAGCGTTGACTGACACGATCTTGGCCGTTAGGTCGGGGGTGTCGGCTCGCGAAGGCAAGCGAAAGATGGACATCGTGCAGCAGCGTGATGAGGCTGAAGATGATGCTACTGCCGAGCGCAAGCGCGCGAACGCCGAGATGGTGCGGGCTGACTGGTGTGAATTGAATATGCGGATAGCGCGGTCGAATGAGCAGCGGGTTCGAGAGCACGCGGCCGAGTTGCGTTTGGCGCTGATGGGTGCGGGGGCTTTGCGGCGCGACCAACTACCAAAATGGCCGGACATGGAGGAGACTGTTCCGAGGAGCCGATTGATCGAAGCTCTCGCCGAAGCTCGAAAGGAATTGAAATGACTAGTATCAGCTCTCCCGATTCAGGGAGCGTGAAGGTGAAGATTGTGCGGGCGTGGTCGAAGCTCGCACCGAAGCTCATCACGTTCGCCGCGACAGGCTTGAGCGCGTCCACGGTCATCGCAATGGCTGACGAGTATTTGGACATCACGTTGCCACTCGGGTTGACGGGATTGATTGTGACGCTGGTGGCTACGGTCGCTGGGTACATCAAGGCCGATTCTTACGATCCCAACGTTTTCAGCGATGCAGCTCCTCGGGGGCGGCACGCAGCCTAACTAGGGGGTGGTCGAAGCTCCCAGCGCTCAATCTTGCTATTGTCTGTGGCGAGGTTGGGCGCTGTGGCGTTTCTGGGGAGAATTGGTCCACGCGTGCGGTGGACGCGTGCGAACGCGTTAGGCGGCGACGTGTGGCGTTTCATGTTCGGGGTTGCGCTTTCAAGCTGCCTACCTGTAACTTAGTTATTGTCGTAATAACAACTCCCCGGAAGGCATCCCATGTCACAAACTCTCACCATCATCGTTTGCCCCTTCTGCGACGTGTCAATGGCGCGCACCAGCAGGGCCGAAGTCAATCAGCTCTGGTACGAGCACCTCACTACCGACCACGCCGAAGGCTACTGATGCCCCGCCACGCAGCTCGCAAAGATAGGCACGTCATGGAGAAGTTCATCGTCTTCGTCTTCGTGCTGGTAGCGCTCGGAGCTATCGTCCTCGTCATCCCGGTCGCCGTCGACCTCGTATGGCCGGGCGTAGTGCTCGGAGCTGGCATCTGGATTGCCTACCTCCTCATCCTCGCGAAGGAGCGCACGCGATGATCGTAGGCGGGTTCGACTTGTCGTTGACGGGGGCGGGCGTGGTGTTCCTCGATACGCAGGAGTGCAGTGTCACGCCGTTCCTGTTCAAGTCGAAGCCCGGACGTCGCGTTCCGTCTCCGGGGCACAAAGGCAAGAAGCGCGATCCCGGCATCTTCCCGATCATGGAGCGCGCCGAGCGTATCCGCGACCACGCCCACAAGATTATTCACAGCGGTCCTAAATTGTTCGACCTCGCCGTGATTGAAGCGCCTAGCTTTGCGAGTAAGTTTGGGCGGCCGCACGAACGCTCAGGGCTTGCGTGGTTCGTGACGGTTGCGCTGTGGGAGCGCGGAATCCCCGTCGTCGAAGTGCCCCCGAGGAGCCGGGCAATGTACGCGACCGGGGACGGCTCGGCCGACAAAGCGTCGGTGGTTGCGGCTATGCTAAACAAGCACGAACTTAGTTTTACTGACGATAACATTATAGATGCTATGGTATTGGCTGAGATGGGATGCAGAGCACTTGGGCATCCGTTCGACGAATACCTCCCCCATATGGACGCAGCACTGGGCGGCGTCTACTGGAACACGAAAGGAACACCATGAGCACGATCACATTCATGCCGACCATCGGCGCCTCTTCCGAGGACCGCGAGGTTTGGCTGAACCAGCGGGCGCACGGCATCACGGCCACGCAGGTCGCGAAGCTCGCGAAAGGAAGTCAGGCAGACCGCCGAGCGATCAAGGTTGAGAAGCTGACCGGCAAGTTCGAAGACTTGAGCGGGAATAAGTACATCGACCGCGGCAACGCTCGTGAGCCGGTCATCGCCGCGTGGATCGAAGCCAACTTCGACATCGCGCCGAGCTTGAACGTCTACGCGGGCGAGAACTTGCGGCACCTCGCAACGCCGGACGGTCGCTCGGTAATGTTCGAGCTGGACCGGCTGACGAGCGAAATCAAGACGTCGAAGTACGACATGAACCCGAAGGGCGTGAAGTTCAGGGCGTCTACCTACGGCGATCAGATGCAGTGGCAGATGCACGTCATGGGCGGGATCCGCGTGCTGTTCGTCTGGGAGCAGCACGACGACAACTGGCCTGACCCGACTCCTGTGCATAACGAGCCGCAGTGGGCGTGGGTGGAGCGCGATCAGAAGCGCATCGACCAACTTGTAACGATTGCTGATGAGTTCCTTGACGACCTCGACCGCTCACGCCCGGACGACCTCGCGCCTGTCGGGGACATTCGGCCCGATCTTGCGCAGCTCGCTCACGACCTCCTCATTCACCGCAACGCTGAGGCGGTGGCGAAGAAGCAGAAGGAGGCTGTTTGGAAGTTGCTACAGGCAGCGACGGCCGACCTTGATGAGTACGCGGCGAAGAACGAGGAGGCGAGTATCTCGGTCGGTCTCGTGATCCAGCCCGACATCGACGTTCTCGATGAAGGCAAGATGCGGGAGCGGTCGCCGCGGCTGGTGTCGCAGTACGAGGCACTGGTGGCTCGGTACTCGGTGCGCACGGCGCGTCCGTCGAAGCGAACGCTGAACGTGACGGCCGCGAAGAAGTAAAGTCTGGGGCCGGGTTGCGAGTATGCACCCGGCCCCACTAGTTTGTTAGTGTTACATAAACGTTTCAGCTCCCAATTGGAAGGCATAACAATGTCAGAAGTAGCTACCATTACAACTCTCCCGGCGAACGGCGACGTGAGCGAATGGACTCCCGCGCAGATTGCGATAGTCGAAGCGGCCGGGCTGGTGTTCACGCACACCTACGGCACACGCGAAGGCGACCGGGAAGCGGCGCCGCGCGCCGTCGTCGAGAAGTTCCTCCACGCTTGCCGCACCACCGGCCTCGACCCGATCAACCGTCAGATCTATTGCATCGGGCGCCTGAGCGGGAACCGAGTCGATTGGTCGATCCAGACAAGCATCGACGGGTTCCGCGTCATCGCCGAGCGCTCGCAGAAGTATTCCGGGCAGGGTGACACGGAATGGATGACGGAGAAGGGCGATTGGGTCGACGTGTTCGTGAAGCAGCTCCACGGCGATCACCCGTTGGCCGCTCGCGTGCGAGTGTATCGGAGCGACTGGGAGAAGCCTGCCACCGGCATCGCGACGTGGGAATCTTACGCGCAGACGAAGCGCAATGGAGAACCTACAGCGATGTGGCTCAAGATGGGTCCGCTGATGCTCGCGAAGTGTGCCGAGGCGCTTGGGTTGCGGAAGGCGTTCCCGCAGGACTTGAGCGGGCTTTACACGGCCGACGAAATGAGTCAGGCCGTCCCCGAGGTCGCACAAGCTCCCGCAGCAGCCGCAGACCGCCAGCTCACGGCCGAGCAGGTACCGCGGGCAGTAGCACCCCAGCAGGCAGAGAAGCCTGTCGAGACAGTGCAGAAGACGAAGGGCGTGGACTTCGTGAAGCTTGCAGACAAGCAGACGACGGCAGAAGGCGTGATGGAGGTGTACGGCAAAGCACGCGAAGCCGGAGCACTCGCGCAGAATGTCGACTTCAACGGAGAGATGATTGAACTCCGCGAATACTTGCGCAAGCTCGGAACGGCTTTCCGTACGCAGGAGGAGGCCAAAGCTATCGCGGAAGCGTCGCCGAAGGAAGACGTGATCGACGCCGAGGTGGTCGACGACGACAGCGCGCCGAGTGCTATCTGGGACACGGCAGTCATCCCCGACGTAGACAGCAGCACCGGGGAGGTGAAGTAACACTATGAGCCGCGATCTTGTCGACCCGAACTCAGAAGTTAACCCGGTTCTCATCGAGGGTTATATCCGCACCGTCTCCAACGAGATTGCGAAGGGCGTCAAGATCGTCTCGGCTCGGCTTGCAGCGTACCGCAAGGCTGAACGTGATTATGAACTCGCGTTCAGCCTTGCTTATCGTGCGTTTGACGGGCCGCAGACGGAGAAGCGTCACGCGGCCGTCGTAGCTACCTCAGAACTTCGTGAGATACGAGACGACACTGAGGTGGTTTACAAGCACGCCGAGCGCGCTATGAGTGCTCTTGAGAAAGAGCTGACGGCGTGGCAGACGATCAACAAGACAGTGACGGCCATGTATGGCGCAGCGGGGACGGGCGTTGGCTACTAATCCGAGCCGGGCAACCTGCGACCTCATTGATCGGCGCGACCAATTCTCTTGTGTGAGATGCGGCGCGTCGATCAATGGTGGTTCACGGCATCATCGGAAGCTGAGGAGGCACGGCGACCACACGGCCGCTAACTTGATCCTCCTGTGCGGCTCGGGGACGACGGGGTGCCACGGCTGGGTCCACGCTAACGTGTTACTGTCGTACAAACAAGGTTGGCTGATTCATAGCTGGCACTCCTCGACCGAGGTACCTATCTTGGTACGCGGCCGCGGGCTACTCCTGAACATCGAAGGGCAGATTGAAACCATGAACGAAGCAGAAGCAGCAGCACGAATGACAGAGCTGGGACTCGACTAATGGCAAGGGATAGGGCAAGTATCAGAATTGATATGTGGGCCGACGACGGCTGGCGCGAATTGACGATGGGAGCGCAGCACCTCTACATGGAGCTTCTGTCTCATCCCACTTTGACGTATTGCGGCGTGGCCGACTGGCGGCCGGGGAAGCTCGCAGCAGCCACACGCGGCCTGACAGCGGGCGATATTGTCGCGGCTGGTGCCGAGCTGGCGGAATCGTACTTCATCGGCGTAGACGAGGAGACAGAGGAAGTGCTGGTGCGGTCGTATGTGAAGCACGACGGGCTGATGAAGCAGCCGAAGCTGGTGGTGACAATGGCTCTCGCGTTCGCCAATATTGCCTCGGCGAAGTTGCGGGCGGGGTTCGCGTTCGAGGTGCAGAAGCTCCGCGACGAGGAGCCGGAGCTGAGGTGGGATGTTAGGCAGCTCGGGACGGTTCTCGACGCTCGCGCGGTGAGCTTGAAGGACAGTTTTACCCCTAGGTTTACCCCTACGGTTACCCCTACGGTTACCCCTAGCGTTACCCTAAACGCTGGGCACCGTTTAGGGTTGCACACAGCTACAGCTACAGCTACAGCTACTAAAGAACATATGCAGCCTTCGACTGCACAGGATGAACAGCCTGCACAGGATGAACAGATCGAACAGGTCAAGCCGAGCACGTCACCGTATTCGGCAGCGTTTGAAGAATGGTGGAAGCACTACCCGCGCCGACAGTCCAAGGGCGACGCGTTCAAGGCGTGGGAAGTCACGCGGAAGAAGAAGCAGCTCCCCGACTTCGCCGAGATGAACGCCGCGGCCGACGCCTACGCGAAGCGCATGGCGGACAGTGAGCAGCAGTTCATCAAGCTCCCGGCCGGATGGTTGCGAGACCGGAAGTGGGAGGACGACGACGCCACCGCACGGCAGGTTAGTCCCGAGGCCGCGACGCGTTCGACCGAGCGCGACCGTTGGCTATCTGATCGAGGTGTTACGGTTGCAGAATACGAAGCCCGCAAGAACGAAACAGGCTGGCTCGACTCCCTCAAGAAGTTAGGCAAGTAGAAACCATGTATCTCACACTCCCCCTAGCAGAACAAGAACGTTCCGTCCTCGGCGGGATGATGCTCTCGCCCCGAGTCGTCTGGGAAGTCCTCGACGCTGTGGAGGCCGCAGACTTCCACGAGCCAGCGCACGAAGTCGTCTTCCGCGCTATCTCGGCTCTTGCCCACAACGGGCACCCGACGGACGTGATCGCTGTCAGCGACCGGCTCGAACATGAAGGCACGCTCCGCGACGTCGGAGGAGCCGCGGCGCTCCACCGAATGACGTCCGAGGTGCCTACCGCGTCCAATGGCGCGTATTACGCGGGGATGGTGAAGCAGGCGGCAATCCGTCGACGGCTCGTGGCGGCGGGGACGCGGATCGTGCAGCTTGGATCCGCTCCCGAGGGCGACGCGTTCGAGCTGGCCGAGCAGGCGCGCAGCGAATTGGATCAAGCGGCGCAGGCGGCCGCGGTTGAAATCACGCCCATCGGTGACGGTCTCGAAGATGTCATGGCGTCGCTGGTTGAGACGCCTAGGTTTGAGAAGTCGCCGTGGGAGAACATCAACGGCTACATCAACGGGTTCCGGCCGGGCGCCCTGTACGTCATCGGAGCAAGGCCGGGCAGCGGCAAGACGATCATGGGCTTGCAAGCGGCCGCGTGTCTCGCGCAGAAAGGTTCGGTAGCTTTCTCGTCGCTTGAAATGGCCGAGTCGGACCTTACGAAGCGCCTCATCTCGCAGGGCGCAGCGATTCACATGAGCGCGCTCACGACCTCGGTTCTTTCGCCGAGCGACTGGGAGCGCATCGCAGCGCTACGGCCTGAGATTGCGAAGATGCCGCTGTACATCGACGACAGGAGCGGCGTCACGATGACGCAGATCAAAGCGTTCGCGCGCTCGGTTGCGAGGAAAGGGCTAATGGCGGCCGTGGTCGTCGACTACTTGCAACTGATCCCGGGCACCGACAGCAAGAAGCCGCGGCACGAAGTGGTAGGCGAGATAACTAGGCAGCTAAAGATCATGGCTCGTGAGCTTGACGTCCCGGTCATCGCTTTGTCACAGCTCAACCGAGAGAGCGAGAAGGTTGGCTTGTCTCGTCGACTGCCTACCTTGAGCGACTTGAGGGAGTCGGGGAGTATTGAGCAGGACGCAGATGTCGTCATGCTCTTGCAGCGCGGGCAGGACGAGAACGAGGTGGCGACTGACGAGCTGGACGTGGTTATCGCGAAGAACCGTCATGGGCAGACCGGCAAGGTCACGCTATTGTGGCAGGGCCAATTCGCTCGCGTAACCACAATGCCTTGGTCTTAGACGTTACACTTAGAGGAACAACGAAAGGACACGAAATGGCATCCATGCCGCCAGTCAACATCGACGTCACCGTCACTGTACGCACCGAGCCGCACGACACTCTCACCGAGCAGCTACGCGCCACCACGGACGACGCGCTCACGCTACAAGATCGCGTGGCTCGGGTCGAAGCTTTGTGTGACGTTGCAGAGCGCGAGACAGCCGAATACGGGACCGCAGTTTTCCTCAGCGCCGAGCAGGTGCGCCGAGCGCTCGCGGGAACACTCTCGTGAACCCGCGTGAGGTCGCTTTGTGCATCGCTCGGCTCCGCTGGCTCATCATCGCCGGGATGATCGCTGACCTCAAGGGCGACGATTCTGAGAACGACAAGCTCGCCGCAGAGTTTGAAGCTCTAGCGCAGACGCTCCCGTTCCAGCTCATCATTTTTGGCGGACTCGATAAGCGTGTAGTGAACCCTGCTACGCGCAAGATTGAGCGCGAGGGCATCCTTGCGCAGAACGAAGGAGGCCGCTCCGAGTAACCAGCCGAGTACGAAACTAACGTGAATCAGAATACGAACAAGGAGCACCAAATGGCAGGCGAAACAGTAATCACAGTGATCGGGAATCTGACCTCCGACCCTGAACTCAGGTACACACAGAACGGCCTCCCGGTCGCCAACTTCACTATCGCGTCGACGCCGCGCACGTTCGACAGGCAGGCGAACGAATGGAAGGACGGGGACGCGTTGTTCTTGCGTTCAAGTGTGTGGCGCGACATGGCCGAGCACGTCGCCGAGTCGCTGATAAAAGGGTCGCGTGTTATTGCTTCCGGGCGCCTCACTCAGCGCAGCTACGAAACGAAGCCGAAGGACGGAGGCGCGCCGGAGAAGCGCACGTCTATTGAATTTGAGATTGACGAGATCGGCCCGTCCTTGCGCTACCACATCGCGCAGCCGCACAAAAAGACGCAAGCCGAGCGCCCCGCAGCGAACGATGAGCCGTGGGCAGCGAAGCCGCAAGGAGCGGCGCAAAGGGGAGCGAAGGATGTCTGGAACGCTCCGGGCAAGTTCGATGATGAGACGCCGTTCTAACATGGTAGGGTAGTTTCTATCGGGCTAACATGGTGGCCCGATAACTACCCCGCGGTGGAGCCTTTCACACTAACGCGGGGCGCGGCCGGTGACTGATATGGGAGTGTCAGTTACCGGCCATTCCTATGTCTGGGCGCCGAGTTGCGCAAGCTTGCCTACCTGTGTAACTTAGTTACTGCACTAGTAACAAACACTCCCCGACAGGAAGGCACACCATGTCCAGTTACAAAGACGCCCCCGGCCTCACGAACCGGGCGAACGGCGCGCTCCTCAAGATCGAGCGCATACTGGAACGCCGAGACATACCCAGCGCCACTCGGCTCGCTCTCGTGGCGCAGACGATGAAGTCGGAGCCGATCCTCACCGATGACGGACCCGGCGCCGTCGTCGCTTGCCGCGAAGCTCGCAAACTATCCGCAACGATCTAAAGGAGTCACAACATGGACACCAGTACGCGCACCATGCCAGTCATCGCTCGCCCCGAGAAGATCGGAGACGTTGAGCTAGGCACCAAGGAAACTTGGGTGATGGGCAACTCGAAAGACGGCCGCGCAGCGTTCCGGCTCGACCAAGGCGCCGGTCTCGGTAACTCGCACCTGACTCTCCTCGTGGAATTTGAGGACGGCTCGACGGTCACCGAGTTCATCGACGTCGCAGGGCTGACCGAGCTGTGGGTGAACAGCATTGTTGACGAGCAGTACGAGGACGAGGTGCAGAAGTGTCGCGACTGCGGGGAGCTGACCGAAGACGGTGAGAGCCGGGATCGTCTGTGCCTTGATTGCTACGACCTTGCCGAGCACGGCGAGGAGCCGATACTTGAGCACACGGACCGGACGCAAGACGCGAACATCGACGCGTGGGAGGAGGGCAAGTGACGATCCGTATCAGCTCCGCGGCTCAGGGCAGCATTGCGGCAGAGCGCAGGGGGAGCGACGTCGAGGAGGTGCCTACCATTGAGCGGGCGCGGTTCCATTTCATGCGCGCGGCCGACTTGATCGAGAGCCACGAGGGGCCTGAGCGGTCGCTGGCTCATTCATCGCTCGCCGCGGGGCTGGTTGCGTTGGCGACGTTCGAAGCCACTCACGCTGAACTTATGTAGCTAGGTTGCAATCTTCCTAGGCACCCCGTAACATAGTTACTACCGCACGAACTAACTCCTAACGAAAGGCACCCCATGGGACACGAACTGAACGAACTGGAAGAGAACGTCTTCTCCTTCGCCGACGCACGCAGCGACGCATGGCACCGGCTCGGCACACAAGTAGGTCACACAATGACGGCGACAGAAGCACTCGACGCCGCACACCTCGCAAACTGGAACGTTCGCAAGGTCGAACTGAAAGCGCAGGACGACTTAACTACCGGCCTCCTCGACGTCGACAACCGTTGGGCCACGATCTACACGAACCCTCTCACCGGCCAGTCGCAGTATCTCGGCACCGTCGGCAGCCATTACGACCCGATCCAGAACGAGAAGAACGCCGACCTGCTCAACGCGATCACTACCGAGTCGGGCGCACACTTCGAGACGGCCGGTTCCCTCCGCGGCGGACGCCAAACGTTCATCACCATGAAGATGCCCGAAACGATGATGGTAGGCGGCGCGGACGCTGTGGATATGTATCTCGTAGCTCTCAACTCGCACGACGGGAACGGCGCATTCAAGTTCCTCATCACCCCCGTCCGCGTCGTCTGTGCGAACACGCAAGCGGCCGCTCTCGGTGCGGCGAAGGCATCGTTCAGTATCCGCCACGTACGCGGCGCTACCGGCCACATTCAGGAAGCTCGCGAAGCCCTCGGCCTGACGTTCAAGTACGTCGAAGCGTTCGAGGCCGAAGCTGAAAAGATGCTTGCGAAGCCGCTCCGCGACGCCGCATTCTTCAAAGCCACCGCTCGACTGTTCAACGGCGACATCGCCGCGACGGCTCGGCAGAAGAAGACGGCGCTTGCCCACGTCAACGGCGTCCGTCAGGTGTGGGAGGACTCGCCGACGATGGAAGGGATCAAGGGCACGCGCTGGGGTGGCTACCAAGCGATCACCGAGTACGCCGACCACTTCATGTCCGTGCGCAATACCGGCAAGAGCGACGCGACCAGCCGCGCTTTCCGCTCGGTTACGTCCAAGGAGATGTCCTCGCTCAAGGAAGCTTCCTTTGCCACTTTCTCCAAGACCGTCCTAGCGTAACCAAGCACTACTCGGGGAGGGTCGACCGGCCCTCCCCCAACGCAGTAAGAAAGGCTCCACCATGTCTGAAAACACCAACCCCACCGTCTCCGCGACTAGCACGAAAAAGAAGGGCAAGAAGGTCACCGTCCCGCGCTGGGCAGCACTCGCAGCGCTCGCCCTCATCTTCGTCCTGTTCGTCTCGGCTGTCAGCGGCCGCACAGCGCCGTCTAACGAGGCCGCACCAGCTCCCGCGGCAACCGCACCAGA
>Ga0209414_1001578_pt1 | contig 10714 bp, 6 predicted proteins | sample LakVidmifraction_4_FD_181154 | JGI IMG/M metagenome (GOLD analysis project Ga0209414, IMG submission 181154) | Hypersaline microbial communities from Lake Vida, Antarctica - Brine Hole Two &gt;0.2 micron (SPAdes) (version 2) | ecosystem: Environmental > Aquatic > Non-marine Saline and Alkaline >... | reverse complement strand
CTGATATTGTTCCACGGGTTCACACCCGTGGCTACATTCTGCCGCTCCTTCGGGGCTTAAGATTAGGATGGCAAAAAGACAACGGTTGAACGCGGGATTGGGAGCGAGAACGTCCCCGTTCTCATAAAAAGATAAACAAAAGATGGCAATGAGGACATAGGACATTCTCTACGTTCATTGCTTCAGCCTGTTGTTTGTCATTAATGGCTAAAGCCTCTCTCGCGGGCTCGAGGTTCCGCTCCCGGGCAAAAAGATAACGATTGAATGCAGGAACTATTGTTTATGAAATAACATGCGTCATGAGTCTGGCGTCATGCGTCATAAAAAAATACTGAGTCATTTCTATATTGGCAGTGTCTTTGTTGGAACATAAAAATTGAAAGTTGAAGAACAATAGCGGAACGGTTGGGGAACAGTTGCTGAACTTTGGCGGAACAATTGCAGGAAGTCAGAAGAGAAAAACGTAAAACATAAATGAAAATATTAATAATAAAACTTAGTTCGATTGGTGACTTGTTTCATGCATTGCCGACAGTTCATAATTTGAAAGTTGGAATATCTGCAGAGGTGCATTGGGTTACTCAAAAAGAGAATGCAGAACTGGTTGAATGCTTTGACGATGTCTCAAAAGTGATTCTGTTTCCCCGAAAAGATACTTTCAAAGGATTTAAGAAATTTATTAAAGAGCTGAGGTCGGAAGAGTATGATTATATTATTGATCTTCAAGGGTTAATGAAGAGTGCTTTTGTTGCTCGCCTTGCAAAAGGAAAGAACAGAATTGGTCCATCTTTTCAAAGAGAAGGGGCGTTTCTGTTTTATAATAGTTTAGCAGGAAACCGTAACAAGAATCGTCATGCTGTTGATGAGTGTTATGATGTTGTTGACTTTTTGAAACTGAAACGTATTGAACCGACCTATAATATTACTTTTCCAAAGTATGAATTGACGGAATCCTTGTCGCCTAAGATTGCACTTGCTCCAGTTTCAAGATGGGAAACCAAAAATTGGACTCCTGAACAGTTTGCTGAAACAGCAAAAATTCTTATTGAAAAACTGAATGCTTCAATTTTTCTGATTGGAGCACCTGGCGATAAAGATGTGTGTGATGCCATTAACAATATGCTTGATGGGCAGGCAGTTAATCTGGCAGGCAAGACATCTCTGACTGAGTCAGGGGCCGTTCTTCAACAGATGGATGTTCTTTTGTCAAATGATTCTGGTCCAGTACATATTGCATGTGCAATAAATTTAAGAAATTATGTTATCTTTGGACCTACTTCTCCTTTGAGAACTGGGCCTTATGGAGACAATAATTTTGTATTTCAGGCAGACATGGAGTGTGTTCCTTGCTATAAAAGAACCTGCAAGTTTGGTGACAAACGCTGCATGATTGCCATTACCCCGGAAATGGTAGCAGAGAAAATCATTTCCGATTTAAAGGATTAAGAGAAAAAAATGTTTTTGCGCAGGGCACAGAGAACGCAGAGAAGAAAAAGAGAAGAATTGAATCTACAGATTTCGCAGATTAACGCAGATTAAAAGAATAAGAAAAGAGAAGATTGTTCTCGCACGAAGGCACAGAGAGCACAAAGAAAAAAAGAGAAAAGGGTCAACGAATTTCACTAATTTTCGCTAATTTTTTATTGCATTATTTTAATGTGGATATTGGTTTATCCCGCAGAGCGGGAAACCAATTTCAACAGTAAAATTCTGCAATAAGGTTGCATTTTCTTTAATCTCAAATCGATAGAAGATTATTATAAAGAAATGGGTTAAGGCCCATGGGGATGGAAGAAGATGTTCTCGCGCCGAGGCACAGAGAACGCAGAGAAGAGAGAAGAAAACTGGTAAAGTTTTCCGCCTGTCTGCGTGCTACGCACAGGCAGGCGCCGGGGCGACGCGGCTACAGCGTTAGTCTTGCAAATTAACGGTTGAATTGCAGTTTCACCTTGTAGCTGAGTCCCGTGGGCTCGGATGGAGTAACGCATGATTCCATCCCGAGCAGCGGAACTTTAGCCATTAACGAGAAATCCGCCTTTGCCGTTTAGGATGGCGGCGGACAGGTAAGAAAATGAAGGATATAAAGGTACTGTCATAGTTATATGAGTGCCAAAATATTTTCCGTTCACAGAACGGACGCTACATTGCGTGCAATCAAAGACAGTATGTTTGTTATAAAGTATAGTACCAGTTGGTGACAATGTAGTGTCGGTTCTGTGAACCGAAAAAAGGGGATAAGACAAAAATGTCGATATCCAATTGATTTATAAAAGAATTTGGTGCAGCCTCAGCCTGCAAACTTTTGACAGAACTATTCTAAAATAATAAAAAGGAAAGATAATGACAGAGAAACCGAATATAGTGTTTTTTTTCACTGATGATCAAAGATTTAATACGATACATGCATTGGGAAATGATGTAATCAAGACTCCAAATATTGATGCTCTTGTTGAGCGAGGAACATGTTTTACTCACGCCCATATACCATGTGGAACGAGTGGGGCGGTATGTATGCCTAGTAGAGCTATGTTGAACTCGGGGCGTAAACTTTTTTCTCTTAGCGGAGCCGGGGAGACTATTCCTGAGGAGCATACAATAATTGGTGAGATGCTGCAAAAGAATGGTTATAGAACGTTTGGCACGGGAAAGTGGCATAGTGGCAAGGAGACTTTTAATCGTTGTTTCAGTGATGGTGGTGAGATATTCTTTGGTGGAATGAGTGATCACTGGAATGTGCCGGCTTATGATTATGATCCGGAAGGCAAATATGACAGTTTCAAACCTAAATGTGTGGATGCTTTTAAGGGTAAGGAGACTGTAAATATTGGATGTGACCACATAACTGTCGGAAAGCACTCCAGCGAGATGGTCTGCGATGCTGCTTTGAATTTTTTAGGTGATTACGATGCCGATAATCCTTTTTATATGTACATCGCATTTCTGGCTCCCCATGACCCAAGGGTTATGCCCCAAAGGTTCAAGGATATGTATAAAGCTGAGGATATGGAATTGCCTCTAAACTTTCTTGGTGGGCATCCTTTTGATACTGGAGATTTGAGAGTTAGAGATGAAATGCTTGCTCCTTTTCCAAGAGATCCAGATAATACTAAGGAGCATATTGCGGACTACTATGCAATGATTTCACATCTTGACTATCAGTTGGGGCGTGTAGTTGAAGATTTAAAGGCAAAGGGTGTTTATGAGAATACAATTATTATCTTTGCAGGTGATAATGGTCTTGCTCTAGGACAGCATGGTCTGTTCGGCAAACAGAACTGCTACGAACATAGTGTTAGAGTTCCTCTGATTTTTGCAGGACCGGGAGTTCAAAAGAATAAGAAAACTGATGCGTATGCGTATCTTTTTGATATTTTTCCAACGGTTTGCGATTTGATTGGCGCTGAAATTCCTGAATCAGTTGAGGGTACGTCTTTGAAGGATGCCATTGATGGAGAAGATAAGGTTAGAGATTCTTTGTATTTTGCATATGTTGATATGCATAGAGCAGTTAAAGTTGGCAATTATAAGCTTATTGAATATGTTGTTGATGGCAAGCATAATATGACGCAACTATTTAATGTTGAGAATGATCCTCTTGAAATGTGTAACTTGGCCTCATGTCCTGATTGTGCTGATAAAGTGCGAGAACTTAGAGATGTTTTGCAGCGTATGAGAGTTGAGTGGGGCGATGTTGATACTAAGTTTAGTAAGCCTTTCTGGGATGTTTATCTTAAGGGTGTGCAAGAGCAGTAGGGGAACGATGGCGAAACATGCTGCGCATGAGGAACAGTTGCGGAGCGATAGAAAATGTTTTGCGGTCTAAGACTTTTTGTGTTAAGAGTTCCATGCTTCGCCTAAAGGGCTATGCAGGACACGTAAGAGTTAAGATTTAAGAAAAAAGGCAAGATGGACGAAATGGACCCTCCTTCGCCGTTCCGGACTTCGGCGCGGCAGGCAAGGTGAAAAGATGGTGGAGCAGTTGCGGAATGTTTGTTTAACTGCATAGTAGCGGCGATGGTTCATCGCCTAATTTAGCAATATTTTTTTAGTTTTGAGGTTTTATTGATATGGCAACAAATTTAGACAATATTTTTGAGAGTAAAGGGCATGTTCATTTTGTGGGGATATGTGGCATCGGTATGGCTGGTTTGGCATATATGCTTGCAAAGCGGGGATTTAATGTTTCCGGATGTGATGAATGCTGTAACTCTCTCAAGTTTTGGCTTAAAGAGAGTGGTGTAATAGTTTTTGATGAACATAGTCCAGAACATATCAATAAAAACATGTCGTTTATTGTGCGAACGCCGGCAGTTTCCAGTTCAGAGCCGGAACTGATTACAGCATCGAAACTTGATATACCAATGTTTTCTCGCGGAGAAGTTCTTGCTAAGCTGCTTAACAATTACTCTGATTCAATTGCTGTTTGTGGTACTCATGGCAAAACGACAACTTCGACATTCATTGCGCAAATATTATCTTTTGCCGGCAAAGTTCCTTCGTGGATTATTGGTGGAGAAAACAGTAGTTTGGGGTCAGTCGCCGAAGAAGGCTCAGGGAAATATATTGTTGCGGAGAGTGATGAGAGTGATGGCACCCTTGCTCTATATAAAACAAAGTATGGCATTATAACCAACATTGAATTTGACCATATGGATTATTTTGACTCTAAGGATGATTTTGTTGATTGTTTTAAAACTTTTATAAATCGTGTTCAAGATAAAGTTATATATTGCAAAGATGATTCTACATGCTGTAAGCTTATGGATGAACTTGATAATACGATTTCATTTGGTTTTTCAGATTTTTCAGATTACTTTATTCATAGTGTTGAGAACAGATCAATAGAAGGTACAAGTTTTTGTTTAAGGACAAGTTCAGGTGATTTCTCATTTTTTACACCTTTGCTGGGAACTCATAACATTTTAAATGCAGTAGCAGCAATTGCTATGACCATGGAACTTGGTATTTCATATGATGTTATCAAAAATAGTCTAGAAAATATATCTCTGCCAAAAAGAAGATTTGAAACGGTATTTAATCAAGATAATATAAGAGTTGTTACAGATTATGCCCATCACCCAACAGAACTTAAAGCTATGCTTGAAACAGCAAAACTGCATAATTACAAAAAATGTAGAGTTGTTTTTCAACCTCATAGATATACAAGAACTAAAACTTTGGGTGCGGAATTTCCAGCAGTGTTTGAGGGGGTTGATGAACTGATTCTTATTCCTGTATATTCAGCGTCCGAGAGTATTCTTGAAGGAGGAACTGTTTTTGACCTTTATCAGAATTTTCTTGAAGCCCGAAAGACCAATTTTGCAATACCAAAACCAATACTATCTCTTTCAATTGAAGAGGTGACGGAATTTTATCGCACGACTTTAGCTTCAGGTGATATTCTTCTTGTTGCAGGAGCTGGAACTGTTCATGGTGTGGCAACTTCAATTCAAAGTCTTGGATTAAAAGAACAAGTTTCAATACCGGAAGATATGCAGCCTTATATGTCGGAAAATGTTCCAGTTGGTAAAAAGACAACTTTTGGATGTGGGGGGAATGCAGATTTCTTTGCAAAAGTTTCGAGTGAAGATGAACTAATAAATGTATATGATTTTGCACAGCAGAATAGTCTGAGAATGAAGTTTATTGGAGGAGGAAGTAATGTTCTTTTTTCTGATTTGGGTTTCAGAGGTGTTGTATGCAGATTTTCAAACGATTACAATAAAATTTATCATGACGATAATTGTATTACAGCAGGGGCAGGGATGCCCAACTCTAGCGTTTTGAAATATATGCATGAAAATAGACTTGGAGGGTTAGAGTTTCTCACAGGCATTCCAGGAACTATCGGTGGTGCAGTTATGATGAATGTCGGTGCATTTGGTAGTGAAATCTTTGATTATATTCAAACATTAGAGTGTTATGATGGTGAAATAGCAACCCTAACGAGAGATCAGATGATTCCAGGTTATCGAAAAGCTCCTGAAGTTTTGAATAATAAAATAATTACTAAAGTTGTTATGAAAGTTAAGAATTTAGCTGAAACAGATATTCAACTTCAAAAAGAATATGGTGAAAAACGTCAATGGCAGAAGCAGTATAGAAGTGCAGGTTCGGCTTTTAAAAATCCAGATAAAGATACATCTGCCGGAAAACTTATTCAGGATGTGTTTAAAACTCCAATAAATATTGGAGGGGCGTTTGTTGCAAAAGAACATTTCAATTTTATATGTGCAGATAAAACAGCAACAAGTTCGGATGTTATTGCCCTTATGAATCATATTAAATTTGCTGTTGAAAAAAAGTATAATATAACACTTGAAACTGAGATTATATTGTTGTAATATAGAGCCAATTTCAAAAGTCGACTAATTATAATTTTAACAAATAATATAGATTAGGGCTAAAAGCCCATAATAACACAGCCCAGGGCAACGCCCTGGGTTATAGTTTCCGCCAAACCAAGGGCTGAAAGCCTGAGATAAGTTATATTTTAAATGTATTTATTTCGGGGCTTCACCCCTTTGTTTATCTGTTACATTATACCTAGGGCGTAGGAAGGAATTGGCTTTGCTATTTCGGGGCGTTGCCCCTTGTTTTGTAATAAAGAAACAAAGTATTTTGACTTTTGAAAGAGGCTCTATAACTTAAGAATTTTATTGTAAATTAACCAAACATTTTGTTTCGATGCTTGACTATTTTTTGTAATGCATTGTTAAATAGATGTTTCAACCCTTATTTAGGGCTTCTTGTTTAATGTAAAGTTGTTTTTTATTGTCCAAAACATGCAATAAACAACTTTATAAATGAACAGCCATCCCTATTTTTTTAACAAAGAATGGAATATATATATATTATGACACCAATAAAAAACCATCTTTTGCAGCTTCAAGAACTTGTACACATTAGAGACGAGCAAAAGATGTTAAAAGGCGACAGTCACTTAGATGACTTAAACTCATCAATTAAAAAGATGAAATCCAACTTGCCACCAGAAGTAAAACTGAGCTTTGAACGATTGTCAAAGAAAAGTCCAATTGTGATTGTTCCTGTATCTTCCGGTGGATGTGCAGGATGTGGTATGCATATACCAATCAGTCTTATTCAATCATTAAGAAACAAAGATGAAATTCAATATTGCCCAAACTGTGCAAAAATGATTTATTATCAGGAAGATCCACCAAAGAATCTTACAAAAAGTGCCAGAAGAGGGGAGCCTATTAAAGTGGGTGTTGCAAGATTCTCTAGTGCAGAGATTATGCTTCCTAAAATAAAGGCAAAAAGCACAGAAGAGGTCATTGAAGTTTTGGCATCGGCATTGGAAGAAAAAGGTTTTGTAGATAAATCGAGTGAACTTGTAGAAAGGGCACTTGAGAGAGAAGCAATTGTAAGCACAGGGTTTGAGAATGGGCTGGCTTTTCCTCATGTTAGAGGTGTTGAAGGTGGAGGATTAACCTTGGCTTTAGCAACGTTGGAAACACCTATAAAATTTAATCCGGCATCAAAAGATGAGACAAATATTGTTTTCTTTGCTGCGATTCCAGCAGCTGCTAGTGCGTTCTATCTTAAATTGCTTGCCGGCATTACAAAATCCATGCAGAAGGAGGTAAATAAAGATAAACTTCTGGCAGCAGAAACTCAGAAGGATCTATGGAAAGCGCTGGTTAGAGTAACTAAAGCAACTATTAAATAAAATAAATGCGTAAATGCGTGAATGCGAAAATGCGAAAATTAACAAGAGAGACGCGATAAATCTCGTCTGTACTATGGAATCTGCCTTTGGCAGTATTCTTTTTGCCGAGCTTGGGCTCTGCGTTCCCAGAATGCTGAATTCATAATAGGGCAGACACATAGGTCTGCCCGTACATTGCCAGTGCGCGTGTAAATTTGTAGGGGTCGACCTGTGTGTTGGCCCTAATAATAATAGCCCGTACATTGTCTGTACGAGAGTGTCTTAAATATTATCTCCTAATTCTATTTAAAAAAAACACTAAAATGTAGCTGCCTGCTCGCTGCGAAGTTACAAAATTGTAATATTTGGTTTTGTTAAGCTTTTCTATTTTATTTTTAAATATAGTAAAGTGCTATAGCATCGTTGTTTGCGTGGTCTGTTTAGCTTTTTCTGTAGTAATTGGCATGGAAATTGCTCTGATAGTAACTAAACAATTATTTTTTTATTATTAAGGGAATGCGAGTCCCGAACTAAAACTTAGGAGCAATAAAAAGCTATGAAAGAAGTATTGAAATCATTTGGAGAAAATCTTTTTTCTCTAAAGACTATGAAAGAAACTGTTAGTTCAGAAGTATATGAATCGTTAGCAGCAACAATTAATGCGGGTAAAGCCTTGGATCCGGAGATTGCAGGAGAGATTGCACAGGCCATGAAAGACTGGGCAATTGATAATGGTGCAACACATTATACTCATTGGTTCCAACCTTTAACGGGTAGCACAGCTGAAAAGCATGATTCATTTTTGAAGCCAGATGGTGAAGGTGGTGCAATTGCTCGATTTAAGGCGAGTGAACTATCGATGGGTGAGCCCGATGCATCAAGTTTTCCTTCAGGTGGTTTAAGAGCTACTTTTGAAGCTAGAGGTTATACAGCATGGGATCCAACAAGTCCTGCATTCTTGAAAAAAGTTGATGGAGTTGTAACACTGTGTATTCCTACAATTTTCTGTGGTTACAACGGTGAAGCTCTTGATATGAAAACACCACTACTTCGTTCAATTAACGTTTTGTCAGAACAAGTATGTCGTTTAGGTGAATTTTTTGGTATTGATTCAACAGACAAGCGTGCAGAAGTAACACTTGGTTGCGAGCAAGAGTATTTCTTAGTTGATCAATCATTTTATGCAGAGCGTCTTGACCTTCTTCAAACAGGAAGAACACTTTTTGGACAAACACCAGCAAAACATCAGCAACTTGATGACCATTACTTTGGTGCAATCAAGAGTCGTGTTCTTGTTTATATGGCTGAAGTTGATAGAGAATTGTGGAAATTAGGCGTACCAGTTCAGACAAGACATAACGAAGTATGCCCAGCACAGTTTGAGCTTGCTCCTCTATTTGAAGAGTTAAATCTTGCTGTTGACCACAACATGATTATCATGGAAATTTTAAGGACTGTTGCAGAAAAGCATGGTTTTGCTTGCTTGCTTCATGAAAAACCTTTTGCAGGTGTTAATGGTTCAGGTAAGCATAACAACTGGTCTGTTGCAGGACCTGATGGCAAGAACTGGCTAACACCAGGAAATGATCCACATGAAAACGCTAAGTTCTTAGCAGTTATCTGTGCTTTGATGAAAGCTGTTGACACATGGGCTCCATTGCTGAGATCAACGGTTGCTACAGCTGGAAATGATCATAGACTTGGTGCTAACGAAGCTCCTCCTGCAATCATTTCAGTATTCCTTGGCGAACAATTGTTTGATGTTATTGAGCAGATTGAAAAAGGTAAAGCTGAATCTTCAAAATCTGGTGGCGAAATAAAGATTGGTATTTCATCATTACCTCCAATGCCAAGAGATGCTACAGATCGTAACAGAACTTCACCATTTGCTTTCACAGGAAACAAATTTGAATTTAGAGCACCTGGGTCAAGTCAGAATACATCAGCTGTTAACTTCATTCTTAACACAATTGTTGCAGATGCTTTGCAAGAAATGTGTGATGAGATTGATGCAGCAATGGCAGAAGGAACAGAGTTCAATGCAGCCCTACAAGTATGTCTGCATGAAATTGTTAAGAAACATAAGAGAATTCTTTTCAATGGTGATAATTATACACAAGAGTGGCAGGATGAAGCTGCTAGACGTGGACTACCAAATCTTCGTACAACACCAGAAGCTCTTTCTGCTTTACTTGATGAAGATGCAATTGCACTATTTGAGAAATATAATATTTTAACAAGAGCAGAGCTTGAGTCAAGATATGAAGTTTATATGGAAGTATATCGAATGACTATCCGTATTGAAGCAGATACAGCTGTCACTATGGCTAGAACTCAAATTCCATTGCCAGTAATTGAGTTTCAGAAGGAACTTGCTGAAAGCATTACTGTTACAGAAGGTTTAGGTTGTGATATGAAAGAAAGCAAGCTTCTACTTCAGGAAGTTGCAAGAGAGTTTGAGAACCTGATTAAAAAGACAAAAGTACTTGAAAGCACAAGTCTTCATAATCCTGAAGATGCTATTGCGGCTATGAATGACCTTCGTGAAACTGTAGATCGTTTGGAACACATTTGTCCAAAAGAGCTATGGCCACTACCATCATATGCAGAAATGATGTTTGTGATGTAGAAGAAATTCTTCTTGAAATCAAAAAGGTTGTTACCTCGGTAACAACCTTTTTTTTGGGTAGGAGCAAGAGAACGTCCAAGAAGAAATATCCAATATCCAACAAGGAATATCCAATGATGAAGTTAAGAGGGGGAGAATATCCAAATCCAACACTCAACATCCAATGACGAATGAAAGATACCCCTCCGTCCACGCTATCACTTTTATCTTTCAGAAAAAGTGATGGCGTGGCCACCTCCTCTAAACAGGGCAGGCGCACTTTGAATAAAATAGGATATGATGAACACCCAATATCCAATAGTCAATGTCCGGTACTGTCAAAAGTTATATGAGTGCGCCAAGCTAAGCTGGCACAGACAAACTGGACAATCCAGTCCGCATAAAGGTTAGCCACCAGTGCGGAATACGACCAC
>Ga0209414_1001576_pt1 | contig 10728 bp, 24 predicted proteins | sample LakVidmifraction_4_FD_181154 | JGI IMG/M metagenome (GOLD analysis project Ga0209414, IMG submission 181154) | Hypersaline microbial communities from Lake Vida, Antarctica - Brine Hole Two &gt;0.2 micron (SPAdes) (version 2) | ecosystem: Environmental > Aquatic > Non-marine Saline and Alkaline >... | reverse complement strand
ACCTTATCCTTTACTTTGTACTTTCTTTGGCACGGTTTTATTCTCGTACGGATTTAGCCCCGTGCGGTGCGGAGCTATCGCTTGTGCTTTTCTTGGCACGGTTTTGTTTGGAGACATGAGGCCTTGTGTGGAACTGTTCGGTGCGGTGCGGTGCGTGTTGGGGCTGGTTAGTTCCTTGCGGTCCGGTGCGGTGCGGTGCGGTAAACGCAAAAAAACCCCAAACTTAAATAGTTCGAGGTTTTTGTTAATTAAAAAAAACCAACCAATACGGCTGGCTTTTTATTGTTATTAAATATTTTTTTTTTCTGTTTTAAGAAAGAATAGTAATAGACACAAAGACGTCCAGTGTAGCTGCTACTCCTGCATCGTCAAATGTCTTTATAGTCACCTCTTTTGCTGCTGCTGATATATTCGAAATAGATTTATCAGCAGATGTGGAGCATTGAAGTAAAAAATCGTTAACGCCAAAATCTGAACCGTCAGGCAAAAAGGCATTCTTAAAATCTACGCGAAAAACGCCTGTGGCATCTTCCAAAAAACCCATTGAAAACGGATCGCCTTCTGCATTAATCAATTTATTGTTTGAAATTATATTGCCGGATGACTTAGAGAGTTTTACTTTAATTTCAAGTGCGCTACTTGTGTAATCTGGCTCTAAACCTAATCCAAACACTAAATTACCCCCTAAAGAAGCTTTTATGTCTGCTATTGATTTTGTTATTTTATTCATTTTTCCTTTATTAATTATTTACGTAAATATACAATTATTTTTTCAAAACTAAAGCTATCACAACAGCGACAACAACAATTGATCCGACAACTATGAACATGGTTCTTTTTGTCACTTCTTTTTCTTGCGCCATGTCCTGCGCCACGTCCTGTGATTTTGCTATACAATCATTATACTTATTTCTTGCGCCACCCTTAAATATCGGTCGAGCACCGCAGGAACTTGTACCTTTTGTTCGCTTTTTGGCGAATTTAAAACCTGCTCCGACTAAGTTACCAATTGCTTCAAACATTACACTATATTTTTTTTTGCAAAATCCGAAATTGCGTTATTAATTACGTTTAGATCTTCTTTGTAGTCAATTCCTAATTCGTCCGAATATGTTTTAATGATTTTTTGCCAATTGCCCTTTTTCAACTGAAGAAGTCCTTCGCGTTTAAAAACGTCATCAATACTTAAATTCGCATATTTTACATAATCAGAATCGTCCCAAGGGTTATAGCCTCGATTCTTTAATTGAACTCTATAATCGCCTAATGATTCTTCATTTCCTGTTTGTCCTGAAATAGCGTGTGACCAAGCTAAAGCCGTGCTGTCTGGCTCTATAATAGCGTTCATATTGCTGGGTTTTGTAGCGAATAAATATTCTAGCATAGATTTTTTATAAGCACTATAAACACGTCCACCGAGTGTTTCTCTCAACATCTTTCGGCTCATTCCGTACTTTTTAATAAAATTTCTACGCTCTATTAAATAAGCGCCAAAAAAAGCAATACCCAAAATAAGGACGTACTTTAAAATTAGTTTTAGTTTCTGCTTCATATTAGAATTTTTGGATTAAAGAAAGTGCTTTTTTCACATCTGAATTGTTGAAATCAACGCCCAAAGACTCCGTCACTTCTTTGGCTAGGCCATTTGTCCAACGTTCTTTTTTTCTGGGCTGTAATAAGGGTTCGGATTGATTCATCCACATAAAATCAATTTCAAGTTCTAATTGATCTTTATAATCTCTTTTAGTTTCAAGCGCCTTTCCCTCTATCTCTTCGAACCACCCTTTTGCGTTACTTTTGTCTTTCAACCAATTTCGCATACCGTTGTAATATTCTAGCTTATATTCCTTTGTAACCCTCTTTATAAATTCCTGCTTAGTAAGACCTCCAAAGATTTTCTTTTCTTTTTTAAGTCTAAAAAAAGAAATCAAACCATAAATCAATACAGCCGAAAAACTTAAAACTAAAGTATATATTAATTTTTTTGTCATTTCCTTTTATTGTTTTTTAAAATGTCGTTTAAAAGCGCAATAGAAACCGCTATGCTTAATAAAGTTGCTCCTATGCTAATATACTTCATTATCTAAAGTTCGTATTGTCAAAATCCACCTCTGGAGCTTGATCCTGTTCATCCTGTTCGCCGTCTTTTTTTCTATTAAACATACTGCCGAAACCACCTAGAATAGTCGTAACACTATCCAACCACGACAAATCTGGATTTTCACTCTGGGCTTCTTGCTCAGTATTCTTTTTCTTGTTGCTTTCGTTTTTATTTGAAGTGTACATATACACTCCAATAATTACAACGCCAACAATAGCAATAATAATAATAGTTTTCATAATCTTATTTTAAAGTAAATTCTTCATTTTGTAAGTATATTTAAACGGTATTAAACCAATCCAATTGCCACGGATAACCATTTTATAATCGCTTAATTTATTGTTGACATAATCCGTAGCAATAGCCATATATTTTGTAGAATTTGCAAATTCAAGAGTAACATTATTTGTCCCCTTAGAAATCTTTATATCCGCAGGTAAAAACCCACCCATAAAAACGCTACCCCTCATAAAATCAATAGTAACATCTTTTAACGATAAAGCTCTTTGTAAAGGATTGAATACCTCTATATTCAAAGTCTTTTTAGACTTCTTAAATACAGACGCTATGTTACTAAGATCTGTAAAATCATATTTAGCATTGGATAAAATCCTATACGCTGAAAATATTTGAGCCCCTAAAACGATAAGTGCACCCACAAAAATACTAATAATAATAGTCTTCATAATTTCAATTTAATACTGATGTTTTTACTCTTTTTAAGTCCTCTATTTTATTTCTATTTGAAATTGAAGAAACAAATATATATCCGTCGCCATATCCAAAATGCGTGAAGCCTTTGGATCTTAATGCATTTTCTAGTATTTTCAAATCTTCATCTTTTAACATAGAAATGTTTTTACTCTTTTTAAATCCTCTATTTTATTTCTATTTGAAATTGAAGAAACAAATATATATCCGTCGCCATATCCAAAATGCTTGAAGCCTTTGGATCTTAATGCATTTTCTAGTATTTTCAAATCTTCATCTTTTAACATAGAAATATCTAGCTTTGCACTTTGCCCCGTCATATGCAGGTATTCGTTCTCATTAGCCTTATCGACTGACTCTAAAAAACTAAATAATTGAGGGCTTATGTACCCCTTTAAAACCTTTATTTCATCCTTACCTCTAGTTTCAGTATAAAACCGTAACAAAGCGTCCTCTAAAGAGTCTAAGAAACCCCTATCCATGTTCTTAATTCCTGAATTTTTTAAAAAACTTCCTAACTTTGAAGTCCTAACGGAATCTGAAGGATCAACCCCCGAAACGGCTAAACTATCAAAATCAGAAAATTTAAAAGTTTTATAATTGTTGTTTTTTATGTTTTTAGCTTTCTTAGCGTTACCAGCAGCCATTGAAAAAAGACCTATCAAAAGACCTAAAACCATAATAACGGAAACGTATATAATGTTTTTCATTATCCTTTTTTATTTTTTGGTGTAACGTCCGACTCTCGAATCGGCAAATTTAAAGCTTTTGATCTGCTCAAAAATTTATCGTCAGAATCGCCGCTTATTGTTTCCCAATCCACTTCATAATAAGGGTTCTTGTTGAATTGGCGCATATAAGACTCGAAAGCATATATAAATTCCGCATCGTTTAACGCATTAATTTTGCTCAATGGTGTAGCCCTATCGGCAAAACCACCGAAAGAAGAGTTTACAGCTTCATAAAGATCCGTAGCGTAAGATGCAATAGTGTTTTTTCTATTTTCTGAAATAGTACTCATCGAAGATCCGTCAGCAGTTGTACCGCCAACCAATTGATACCTTGCACCCGTTAATATTTTTTTTGCTTTCGGAATTACCAAAAACTGAATTATAAAAAAAAGAACGACCATTACAACTATATAAGTTATAATTAGTTTGGGCGGCATATTAGAAATTTTAGCAATTATTTTTTTCATATCTAATTAATTACGAGTTCGCTTAAATTAGCCCTAAGATCTGGCATCTTTTCAATAAATTGATAGTCTACTGTTGGCAATACTTGACCGTCAACGCCTAGTTCTTCACCCTCTTCTTTTTTGTCTTTCATTTCTTTGTAAATAAAAACACCACCAGCAATTAAGGCAGAAGCGAATATAAATATCACTATATTTTTTGTCATTTTATTTTTTTTAAATTTTTACCCAATCTTCTACGCCTTTATCGTTTTCAACTAATTTCCATTTTTTCGGCTCTTCCTGAATTTCGTTTCTCTTAAACATTAAGTAACTAACCGTAAAATACGTTAAAGTCATTGAAGCTGCGAAAACACAAGCGATTATAATATTTTTTTTCATGGTTTTTTATTTAATCCGGGTATCTATTTTCCCAATCTTCAGAACCTTTCAATCGTATCATTTCAACGCCGTTAATCGTTTTATATTCAACTTTTGGATCTTCTCCCAAAGCTAAGTTAAAACTAGGCTTTTTTAAATACCTCAAAACATAATTAACAAGGTAGAGAACAATGACAAAAACCAAACCATAAATCAAAACTTTTATAATGCTTTTGTTCATAATTTAAAATTTAAGGTTCTTCAGATTCGGCTGGCTCTTCTTCATCATCTTTTCTTTTAAATATTTCAGATATTTGACTAAGCGAAAATATTTTTTTTTCCTCCTCTTCTTTCGGTGTTTGGCTTTTTGTAACCAAAAAAACAACCAAAGACAAAACGGAAACAGCTGCCAATATATATAATGCTATTTTCATAATAAAATTTTAATAATTAGTTTTTTAATACTATCTAACCCCGAACCTCTTATTTCGGAAAGCCCTTATAAATTCGTTTGAATCAGACTTGAAAGCCGACATAAAAGTATTAATATTAAATTTTGGGCTTTTTACAATAGTAGGAAAAGACATAATTGTCATATTGTCAAAATCAATACTTTGGAAATCATCCATTTGTAACTTTAAAATACCCTTTACTCTGGCTGGTGAAATAGCCCAAGCGAGTTTTAAAAACTCAGTTGGGCTATTTTTTGCCAGTAGATTTTTATCAATATAAATCATGGCGATTAATTTACGATTTGAAAATAGATTTATCAACCGCGTGAATACGAATATTCAAAGAAACCTTCGTTTCTGGTTGCAAAATGTAAGAAATCCCCGTAAACTCACCCAATACCATTGGTTGTTTTAAAAGTGGGTATTGATTAAATTCCGTGTAAACACCTTTGTACTCCATCGGCTCTGTTCTTGACGCTTCGATGTTCGCGGGAACGAAAACCTTCTCAATAGATTGTGACCTTTGAGAAGTTGAATCTGTTACAACTGAAATCTCAGAAATAAGCATAGGACGTCTAACAAATCTTCGGTTGTATTCCTGAAGCAAAACAGCACCGGCCCCTTGGTTGTCTTTTAATCCTGCTAACGTATCAGGATTTGACCATTTTTGCGCCGTTGGGATAGCATCCCAAATCTTTTTAACACTTGCGGCTTCCTCACTAATTCCAATCGGTGTTCCTAAAAACACAACAATAGGAGTAGTTAAAGTGTTTTCCAAAGTTAAATTTATCATTTCACTTTGACCGCATCCTAATAGTGTAGCTTCATCAACTGCAAAGACAGTTGTCCCCGTGTCAGTGTTTACGGCTTTTCTTAACGCTTCCATTGTATTTGCCACGTTCGAAGTGACAACAGCGTCTAAAGAATCTTCTTTATTCATAATTTTTTTTTCTTTACTATTAATAATAATTAGACAATATTAAGTAGTATTTTCAAACTAAAAAGCATAAAGTATTATAATATTTAATTTAAACCCTTATTTTAATTTCTATTCCTCTTCTTCTTTAAATTCGTAACCCATTTCGTCTAGCCTATCTTCTGCTAGTTTTCTAATAGAGTCAATTACTTCTTGCAAATCTATTACCATTGGTTTAACATCATAGGTAATATCTGATCCTTTAACATGGATTAACTTTAATTTACCACCGTGCTTTTGAATTACATACGCGTTATCGTCTTTTAACAACGCATGGTTTTCTATGCTGTTAATTACCTCAATTGTTGACTCTGCTGTGTCTTCAGTTATCATATTCGAAAACATTCCAACGCTATCATTCATCATGCCTGAAAAAAGCCCTTTAATTTTAAAACTCATTTTTTTTTGTTTTTAATAGTTAAAATAATAAGATATAAAGCCCATATAAAAATATGGAGTTATACGCTAAACCAATTAAATCATGTGTAAAAGCTATTGCGAAATTAACTTTACTTTCAAATTTAATAAAACTTGATTTTGGCAAAAATAAACGAACTAATTTTTTTGTTGCGCTTAGTTTTTGCTCTTCTTGGATTTTGTACCCTTTCTTTGTTTTTATCGACATAATTAAAAATTTGCTCTTTTGTATTTTTGTGTAGAATAATCATAAACAATATATTTAAAATTTGGGTAAAGTTTTTCGTTTTCAGCAAGCCCACCGGTTATAGTGACTTCTTCATCTATAATCCTGAAAAGACTCTCTATAAACGTGCCGTTTGGGACTTTTTTGTCTATTCCAACGACATCTTTTGAAAGGTTACAAGGAAAAATAAATAAATGACTCATATAATAGGAGAATTTCTGTTTTATAAGTGCAGGGTGGTGTGTTATAAAGAAAATGTCTATACCATGTTCAGCACGGTATGTAAGCAACGATGTAAAATTTGCGTCCGTGGAATCTTGGGTATATAAGGCTTGATAATCATCCATAATTAAAAGTGCGTCCTTTCTATCCAAAAGGTTTATAACGTCATTTTTATCTTGAATTATATAATCAGCAATTTCAGAAAATTTGTTCTGTGGATCAAAAGCAAATATTTCATTTTTTGGGTTTGCTTTTTTGTACTCTTTTACCATTTGTAACGCGGTCACCGTTTTGCCCGTCCGATTCATTCCTATAAACCCAGCAAAATACGCTCTACGGCTTTTCTTTTTAATACTCATTTTTTCTACTTTTATTGTTAATACTTATCTAGCCTACCAGCATATCAATAATTCCGATATTGTCTTTTTGAATAGGTTTCCTATCTTCTTTTGGCCCTTCTGGCGGCTGGGTGCTATTATCTCTTTGCATATAGTTTATATTGCGCTCAATTGCTTGGCTCTGGTTTTCTTGATCAACTTTTTTCGTTTTTCTACCTAGTTTCTTTTTTCTTGTTGCTTTTGGCTCTAAAGCTGAATATTTTTGAAGCCCATAAGCGCTTAAAACAGTTAATAATTCCGTCCATACATTAGGTACAAACTCGTATTTATTCATAATTTTAATACATGAGCGTTCTAGCTGCTTCCTCCTCATTGCATTGTCACTATCTTTTTCTTGAACCTCGTATTTTGTGAAAGCTTTAATTCCGAAATTCACCCCCATATCTGAAATCAAAACCACAAGATTCGCAAAATCTTTTTGCGTTTGGATCTCTTCCGGGGAATGTTTTACAGGATCTTCATTTTCATTACCTTCATTTTCTGGGCTTGATCCGTCTGTTTTGTCCCCTGCTAGTTCCTCAATTTTAAAACCTTTCCTGCCTTCATTATTTACGGGTTTTATATTTTCGGTTGGTTCAATTTTCTCTTGTTTTTTCTTCGAACCTCTAAATTCCTCTAGTGTTGGCGACCATAATTTGGCGTCAAACATTCCTTTTATATCAAAATCCAAAGTGCCCTGACTTATCAACTGTTTTTTAATATTATCAGGAGAATCCAAGTTTTTTAAAAGTATTTTTATATCTGTGCGCTCCATTTTCAGGGGGTTTTAAATGTTTTTACAAATATAATTTAAAATAAAAGATTAAAAAAGTTCTTGTATCTTAAATATTTGTTTAAATTTGCAGAAAACAATTATTAATTAATAAATTAAAGTCATGAGTAAAGAAAAAAATTTAGAAGTAGTTGAGCAAGAAAAAAATGATGTTTCTAAAAATGTAGAACCTAAAGAACAGTCCACCAAAGTAGAAAACAAAGATTTGCCGCAAGTCAATGATTCAATAGATTGGGAAGCCTTGGAAAACCCCGGTCTAAAAAAACAATCTTTAGATTATGAATATTTGGAACTTGTCGAAGGTGAATCTATCAGAGCCGTTTATACGGGTACTTTCATTCAGGAAATTAAAGGTAAAGAAATGGCGTGTGCTACCTTTATAAGTAAGAACGGCGCTAAACTATCAGCATCTCACATGATAGTACAAGCCTGCTCTAAGCTAAATAATGGGGATGCTTTAGAAATCATTTACAAGGGCGTTCAAAAGCTTGGAAACGGAAATAATTTGGGTCTTTATGAGATTTATAAATTAACGTCTTAAATCAGGTTTTATTTAAAGTTTTTATTAGCACTCGAAAATATAATTTTTCGGGTGCTAATTTTAGCTTAATTTAGCGTAATTAATTTAAAAATAAATTCATGTCAGAATTAGGAAAATATAAAAGCATAAAGCATAGGAGCGTTTCAGGATGCACGGGTTTTGCAATCCAGAAATTTATAAAATTTTTGTTTGGTACTGAGCCGATAAAAACGAAATTAATTGATAAAACGATAGTCTTTTACTTGTCAAATAGTATTTTTGATTCTGAAAAATCCAGCGCAATAGCTAAAGAATTTGAAAAAAGCTTTGGAGTTTCCTTAAAACCGATTAGAGATTACGAATAGATCTTTTTTATGAGCGAATTAAACAATATTATCGCTTCGAAAAAAGTTAATTTCAACAAGAAGGATTTAGATATAGTCAATTCACAAATTAATGATTTAAGCATTGAGCGTAAAAACACGAATAAACAGCTCTTTAAAGAAACGGGTAGAAGTACCCAATTAAAAGAACTTGTAAACAAAAGAGAGGATCTTAAAGCTGGTAAGCAGGGGAAAATCATAATAGATATAAACGGGGAAAAGTTTAAAATAAAAGAGAGTTATCTTAAAAACCTTAAAGATCCGTCAAAATATGTTTTCGGGCTTTATGCTAGGAAAATTAGGAGCTACCAAAAAGCCGCTTATAAAAACAAAAATTTTTCCGCTGCATCTTCTTTAGAAAAAAAGCTTAACAAATTAAATCAAAAGCAAGGATTATCTAAATGGAAATTAACAAGAAGTGTTAACTTAGAGAATGAAAATATAATAAAAGCTTTTAAGTCAATGGGCAAGGTTTTTGACCCTAAAAAAATAAACGACAGAAAAAGCGGTAAATCAGAACAGCAAGAAGACGAAAATTATAAACCTATTATAACAATAGACGAGCAGACGGGCATAATAAACATTTTATTAATATAAGCAAAATGGCAGCTAAAGAAATAAGGAGATCACTAAATGAGTTTTCAAGTACAAAAAAAAGTTTAATTAATTACGGGCTTGACTTCACGATTTCCGAAACTAATTACACAAAGAACATAAAAACCAAACAAAGTAGGGTTTTCTTTTCCAATGATAAAAAAGACTTTTTAGAATTAAAACTCATTAACCTGACAAAAAGAGATGCAAATCTTTATTGTGATAACTTTGATGTTGAAAAAATTACAGAACAAAATATTGATTGGTATAAGCTGACTGAAGGGGCAAAAGATATTTTTAAAAACAGCAGTCACAATGGTTTTTTAGAAGTATATAAACTTGATCTTTCAGGGGCTTATTGGCGCCATGCTGAAAATTTAGGTGTTTTATCCAAGGAAACGCTTGATTTTTTTCAAGAGAATAAAGATAATTTTCTAAATGGAAGTAAACAAGCACGGCTCAAGGCCCTTGGTTCTTGCGCCACTCGTAAACTTGTGAGTAAATATGTGGAAGGACGTCTAGTTGGAGAGCCTACGCTAGTTTATAACGAAGTTTTAAGAAATCTCTATCTAAACATTTGTAGAGATATTGACAACGTAATGAAATCAATTACAATTAAATACTCAAAGCACTCTATATACTATTATTGGGATTGTGTTTTTTTAAACGTCACCGGCATCGACATTGAAGAGGTCAAGAAGTTCACTTTGCATCATGGGTTTGAATCTAAATTCGAAACCAGCGTTGTGAAGTTAAATAGACATTACGAAAGCCACTTAAAAGATGTTAATAGCGGAGTTCAATACCCCATTAGAAAAAACGAGTTATAAAATGATAGTAATTTTTAAAAATATATTTTTTCAAAACGGAATTGTTTTTGTTTTCAGGTTTTTGTTTTGGGTTTTTTTAGATCTTCAGTCTTTTGGTGTTGATCCATGGGCTAGAAATTACAATAAAATAAAGCGTTTTAAACCATTTTAATAATCATAATTAACAAAAAATAAGAAACATGAAAGCAGTAGATTTTGAAAATATAAGAGTAGGCGATAGAATAATTGTGGATCTAACTGATGCAGTTGGTGACCATAGCTACACGATATTAGAAGTAAGAGGTATTAACAAAAACCGTTCAATAAAATCAAATCTAAACGGAGGTATAAATATATTTCCGAATGAGCACGAACAATATATTTTAGTCGATTACTTCGGGGAAGAAGATTGTTATTTGTAACGACTTGTGTAAAATTTCGTGTGAGGCACGAGCAATGAATTTTAAACCTTGTTAGCGTTTCGTTTTTGAGCGTTGGCATCAAAGCTAAGTAAAATGGAATTATTAGAAATTAAACAAAAAATTAGAATAATAGGTAACACAAAGGATATTGAGAATATTGAAGAAATATT
>Ga0209414_1001575_pt1 | contig 10728 bp, 11 predicted proteins | sample LakVidmifraction_4_FD_181154 | JGI IMG/M metagenome (GOLD analysis project Ga0209414, IMG submission 181154) | Hypersaline microbial communities from Lake Vida, Antarctica - Brine Hole Two &gt;0.2 micron (SPAdes) (version 2) | ecosystem: Environmental > Aquatic > Non-marine Saline and Alkaline >... | reverse complement strand
TGTGATACTGGTGCGCAAAGCGCTACATCAACAATAGCAAGCGTTGAGGAAGGCATCATTCTGTGTGGCATTGCTACACCGATATTGCCGTAGTCCGTTTCGATTTGCTTGATGTTTACCCCACCGATATTTCTATCCTCAGGCGCATATCCGTAAAGTTCGGATAGTAACTGCTTTTGAAATCCGCCACAGAATATGACAGGATTCTTGAACATTGCACCGTTTGTAAACATTTCAAGTAAAAGTTCGCTCATCAGCGCTTTTGTAAGTGTTGCAGTAGATGCCGCCACTGTATTGGATAACGTTGCTGCCGCTATGATTCCTCGAGTTTGGTTTGGAGTAGCACTAGTTGTTGAGATCGCGTATGTTCCCTGAAGGAAATGCCATTCTACTTTTCTAGCGATAGCTTCAAGCGCTTTCGCAATCTGGAAATCTTTTTCAGATACAACGCTGTTCTGTGAATTTGCGGTATTAATCCCGGACAATCTGCCGCCATTGCTCTGTTTAACATAAGATAGCAAAATTTCCTCTTGGAATATCTGCACGACGTTTTTGTTTTGGTCTCTTACATAGTTGACTGGTGTTACACCAGCGACTGACTCAGTTTCTGTTATGGTTTCTTGCGAAAGTGTTTCATGCGAATACTCGCTGTCTGTTGCGAACTCGAAGTTGTCTGTTTCCTTCCCGCCCGTGAGTCCACCTATCATGGACAAGAACGGTGTCGCTATCATGTCAGCTGTGAATAGTTCTCCAAAATAGTTTGGTAGTCCCCATATAGTACCTGTTGCTTCGTTAGCCATTATAAAATCCTCCTAATTATTTTTTGTGTTCCAATGCGAATAGTTTGTTTTTGTATGCAATCGCCTCGGCTGTTTTACCTGCCTTAAGTGCAGCGGCATACTTGGTCCTTGTATCTTCGACCTCGTTCGGTGTTGGAAGTGGTGGGTTTGTTCCGCCGCCAGTGTTGGCTCCGCTCTTTATCAACGGAAATTCGACTGCAAGCGCTTCCACTGCTTCCTTTAATCCCGTAATCACTCCATCGTCACTGATCGTCAGTTTCGATTTGTCAAGCAAACGTTCGACTAGCTTGTGATCGTAACCATCAAGGCTTTTAATCTCTGCTAGCACGAGTTTGGTGTCTGCTTTTGAAATGAGCGAATCTTTGAATAACTCCATCTTGGCATCATTCAGTTCGTCCTCGGGTTTTAGTCCAAAGAATGCTTTAATTTTAATTAAATCGGCATTCGTTGCTTCTTTTAATGTTTGCGAACTTTCTTCCGCAACTTTTCTAGCGATTCGGTTCGCTTTTGCTTCTTCTCGCAAATCCTTAACGTAATCTTCCGAGAATGTCTTTACTTCTGGTTCGTCCTCTGCAAATAGTTGTAGGTTCATTTTAATAGGTGCGTTTTGTTTGTTTAATCCTGTATTATTTAGTTTATCTGACATCAGTCAAATCCTCCTCGGCTATCAAGCCTATGTTTTCCTTTTGCATTTATTATACCACATTTTTTAAATATGTTACTAATTCTTGTTTCCGGCTATGTTTTTATCGCAATTCTTATATCTTCGTACCGTTTCCCATCGGCACGTTTTACCGACCTGAATCCACTAAACGTTTTCGGCGTTTGGACCGGAGCAAGTAGCGTTGATTTTTCCCACTCATTCCGATCCATTCGCCGCTCTTGTTTGATTGCTTGTTGTTTGTTGTAAGAATCAATACTTTTCTGGTCCTCTTTACTGATTTCAAACGCTCGATTGCTTTCTTTTTTGAGTTTTTCAGAATCATCGTCCATTTCGGGGAAGTATGGAACTATAGAATGTTGGCAATTATGCACTGTAAATCCTTTTGCAACATAGCTTTCGTCTTTTGCTACTGACAAATTATAAAGCGTGTGGGTTCTTTTTGATTCTTGCGTACTAATACTTGTTATTTCTGCATCAATAAAAACATACTCATCATTATGGTTTGCTAATACCCTTAAAACTTCTTCTCCACACTTTTTACTGCAAGTTTTATTATATATTGGTGTCGGTCTTCCGCAATTTTCACAAGGGTGTGATAGTATTTTTATTTTATCGCCCAGTTTAGCATCAATCGCATCAACCCATTTGTCATTAATTAATATAGGGTGATTAGTTGTTACTGTTAAATTATTATATACCCCTTTCGAGTGTCTGTTGTTGATGCTTATTTTAACGATATTTGGACTGCCAATATTCCTGTGCAATTTTGTTACCTTGCGAAACTTGCCCGTGTGCGTCAATACCAAATTGCCTACCTTAACTTTGCCAATACTGACCCAGCCTTTTGATGTAAATATTGGAACCTGTGGATCAATAAAACAATTTGGATGGATTGTTGAATATCCACCACCGAACGCTTTGTTTAATGGTGGGTACTCGGCAGATTTACCGCTTATGGAGTAAACACGCCCCTCTAATGGAGCGCATATCGGGCAAGTGCTAAAGTGCGTTGTCATTTGAACTAAATCGCTTCCACTGTCTTGTACCTGTTGTATGGCGCCTCTGTTTGTTGCTTCTCTTGTGGTTGTCCTAGCTATCATTGAGGCATACGCATCAAGTCGGATAGGTCTGCCACGTTTGTCAAGAATTGATACAATTCCGTCATCGCTTAATCTAGTCAGTAGATTCTGTTTAGTTTGTTTTACAGTTGAGCCTGTTGCAAGTTTATCCGCTACTGCCGCAACACCAGCTTTGCGAAGGTCGTCTTTGATTCGCCTGCCAACGAACTGTGTTGCATCTGATAGCTGTCCGACCATATTGTCAACTAAATTTGCTACGACTATATTGTTTGGAGCAACAAGTTCAGTAGGTATATTTTGTTTTCTAAACTCTGCATATGATTTGTCTATTCCTGTTTTGTAGCTTTTCGGTAACTCCGTTTTCACCCATTTTGCAGAATATTCGTTAAGTGAAGAAAGTTCGGCATTTACTCCGGCTAGTATCCGTTTACGATAAATAGTCGAGTTGCCTCGGGCAGTCTTTGTCGCTATCATCTCAATAAGATTCTTTTGAGACCTGTCGTACTGATTTATTAAATTTTGCACATTTTCAGGAATTGGCTTCATTTAGGTAACTCCTTCATGATTTCATCAAGTTCCTTGCGATGTTCCTCTCGGATATTAAGATTAATTCGTTCATCTGTTAGAATATCTTTTATTAGATAGGTGAGCGATTCAAATATTTCCATTTCGGTGACTTTAATCTCAACTGTTAATGCTTTCATGTGCTACTCCTTTTTATATTTCCTCTGTATCGCTAAATGGTGGTGTCGCAAGTGGTGTAACTGCTGCTTCGTCATCCATAATCATTGCGAGTTCTTTTTCTGCACTTTCATCGTCAACATCATCTTGTCGCTTAATCGCTGTTAACTGGCTTATCGTTGCTTTCCCGCCAGTACGCTTAAACATGATGTCCGCTTGCTCTAACTCGTCCTGAGGCAATCCGTCATGCCAAATTATATCTATCGTAGAGTCTTTTAAGTTCTTTATGTTTTTGCCTCCAAGTTGGCTGCATAGCTTTATCGCTTTTTTAGTGCGTGGGTCGAATCGCATTCTGATTCGGTTTACCTTAGCCAGTGGAGCGTTCATAGTTAGTTTTAGTTGCTTTGCGCTCGAAATCTGTCCACTTGCTAACAAGTCGCCGAAGATAGCGCTTCCCATCTCACTCGTTGTATACAATAAGTTCTGCAACTTTTCAAGCATTTTAAAACTCGATTCTAGTTCTCCATCCCACGTTATGTATTCAACACGCACGTCGTCCGCTTCTCTCGGATAATAATTCCCCACCTTCATCCGCCACTCGCCTGTACGCTCGTCTTTTTCTAAGACTGTTTGTGGTCCTGACATAGATGGGTTAGCGTGCCTATCAAGTATTCTGTCGATTTGTCCGATACGAACCATGAAATCGGAAACAATCGAATCAATATCAGTGTAATCGTCCATACCAGTGCAGGTGTCCGAAGTTAGCGTGTTTGAAATTTGTACCACTGCGAAATCATCCAGTCCGGTTTGAACTATCTTTCCTGAACTGATTAGCTTCCCGATTGTATGCTCGTTAGCCAGGCTATCGTCAAACGCATATTCACGTTCCTCATATGAGCCAATCGAATGTATTCTAACTTTCAGCTTATCGCCGTTTCTCCATGCTAGGACGTGATGTTTAAATTCATGTACATCGTCCGCACTCACTATCGGGTACCATATCTGTGGCTGTGTTACATCTATTATTCCAGCATCGCCACTTTTCCTAACTAAAAGCAACGCATCGCCATATCGTGATATGTCAATAGCGGCCTGATACAAAATATTCAGCAGGTCGCTTGTTTCTTCTATTGATTTAATCGTTTCGGGTGATTCCTCGCATGATATCTTGGGTGGTTCGCCGAGCAATAGGTCGGCTGTTTTCAGTGTAATTAATTTCTGGAAATTTGTAACGACTGTATATGATATAACTTCGTCAAAGTTTCCGATGACTCGTTCAATTCGCTTTAGTTGTTTTTCATACACTTCTGCTTGTTTCGATTGGAACAATCTTCGATTATCTGAGTATGTTCTTATTCTTTCTTTCTCACAATCTGGTGGAAACGGTTCGCCTTCCTTAATCCAATCAATATTAGTTAGCATGGTTTTTCTCCTATCAATCTTATTAAATATACTGTTAGTTTATCACTAAATCCATAAAATAGTTACTGCTATAAAGTAACCGCTCCGATTCCTTCCTTAGTAAATAGTTCCGTTAACGCCCAAACTGCTGCATCAAGGTTATTTGGCGACTTGTCTCCGGGAACCCATTCGCAATACTGGTCCTCTAAATCTGCAAAGTACCCGGCGTGGTGGATTTTTTTTTGCTCGTAGAGGGCTGCGATCGGCTCGGCTCGAATCACTTTGCCTCTAGTCGCTGTTACTTTTTTATAAGGTGCATTTTTATCAACAGACCTTATAACGAATTCTATCATATCACCGCCGTTGTTTGCCTCTCCTATAATTCTATCAGCTTTCCACCGGTAGTATGCTTTTACTGCTTCTTTACCCCATCCATCAGGTGAAGCTTTAATGGTCCTATCGTCTAAGATGTATCCGTGTCCTTGAGCGTCTTTGCCTGCAACAACTATTCCTGTATCGTCTGATTCTTCATTGCTTGTTGTAGCTGGGTCGATTGCTACTACTATTTTAATCAAATCAGGCACCTTATCCAGTGTTATCCTGGACTGGTCTATATCTACTCTTCGCCACAATGCGTTCGGGTTATCGTCTAATATCTCGGCGTATAGTTCCTGGCGACCGATTCGGGTATTTTCATATTTTTTTATGACTGTCTGTATAAACGCATTCGCAAGGTTACCTATGTTTTCATATGTACTTCCTCTTGTTATTACAGTATTTTTATCAGTTAAAAGTTCCTTGATTGTCTTAATTGGCTTAGGCGTTGTGGTTATCACGATCTGTGGATTATCTCCAAGCCTTAAGCCAAACATAAGGTTATCTAGTGCTATCTCTGGATATCTGTATTTCGCAATTTCATCGCACCATGCTTTCTCGCATTGTCCGCCTCTGGACTGCTCCGGGTTTTCCCCTGAATATATTGATGCAACCGCTCCGTTCTTCCATGTTATTTTTAGCTTAGACGGTTCATACTGTGGCATATCCCAGGAGGGGCAACAGTTTAATATTCCTGACTCGCCCTGAACCATGACGTCCCTTGCTTCGCCCGGTGTCTTTGCTAATAGATTAATATATTTATATCCCTCACTTACCCATTCTCTGACCTGTTCTGCTCCGGTTCTAGTGTTATGCGTTGCTATGAATGATTTTCCAACAAGGAACAATCTATCTGGTGAATCAACAGTCAAGCATCGCATTGTTACGTTATCTACGAGCTCTGCCCCTACAATGAATCTATTCCGGTGTCGGCTCATCTGTTGCTTTGTCGCAGCTGATTGCCTATCCGATTTCCTTTTAATTGTGAAACAAGCAATATCGGTCTTAAAAAACACTCGAAACTTTGTCCCACAGTCCTTTGTTCCTATCATTGCTTTGCCTGTATACATTCGGGCCTTTATACCAAGACCACTTGCAAGTTCCATTACATCATACGCAAGTCGCTTATTGATCGAGCAGTATTCGCACCATCCGGTTGTATCGCAATATCCGTCCGTGTCCATCAGTCCTTGCAGTAACTGTCCTCTTTGTTTAATCGATCCGTTCTGATAAATAAACGGGATATGTTTGTTTTTATATACGTTTAGTTGCTTCAGCATTGAGTTAATAGACCCATTGGCTTGATATTGACCGTTTTCTATGTTTCGTGACACCACTTCATTGTTTGTAAAAGGGTATCTATTCATCCCTTTACCAAATACACCCTTGACAGTGTACCCGTCTGCATTGATTCCATCCAGCACTTCATTATCTTCGCTCGTGATACAGGATCCTTTGCTATCTCCGTCACCAAGCCACGCCCCAAACGTATATGGTTTTATCGGCAAACAAACATCGCTTATGATAAGTGCTTCTGTTGTTGGGATTCTATGATTTGTTTCTCTATTGAGGTATTTAATCGTTTCAACGATCTGTTGTGTTGTCTTAACGCTCCCTTGATTAAGTCTCCCTCTCCTAATCTGTTTATCCTCAAGTTTTGATATTGTGTACCAAAGGTGATCCTTGTCAGCTATAATCGTTTCACCGGTGTCAAATTTCAGTTTGTATGCTGATCTTGTCTGTGGGTCGTGCGCTTTTAACACATTACACTGTTTGCCATTGTTATCAAAGACAATGTCCCCAGCAACAATGTCCCCCAATCGTACCCACCCATTGACAGTTCGGATAAGGTCATTTATATCAGACATTTTTCCAAAACCTCTTCCTGCTATAATTAGCCAAGTAATCCACGGGTCAGGTGGGGTCTTCTGATTCTGCCTCGCCCAAAACTCCCAGTCATATTCAAGTACTTTCGCTTCCTGCTCCGTCATGTCCTTGAGTATCGTTGACCGTTCCGATTCGGTCAGCAAGGCTAGTAATTCTGCTGTTGATGCGTTCGCATGGGCTGTCGATTTCAATTGCTCCGCCATCCTTTCCGGTTACCTCTTGTCTTGAACTCCATCTGTCTTTGTGTTTTCTTTCAAGGTACCAAGCCGCTGCCTGCCACGTTTCTTTACTTGCTTTTTGGATTACCATGACATTTCTGACCTCAGCTTCGGCCGTTGCTCTTTTTACAGACTTTAGAAATTCTACATATAGTGTTTTCTTAGAATCAAATTCATCTCTCTCGCCACGCTTAAGCCAACTGTAATATGTTGCCTCACATATCCCGACATACTCACAGGCGACAACTGCATAGTTGCCATATACAATGCACTGTTCTACATCTTTAATTATTTCTTTACTTATTCGTGGTTTTCTTCCGCTTTTCATTTTGAATCACTCCTTTTAGCAAAAACTGACAATTCCATCAAAATATGCTTTATAAAATTCATATATCTCTATGCCTATTGTAACGCATCCGTTTTCTGTCCTCGGGTTCGTGTTTATATTTGCACTTGTCTCAATTCCGAACGCAAACTTCTGACCGTATCCGGCGAATATTTTCGAATGGTTTTTAAACACAGCTACTCGCCCACCGTGGCTTTCTATTATACTTTTCAATAACGTATACTCTAATTTATATGTTCCAGGGAATATTTCTCCCATATACGCATCACATTTTTTAATTTTCCCCGATTCCAACCAATCGCCTATTTGGTAAACGTCCTCTGACGCCATGCACCATGTGGAGAAAAGACAATACTCTAAATCCTGTTGCCTTAGTACGCATTTTAAATATGATAATGCATCCACATCTCCTCCGGTGATACAATGATAGCTTTCTCCGTTTTTAAAGTCAAATCCTAATATATCAAGCAATTGAGTTTCACTAAACGCTCTGCGATATATATTTCGTGTGGACCGCTTCAGACAAGTTGACCGCTTATTCTTTTTCTCGTGATTATTATTGGGAGCAATACTATTATCTGATTCTATTCTACTAAATAATTTTTCCATGACATCTGTCTTTTCATGGTTTGTTTCGGTTGGCATTCATTACCCTCCTGCAATGTTTAATATAATTAATTATATTCTTAAGCAACTAATGTGTCAGAATGTATTCTTCGCAAGGTAATAAAAAGCCACCTTACTCTTTAATCAGTTTTGCGGTTTGCCCTGTCAATTTTTCCCATCTCTTTATTATTACATCACAATATTTTGGGTCTAGTTCCATCATGTAGCATATGCGATCTAATTGTTCGCAGGCTATAAGAGTTGAGCCACTTCCACCGAATAAATCCATAACTATCTCATATTCCCTACTGCTTGACTTTATCCCTCTTTCGCATAATGCTATAGGTTTTACTGTTGCATGTTCTCCCGTGTTTTCCTTTTCTTGTTGCGAAGTCCTTTTCATATCCCATACATTATTCATATTGTCATGGGTATTGTCAAAATATGAACGGGTTGAATAATATTCTTTTTTCAATTTATCGTATTCTTTTTTCAATTTATCGTATTCTTTTTTAAAGCCATCGCCTTTTGCTTCTTTTTGCCATGCTTTATATACTTCCTCTGTTGGCATAGTCCATTGGCTTTTGTCAAACCAGTGACACCCGCTTGTTTCACTATGTCCTGCTATTCTTTTTGAATCTCCTATACTCCAACCCATAAGCTTTAACTCGTCTTTTAAATACTTTCTTATAGGCTCCCACTCATTGTAATAATTATCAGCATTAGTGTTAAAACCCTGAACGCCTTTCATAACAAATAAACACTTTTCGTCTGCTATTGGGTACATCCTAAACTCTTCTGCAAGTTGTCCTTGGCCATACCCTTTATCCCAGGTTATCAAATTCCTAAACGTGGCTTGCTGGTTTTTTATCATAGGCTTTAATATCTCGGAATATATGTCCATCAAGGGCTCATCTGTACCCCAGCAATACCAGCTACCATTTTCTTTTGTGTGTTGGAATGTTAAAGGTATCCACTTTTTATTGAACTCTAGCAAAGCATTATAATTTAAATTGTCATTTAATACCCCTTCGTTTTCTTTCTTCATTCCATAGGGCGGGTCAGTGAGTACCATATCAGCCTTGTTGCCATTCATCAATACGTTAACATCACTCTCGCTTGTACTGTCCGCACAAACGAGCCTGTGCCTTCCTAATTGATATATATCACCTAGTTTAGACTTAGGTTCTTCGGGCAATTCAACTTCAAAATCATCTTCTACTATTTCTTTATCTATATTCATGATTTCGTTAAGTTCTTCATCATCGAATCCTGTGAATATATCTCCTAAATCTCCCAATTCTATTTCTAGTAATTCCATATCCCATTCTGCGAATTCGTTTGTTTTGTTATCTGCGATTCTATATGCTTTTATTTGTTTTTCAGTTAAATCTTTTATTTGAATTGTTGGCACTTCTTCAAGTCCTAGTTTTTGACTTGCTAGCAACCGTGTATGTCCTGCGACAATTATATTGTTTTCATCAAGAATAATCGGATTTTTAAAACCGAACTCTTTAATACTTTTTGCAACCATTTCGACGGCTTTATCGTTCTTTCGTGGATTGCCCGCATACGGTGTAATATCGTTAGTTTTCATATATGTTATTTCTAACTTATCCAATTGCAACCCTCCTTTATTTGTTTTACCTATCAATTATATCATAGTTCTTGTTTTGAAGTGTATTATCACAAATCCATTCGCCCGTACTAACAACTACCTAAAACATTCCTGTACGTTTCCAAATATCTTTTTATGTAATCTTCTTTCGAAGACATATTAGTTTCTTTATTAGTTTCTTGCTCTCTGTTTACAGTTTTACCGCTGGGAACACGGTACTCATGCACTATAGTTACTACGTTGCTCATACTTCCTCCATCTCAACCTCTATCCGCTCGTTTTTGTCGATGTAAAACTTATGCGTGAAATTTCCGATCTCCGACCATCCGTCATTTTTAATTATACCACCCAACTGTAATCCGTCAAATACTAATTTTTGTGCGCCACCTGCAATGTTATCCTTATTCATCTGCTTGTTTTTCCGATAATGTTTAAATATAAAATCAATTCTTTTCATAGGCTTTATCTTTTGCGCCATACATAGATAAGCTATTAACTGTGTATATTCTTTTTTGGAAGTGCTGTATGCAGCGTAGTGCGATTTTGAAAGTTTAATGATTTCGTTTATGTCTAGAAGCCTGCCCTCAATGATTAGTAGTTGCATATCACTCCTTTCCGCTATCCCAGGTTATCAAATAAATCTATCTGATTTTTATTTTCGTGTGCCTCTTTATAATAATTAGATGCTGCCCTTCTTTTTTGTTGCCTGCAGAAATTATTCCATTCGTTTGCATCACCTAGCCAATACCCACCCTTGCTTGTGTCTGATACTATCCACCAACCCCTGTGTCTTAAGCTTGCTATTTCCGTTCGTACCGCTCTGTCTGTTGTGCCTGTCTTGTATACTAATTCTTGTCTTGATATTCTGTCCTCTGTTGTGCTGTCTTGTAGTATATTTATTATCATCATCATTTTATCCTCCTACACTTTATTTTGCTTCCTCTGTCCCTATGCCCATAATACAATACCCTTTTTCAATTCCTTTAAAATCTTTTAGTACATATGTTACTTTGTGAAACATTGAGTAACCCGTTAATTGACCGTCAATAAATT
>Ga0209414_1001573_pt1 | contig 10732 bp, 14 predicted proteins | sample LakVidmifraction_4_FD_181154 | JGI IMG/M metagenome (GOLD analysis project Ga0209414, IMG submission 181154) | Hypersaline microbial communities from Lake Vida, Antarctica - Brine Hole Two &gt;0.2 micron (SPAdes) (version 2) | ecosystem: Environmental > Aquatic > Non-marine Saline and Alkaline >... | reverse complement strand
TCGAAACGTGAGAGCATCAGTGTGCAAGGTGATAAGTGAAGGGTTAAACCATTTAAAATGAGCTTAAAAGCGTTTTAAATGCGTAAAAAACAGGTAAAAGTTAATGATTTTAGCCATAAAGTCAACCCATTTACGGTATTTAGGAATAATGTTAGTATTTACCTATCATCTTGAGATTGGTAATCAATTCAAGATTAAAAATAATTAGAATGGTGTTGGTGGTGTAAAGTGCCAGTTCTTCCGTTGGATAATCAATAATATTTTCAATAAGGATTGATTTGTGGTTTTCCTTCTGAAGTTTGTAAATTAAGTTCCTAAACACCAATGAATGTGATATTTTTCCTTCAAAATTGATTATTTCGGTTGGTTTTGGCGCTTCAAAGGAATATAAATAGCCTGTTCCAAGTTTTTTAAAACTGTGATACGCATATTTTATGGCTAAATCTCTTTCAAGTGCGCCAAAAAAAGCAGTAAAACCATAGCGCGATTTCATATGATTTTCAATCTGCAGGTTCGTGATTTTGGTTCCATGGTATAATTTCATATTAATGCGCGGATGGATCCGAATGCCAGGTTAATTCCTGTCCTTTTATTTTATTTAAAAACTCAGGTCGGCATAATAAATATTTTGTTGAATCACTTGGATTTGTAGATTCCATTGGCAGCCGATCAATTGGTAATTTTTCAGAAGTTTTGTCTTTATGAATCGTTTTATTACCGTTTTTATCGGTTTTTACGATAATTTGTGCTTTCTCCAATGAAGATTTTAAAGGTTTACACTCGTTTTTATCAATCATTACCATTGGCAATCCGTGAGATCCCACAAGCATAGCTAATAACAATTCATATTCTACCTGCTGCGAAATGGTTGCCTGATTTTTACTCATTAAAGTACAAATCCATCCGGTTGGTTTTCCATCCCGGTCATACTCAATGGCTTTTTTAAATTTGGAAGCGTGATCTTCCCCAACACTTTGGTTCTGATTTGCGGACCTATCATGATAAGCAATCACCTCTTTACATTTTTGATGTTCAAAAAAGCTTCTGAATTTTTCGCCAAGCTCCGTTAAATATTCCGGTGCCAGCGTGTGCATAAATTTCAGGATTCTATATTGAGTTCCAAATGGTTGCCCAATGGATAAGCTACACATATTTCCAACATCTAAACCAATTTCCAAAGGATTGTTACCCTGCACATATTTTAAACCTAAACTGCTTTCTTCAACGCCATTTTTATTCAATGATAATTTATCATAATAGCCGTAATTATAACTATCTGAATAATAATTTTTCTGTGATAAATTAGGATAAAACATTTGCCCTTTTTCCAGTGTTGGCTGTATGCTTAAAACCGAAGTTTTGAATTCTCCAAACAACATCGTATCCAATAAATCCTGGAAGAAACCTTCCGTTAAAATATCAGCATTTAAATAGCTGCTTCCTTCATAATAAAAAGTAGATTCCGTTCTTATTTTATGGTAACGATCAAGCCAACGTTGCTCATTTTTTTCAAGCAGTTTTATTTTTACAAGTTCTTTTTGTTCCCTGGCATTATGCAATTCAACTCTAATATCATTTAAAACAAAAGCAGTTTGTAAAATCAATTTTATCTGATCAGGATTCATATTCTTTTTCATCCGCAAAATCCAATCATGCTCCCGGTTATTTATATTAGGCATATCAGTAGTAAACGTTCTTCCCCTGTAATAAATAGATTTTGAAAAACGCACAAATTCCCCACGAATGGCAGGCGTTAATTTATTTATTTTCTTTTCAGGAATAAACTTTGTTTCATCGGATATAATATGTTGGAATGAGTTACCGGCACCTGTAGATGGCCGGTCCATTGAAATTAATATGATGTGCATTCCGGTAAGCGTTGTAATAGTATGCTTCCAATCCTGTGGTGGTTTATAAGGTTTTTTAAAATGCTTTGGCGGGCGTTTACCAACCACAAAATGAATATCTTCAACCCAATCGTTACGTTCCCAACCTTCAATAATGGCGGGTAAAACGTTTTTCATTGCATTCATATAAGTGTCTGCCGCCAGGGCTACATAACAGCCTGGCATATCATAAGAAATATCTATAATACGAGGCGCAATAATATCCGTAGTTTTCCCACCACCACGGCCAATGATTGCAAATAAAAATTTTGGTTTTATAAGTTGTACTAAGATGGAAAATATATTGGCATAGCGAACCGTTACATTTTGAGACTGTAAATCCAATGTCTTTTTTTTACTCATCTTCTCCAAATAATTCCAAGGCTTCAATTCCGCCTTCCTGTTTTAATTTTCGCTTTTTTAACTCGGTGATCGGCATTGAATCAATTTGTTCCGCCAATAAATTCCTGTTGGCAGCAGGCAAGCCAACCAATTCAGGATTCATTACGTAAATAGGCGTTTTGTTTTCAAATAAGTGATCAGGAAGTTTATCAGGATCAGGATCCATAGAACCGCGGACTTCCATTGATCTGTAAAGTATATCAACGGCAATTTTATAATCTTTAGGTTCTTTTGCAGATAGTATTGCAGCAGTATAAGCTTTATACATTTCATCTGCAGCCATATTTCTGTAGGCTTCTTTTTTAATTTCAGTATCTCCGTAAAAATAATTTACTGCATCAATATAACGGGTTTTAGCGGCTCTTTGGCTTAATTTAGGATAAGCCAAAAACAACGCATTTATAATTTTGTTTTCAGTCATTAAACTGTAATGCCAACCGCGAACTTTATCGAGTTGTTCCAAATACAAAATCATTTCATCGTTGCCAATAAGGTCTTTGTTTCCGGTTTCTATATATTCCAGAAGTATGGAATAATGAATGCCTTCAAACTCATTGGAAATATTTTTTATAGTTCCCATACGCTTTTTTTTATGTTGGCAAATTCAATAGCATCATCCAGTTTTTCACTTACCTGAATGGCAGTAATATTCCCGGAAATGACTTGTTTTTCTAACGCTATTTTTTTAACGTATTTTTTTAAGGTATCGTAGTTTACGCCAATTTCAAAGGAGATTTGCTGAAGTGGCATTTTGTCTTTTGAAAGCTCGTTTATCTGCTCCCAACTTTCTTCAATTATTAATATTTCGCTTTTATCTTCAACCATAATAATAAATAAACAAAGGAGCCGGAGCTCCTTTGAGATTTACACACTCCTTTCTTTTAACGTGTTTTTAATTCAACTTCTACAATGCGTAGTTCTGTTTCCTGTGAAGTAATTAAGGCTGCTTTATCATCAGCTTTTTTACCTTCCAGTTTTTCAAGTGCTTTTTTATTTCTGTTAATGTTATTGGAAATATTAGATTGAAGCTTTGCCAATTGTGCAGCATCCATTTCTTTAATTTCCAACTGTCGCAAATAAGCAATCACCAACGGATGTTCGCCTAAAGGTTTTCTGTTTGTTTGATAATGCGCCAGCTCATTCCAAATAGCTTTATTTTCTTTATATGGAACAACTACATCTTTTGCAGCTTCCAATCGCTCATCAGCTGTCAGTTGCTCAAATAAGCGCGGATGCGCTGCTTTGTATTTGCGGTAAGATACTGCCAATTCATTGGTTAATATTTTAAACACATCCGGGCAATCATCTTCGCTTAAAAACGGAAACTGATCGTGTAGTTTTACGGATTGTTTATCCAATTCAGTTGAAGCGGTAAATTGTTTAATGGCAGTTGCCTTTTCAAGTGCTGCTTGTAATTTAACAAGATTTATTTCATACCAGGCATCAACATCTTTATCATAATCAGCGCGTTTTTTACCTTCAACTTCAATTCCTTTTTCTTTAGCAAACGCTTTAATGGCTGCCAATCCTTTTATTCCTTTACCGAAAGTTAGTTTCTTAACTTTTACAGTTTCATCAGCAATAACTTTTACTTCTTTTTCTTCTGAAGCTTCAACCACAGGATTCCGCATAATAATACCCAAATGGCGCTCAGTAATACCGGCAATTTTTGCCAATTCGTAATGAAGCTTGGCGCAATTGCCAGGCGTATCATTCATTCTGTTTAAAGCATTGTTAAATGCCAAACTTTTCCCTGGTGAAATTCCATACAATTGTTTTCCTGAAGAAAATCCCCGATCTGTTTCTAAATAAGTTTTAATTTTTTGTTTCATCATAAAAAATTTTAGTGTGTAAATTTTAATTATACAGCAATGTATTTTTTATGGATAACATTAAAAAGGACAGTTTTTTATTTTGAAAAAAATATATGAAAACTATATACCTCCAAAAACGGTCAAAAATTCGTGCTATTGAACTTTGAAAAGTGAAACCTAGTGTTTACACGGGTTACAAGCGTAAAAAACAGCACAAACCCATTCGTGCTAATTCGTGCAAATAGCACGAATTTAGGGTTTATTTAATAAAAAATAAGTTATTTGGAATATTTTTATCTAAAATTATTTCATAGCCTTTATATTTTCCGCCAAAAATTCTAGATTTAAGAGTATCAAAATCATCAGTTCCAAAATATAATTTAAAATCTGATTTATTAGAATTAACAAATACAGGAACAGAATCAATTAATTTATCAACTTCCTTAATAAGTTTTTCTTTAGCCATACCCAAATATACAAAAAAAAACCACTCAATCTCTCAAGTGGTTTTTCCAAATTTAATTAATCAACTAACTCAAACAATATTATTGTCGGCTTTTTTCAATCCATAAAATATCCGCGGCTGTAGCGCCGTTTTTAAATCCTTGGAAGGTTATGCTATCTCCTAAGTTTGCAGTCCAATCAGCAGCTTCCAACAACGCAAATTTAGCTTCTGTTGAAGCAATTGTTGAAGGATATGTTCCGCCACTACCAATTAAGGTAATCACATCACCGTGAGATCCATTTACCAAATCAGTAAGTGCAATTGCTGCAGCTGAACCATCTGTTAATTGGTATTCTCCACTTCCACTGGTAACATCAACAGTTTCTGCATCAGCGGCTATGGTAACCAATACTGTTGCAAAAGTTAACGTGCCATAGTAAAAACCTGGAACACGGTTTGTTTTTTTGAATGCTTCTAATTTAAAAGTGTTTTTTGTCGCATCATTATCGTTTTGCCCTTCAAATTTAATTTGCAGTGGCGTACATTTGCTTCCAACAACTTTATAAAATGGAGCGCCGGTTCCGCAATCTCCTGTTTTCACAAAAGCAACGCAACTTTTACCTAACCAGTTTTGCTGAAACTCATTAATTTCAACTTCATCACCCGGATGGGCAAATTCCAAACCTTGAGTAATGCCAACTGCATCTTCATCACCATCAGCAGCTTTATTTATTTTTATACTACTTGGTGTTGCATAAATTTTAATAGCATAGGCACCGGGGTTAAAAACAAAGCCGCCATCGTATTTTACACCTTTTGCATCTCTTGCAGGTTCTACTAAAATATCCGGAGTGGCTACAAAAACAAGATTAGGATCTCTGTTTTCAGGAGCACCTGGAGCATCTCTTAAACTTTTTAATACATCTATCTTAACGTACATAATTTTTTATCTTTTTAAGTTAAACAAAGCTCCCCCGAAAGGGAGCGTTATTAATTATCCCCTGCGAGATTCTATGAATTTAGTTCCGTTGTAATACAACTCAATCCAAGTACCATTCGCCAACGTCATAGCAGCTGATAACGTAAAGTTACCTGCATTCGCAATAGTTGTAGAATTCGTGTTTGATCCACCTCTAAGGGTGTAAGTTTCTCCATTAACAGCATTTGTAATGTCAGTTATTGCAGTGGCAATAGTGTTGGCAACTGTAATAAATTCAACTCCTAAAGCAGCATCAGCAGTAGTTGCATCAGCAGCTAAAGCCACAGCATCAGAAGCAGCAGTTAAATCGGTTCTATACAATTCAACAAACTTACCATCGCTACGGGCCATTAATACCAATAACATAGTAGTTGTTAAAATACAATCCGCACTTAAAATAATATTGGCATTGTTTTTAACTGTTGAAGGTGTAACATCATTGTTTCCTGTTAAGTAAACTTTTTTACCTGCAATAGGATTCAAGAAGTTGGTAATATCAGTTGCTGCAGTATTGTGTTCACCAATAATTAAAGAGTGGTGATAAGCCAAGTTTGGCGTTGCAATATTTGCAGGAACCGGAGCATAAACATCTTGCAATACTTCCACGTCATTACTAAAGAATAACTGGTTATCAAAACCAACTACGTTACCATCGGCCATTTGTGCTCCAAATACGGAAACATAAATACCCAATTTGTAATCTGCAAAAGCATTGATATCTCTACCCGCTTTTTCAAAAGTAATAATGGAATCTTCTCCTGGTTTGTCAACCAATACAGAAATATTATCCCAGGTTGTAACAAACATAAAGTTAGATCCTTCCAACTGTGCAAGCGTTACAAATTTAATGTTAGAATAACCATCAACAGTAATCTCTTTGCCTTTGTAATCGGTTTGAGTTCCTTTTGCAGTTTCTCTTGCATCTTGATAACCTTTTAACCAGGCGTGGCTCAATCCAAGTTGTAATTCAGGTAAAATACGAATGTCATGAGGCAACTTAGCGACCATATTATTTATGTAATCATAAATATTGGCAGTAGTTGGCGATCCTAAATCAAACGGATTGTATTCTTTTCCTTTTTTAGAATCTACCAATTTCAATAAACCGCTTTGAGCGTTTAAGAAATTACCCGGTAAATCCATATCAGTATTCGGATAGTACACACCTTTAATCAAACCAATTTTATCTTCTTTACGGGCTTGTTTTAAAAGTTCAGCAACCAAATACTCTACAAAACTCATTTTGTAAGGAGATGAATTTACATTATTGAAGAAAGAATTTAACCAACTTTTTTCAATACTTTTTAATTCATAACCTGTCCAGGCGGCATCAATTTGAACATCATAAATTTTACCAATTTGAGGTACAAATTTATTTTTGTTTTTAGGAAGCCATTTTTTCTTTAATCCCTGGGTTAATTTTCCTGAAAGCAATGCTGTAAAAGCAACTTCATCACTAACGCCTGAAATAATACCCCAATGTGCAGGAATATCGAAACCATCGCGCATTAATGAAACAATCTTATCCAAATTTTTACGCGCATACGCACCAAAATCGGTATTTATTTTATCAATGTTAATGGTATTCCAATCTGTTGTAGCACCTTGAATATCTACCGTAGATTTTAATCCAGCAACTCTCATATTCCAAGGTCGGTCAGGAGTTAAAGCATTAAACGGTTCAGTACTTGCAAATAAATGCGTTTTAGAATGTGTAGCCATTAAAACTGGTTTTGCACCACCTTCAACAACTGCTGTAGGAATATCTTCTTCCCTGGTACTTGTTAATTTAATCACTTTTCCTTGTAGTTCTTTGTTGGAAGTAATTAATGCGTTTACATTTTCTTCCAATGTTGGTACTTTTGCATTTGGATCTACTTCCAATTTTTTAGCATTATTATTTTCATCATCGGCTGCTTGAGCTTGCATAAATGCAATAATATCTTTATTAGCCGCATCGCCTTCTAAGGCATCGTTAAAGGCTGCTTCAAATTTTTCAGCAAACCCTTCTTTTTTTGCAGCAGCATCTAATTTCAGTTTGTCATCAGCAGTAAAAGAAAGCTTTTCAGCTCCTTCTAATTTCTCTTCAGTCCAACCTAAAATTGACACGACAAATGCAAAAAGGTGTTTTAATTTGTTCATTTTTCTTGGTTTTTAATTATTGTTTATAAATGATTGAACTGCTGCCAGTTCCTTAATTTTCTCAATTGCTTGTATTTCTGTTCCAATGGCGTTTATAAAACCTGCTTTTAGCGCATCATCTGCATAAAACATTTTTCCTGTAAGGATACCTTTAACGTTAAGATCAAGTTTTGGTAAATTGGTTTTTAAATCGCTTTGGAATTTTAAAGCAAGCGGATCGAGATGTTCATCTCTTATTAAATCGAATTTTCCTTCAAGGGCCAATTCGAATGATTTATTTTTATCTTCGGAATGAGTGGAATTGATCACATATTCTTTAATACCCAAATCTTCATAGTATTTTGCAAAACTCATTAAATGAGCCATCACCCCAACACTACCAAACTGAGCAGTAATATTATTTTCAGCAAAACTGTAATCGGTTCCGCTTTGTACCCAAAGTGCGGCTGAAGCAGAAGTATCTGCCAGGCTAACAACCGGTTTTGTTTTACGTGCAAAAAAATCTAAGAATGGTGCCACCGCTTTTACGCTTCCGCCGCCGCTATCAATTTTTAAAAGTGTTCCAATAATATTAGGATCTTTATCCAGGTAATCTAACATGGCCACTAATTCATTAGCTCCCCAAAACCAATAATTGCCATATTTAATCATTGGTCCAATTAAATGAACAACACCAATGGAGTTTTGTGGAATTTGTGTAGATGGATCTATTTTTTCACCGTATTCATTTACTACATAATTTACATAAGCCGAAAGCTCCCTATCTGAATTTTTTCCTTCTACAGCTGAATTGGTTAAAATATTTGCAAATAATGGTAAGTATTCATAATAAGCAGCCGGGGAAATTGCCCACATACTGTCTAACATGCTTAATAAATTATTGTTTACTTTCATTATACCGGTATTTTATAAGTACAATGATAAGTAGGTGGGTTCCTTTTTAAAAGGACATCGTTAAATTGGGTATTTTGGAATTAAGGAAGTTTTATTTAAAAAATAGACTGAAATGGAAGATTTGCACAAACGTACGCGTTTTTAAAGGTGATATTTACGCCCTAAAAGTGCGTTAAATTTTATAAAAACCTATGTAACAACTGTTTATCGGCTTTTTTTTCTCTATCGTACAATTTTCGGTAACGTTCAACCGCCAAATCATCATGTGCGAGGTTATATTTTTGCAGAAACTCAATAATAGAAGCAAATTTTCCCCTGGCTTTTTTCTTAGCGGAGTTCCCAAATTGAGCGCCATCTAAAAATGAAATTAAAGCAGTGCGAAATAATGTTTCAAAAACAGAAATAATTTCATTTATTTCAGCTTCATCAAATTCAATAAAAGAATATCTGCAAGGCACTATTTTTTGATCACTTGACCTGGTGTATTTACTTACAGAAATATAAATAGAAAAACCTTTATCAATAAAAGAAGGTTTATTACCAGGCTTTAAACAGCGAAGTATAAATTTACCCAGCGGCCTTTTGCGTGAAATATGTAAAGCTTTGGCCTCAATATTGTTTTGCGGACCTATTAAACTGATAGGAGAATCTATTTGGTGCGAAATGAATGAAGCTAAATGTTCAGGAAGTGGAAATGGAATTACTTGACTTTTGTCTATACTCATAGTTGGCTTATCAAATATAGTTAAGTTTTTTAAATATCAAATAGCTTATTACTTATAGTTTCATTAATTTATCATAGATTTTTTCTTGCTGTGCATACATTTTTGTTTGCATATCTTCCATTTTTTCCAAACGGGCATCTATTTCTTTACGTGGCACAAATAAATGAGCTGTCTTTTCATAAGTTGAATGCGCCATTTCATCGTTTTTATGCTTTTCCAATGCTAAACTGTTGCGTAAAATATCCTTTTCGTTGCTTTCAATACTTGTTTTTAATTTTGACAGGATACTACCAACCTTGAATGCTACGCCTAAAAGCAGGAGTGTATTTGCGAATGTTAACCAATTTTCTATAACGTATGATTGTGCTTCTGGGTTCATTTAGTGGGTTTTTTGTGATTTGACATTTATTTTATGGTGTTGTGTGTGTTTGGTCTTGGTCTTTTGTTAAAAAACCAATTACAATAACTGCTGCTGCAACAATTGCTGTAATAGCATCTTTAACTTCAGGGAGTGTTACTATTTTCATAAATAAGGCAACAAACAATACTATGATTAAAAGCAGTGTTATAATTGCTACCGTTGTTGTTTTTCTACCTTTTTTGATGTTGTGTAGTTTCATTTATCTATGTTTTTAATTATACCTATTTCTAATTTCTTCCCTTTGCGTTAAAATATCTAAAGGCACTTCAATTCCTGTTTCTATTTGTCGCACAATGTACCAATCTGTTAAACGTAGCTCTTCAAATTGAGCTTGCTTTTGTTGGGTTAAAATAGCATCTAACTCAGCATCAATTTCGGCTTGTGTTTTTGGTGGGATTTGTTCAACATAGCACGTGTAAACATTGTTTACTTCATCTTTGTAATTTTCACCATATCGTTCACCATCTAATAAAGGCGGCAATACATAATCATAAAATCCCTCTGCTTCCAAAGTTTCTTTTGGTGAAGTATAGAAAAGATGTGTTTTATTGTAATAATTAAACTGTTCTTGGAATTGCTCTTGTGAGTAAACTTTTATTACTCCGTTTTCATTTTTTGCTTTCATAATATTAATTTTTAAAGTGTTACACCACTTGCTAAAGTAGTTATTTCATCAACTGTTAACGCCCTGTTGTATGTAGAAATATCCCCCATCGCAAACATCGGAGTTTCGCTGGTTGGTACCGTATATCTACTGTTTAATACAACCAAACCAGTATATGCTGTAGGAATCTCAATATAAACGTGTGTCCATTTATCTCTTGTAACGCTATTGGTCGCTATTGCTCTATTCACCCCGTCTATATACAATTTTGTCATTGAATTGCTACCTCCTGATAAAATATATCCTACACCGTTAGTTCTTAAATCAATTAAATAACTCGCTAAATATTCCGTAGAATCTGAATAAACCCACAAAGACAAAGATTTCATAGCTACAGTAGGAAATTTTATATGCCCATTA
>Ga0209414_1001572_pt1 | contig 10734 bp, 6 predicted proteins | sample LakVidmifraction_4_FD_181154 | JGI IMG/M metagenome (GOLD analysis project Ga0209414, IMG submission 181154) | Hypersaline microbial communities from Lake Vida, Antarctica - Brine Hole Two &gt;0.2 micron (SPAdes) (version 2) | ecosystem: Environmental > Aquatic > Non-marine Saline and Alkaline >... | reverse complement strand
GCCATGGTGGCCGTAGATTCGTCCCCGTGCATTTGGGACCACAGAAAAATATCTGTATCTCCTTCCCCAACAGAGAGGAGGTAAAGATCTCTTCCTTCTATGGATTCTCCTACTTTTTGAACTTCAAAAAATGGGTTATTTTTTAAATTACTAATTAAAGGTTGAATGTCAATGTATGTAATTCGTCTTACCTTTAAAGATGATTCTTTAAATTCTTTATAATGTGCTATAATTTTGGACTCAAAACTTTGAGAGAAGGAAAATGATGAGAAAATGACAAAAAGACCTATCAGTACATTTTTATAATTTGTAAATTTCATTTCTTTATTTTTTTGGTATAGGTTTAAACTGAAGATGCTTCGTAGCTGCCCGTAATTTCCTCATGAATTTTTCACCTGGATCAGATTTTTGAGTACGGTACCCTTCGTCCATTTCAAGCCATAGCTCATGGTTTTCAAAATTTGTGTATTCGTGATAGCCAATCACATACTCAATATCATATTTTTTATTTAAGTATTCAACTAGCCAGATATTTGCCCGAAGTTGTTTTTTTGTGAGCGGAGTACTTTTTGTACCTCCTACGTTTTCAACTCCAATTGCTACATGATTAAGTCCAATTACGTGCCGGGCCATTATAGTTTCCGGCATAAGCCGATAGATTTTTCCATTGCGGTCTACCAAAAAATGTGCCGATACATTCAAACTGCCTGCGCCTGCAATTTCAGTTCGGCCTTTTGGCAACTCAACATTTCTAAAGGCGTTATAAGAACCTCCCAGGGTGGAAATAGCGGTCCAATGTAGCACTACTATTTTAGGTTCTATGGTAGGAACCTCTTTTTCCAGCCCATATCTTTCCTTCATATATTGCAGGCTAAGCTGCTCACGATGCTCATTAAAATCTATGGGCATTTCAGAAATCGAGTTTAGTTTGTTCTTGGATGAACCACAGGAAATCATCAGGAGGGAACAAAGTATCATTAGTGCCTTTTTCATATTCTCCAGAATTAAAAATCTCCCGAAAATTTTCGGGAGATTTAGTAAATAATTTCTGTTTTTATTCGTTCCAGAAAATTCTGTCCAGTAAAGAAACATCAGGAACGTTTTGTCCATTTCTACTTCTTTCTGAATCCGGATAGGCAAGTCTTCTTATAAACTGACCATTAAGATCTGGGTTAAGATTTTCGGGGAGATCAAAACCTTCATATTGGTAATCGTATCTTCTCGCATCTACCCAGGCTTCAGGATGTAAAAACATTGCTTTCCATTTTTCCTTAAAAATATCATCTATAGTAAAATCGGCTTCCCCCATACTTACCTGAGAATTATTAATATACGACTGTATATCACCTTCAGCCACACCTACTTTTCTCATATGGGCTCTTATTCCTTCTAGGTATGCCTCATAAGATCTTGCTTTATCTATGCTAAAAGCAGCTTCAGCCTCTATGAATTTCTGCTCAAAATAAGTGGCGATCAATACAGGTCCTGTTTCAGTTGTATAAAATTGGTCCGGTATCAATGTAGATCTTGCTCCAGATTCTGGCGCACTTCCACGACCCGCTCCATTAACTACACCAACATACTCCTCATCATCTGTTGCCCCTACCAATAAAGGTAACCTTGGATCTGTAGCCCCAAAAGTACCATTGGTCGCCTCTATAAATTGCTCAGAAATCCAACCTCCCAAAAAAAGATTTTCATTACGAACGGCAACATTAGCCCACGGGTTGATTTCCTCTTCAAAATATTCAACCTGAGCACCATCTGCATTACTATCAAAGCCCATATCAAGGGCGGCCAAAACAGTAGCGGGATCATAAGATCCGGTTCCACTTAAATGGTTAAGATATCTCGCTTTAAGCATATTTCCAAATTTCACCCAATTCTCTGCATCTCCTCCATAAATAAAATCGTCATCGCCTATAGGTAAAACTGTTTCCTGAGAGAGATTTGCAATTCCCTTGTCCAATAGTGATAACACTTCTGCATAAAGATCAGTATCCTCATCGTACGCCGGGGTAATCGTTTCGAAATTAAACGACTGGCTATAAGGAACTTCTCCAAATGAATCTACAGTCATAGCAAGGTTGAGCGCCAAAAGGATTTGCCCCGTACCCTGATAATGATTTGCCCCGGTCTCCTCAGACTTTAAAATCATATCATTAAGATCTGTCATCACCCCATAAAGATTTGCCCACAGATTATCAAAACTGGACTCCTCCATAGTATCTGATGAGCTTGCCGGGTTGGGGGATGCCAGATATTGCACGTAATTAGAGGTGATGTCTCCCAACCTAAAAACGTTTTGGGCTGTTTCAAATGTTGAATTAGTCATTAATCCAGCAAGAGGAGCCTGTGTGGGATTATTAGGGTTATCGTTTATATCTAAATAATCATCACAGGAAGATGCAACAAGCATCATTCCTATAAATATTAAACATTTATTAATGAGATTTATATTTTTCATAATGAATTTTTTTAGAAACCAATATTAAAAGTAAAAAATAAGCTTTGAACTCCTGGGTATCCTAAACCTGAAAATCCTGTAGCATTTCCACTAGCGCCAGCACTAAAAGATTCCGGATCAAAGCCATCCCAAGGAGTGTACAGGATGATATTATTTGCAGCTACAGATATTCTTGCGGATTTTACAAAGTCAACTACACCTAAAATATTATCCTGGAAATTGTAGCCAAAAGTGATGTTTCGCAACTTAATAAATGAAGCATCCTGAATAAAGTTTTCAGTGAGTCTTCGATAGGTATTCCTGTAAAAACCTGCGCCATAATCACGACCATCAGGTCCCTCTCCTTGTCCTAGCCAAACTTCCTGAGTATTTGGAGTTCCATCTGCAAGTACTCCTTCAAATACCCGGGTTTCATTTCTATCCAAAGTTCTCTCTGAAATACCAAAAGCTGCAAAAAACATATCGTACTGGTTATATTGATCTACACCTGCCCTAAAATCTATTAAAAAAGAAAAGTCAAAGGCTTTATATGTAAAATTATTACTAATACCGCCAATCCATTTTGGGGTGGAATTTCCTAAAATCAATAAATCTGTATTCCTTTCTGGAAAACCATCTTCCCCTATCACTATTGGAAGATCTTCATTTAAATGTGTTGCATCTTCAGAAGCCCCGTACCTTTGGTAACTTGTACCATACAAATTTCCATAAGCTTCACCTTCAGTAAGTATCATATAAGCCCTACTTCCTGAATAACCAAATTGATTTCCTAATTCAATTTGCTCTATACCTTCCCTAATTGAAACTACTTCATTCTTATTATAGGAAGCGTTGAAGGTCAAATCCCATCGGAAATCTTCATTCCTAACAGGGGATGCCCGTAAAATCAGTTCCACTCCTTGGTTCTCAATTTCTCCGGCATTCGTGATGAAAGTAGAGAAACCAGTAGTATTGGAAACCGGAACCGGGATAATTTGATCCTTACTGTTGGATTTATACCAGGTCACATCCAATCCCAATCTGTTTTCAAAGAACCTTAGATCTGTTCCAAATTCAATTGCAGTTGTTCTTTCGGGTTTTAAGTTGAGATCCCCAAATCGACCAAACCTTGAAAATCCTACCTGCCCTCCTAAGGGATAGTCTTCTGAAGATGTATAGGTTTGCCCTATTAAATATGGATCGGTGTCTTTTCCCACTTCAGCATAGGAAGCACGTATTTTTCCAAAAGTAAAAAAATCCGGGGACTCAAAAGCTTCAGTAAACACAAAGCCCAGATTTACTGAAGGATAGAAAAATGAATTATTTCCTATTGGCAATGTAGATGTCCAGTCATTTCTTGCCGTCACGTTTAAAAACAACATATCATCATATTCAAGGTTTAGGTCCCCATATACACCCACAAGTCTTTTTTTCCGCTTGTCCTGAGAATTGGAAATTTGACTTGTATAGCTTAAGTCATAAAATTGAGGGATCACAAAATCTGTACCTGTAGCATCAATTCTTTCATATTCTCTTTCAAAAATATCATTACCAATACGAAGGGTTGTATTTATTTTTTCATTCCAATCTTTATTTAAAGTAACAAACAGGTTGGAATTTAAATCCCTGCTATTAATCCGGGTTTCCGTAATAAAGCCGGTGGAGGACAAAGGCTGTTCCCCTTCAATTCCTAACGGTCCAGGAGTAATCGATGTTCGGGAATCACTGTAGTAATCTGTACCAAGCAGATAATTGATATCCATCCATTCTGCGACCTTATACGCAAATCTAAGGTTACCGGTGATCCGGTTTACTTCATCCTTAAAAGTACTAAAACGTGCATCGTAAATAGGGTTGGTATTACCTCCCCTGCTTTTCATGGTTCCGTCTTCATTTATATAATCTGTGATATCGGCGTTTGGAGTATTATAGACCAGTCTCTCCATAAATCTGTCGTGCGGAACTCTGTTTCCTCCAGACACGACATAGGCTAAGTTTCCGGCAACTATGAACCTTTCGTTTAACCTTAATTCTCCGTTGAGCCTTGCCGATGTTCTTCCCCAGTTACTGAATGGAATAATCCCTTCCTGATCAAGATTACTGATGGAAGTATAAAAATTGGCCTTTTCATTACCTCCTGAAATATTGAAAGAGTTATCATATTGAACCCCAGTTCTCATTGCATCTCGCCAAATATCATAGAATTGAGCATCTGGATCAATTTGTCTTATTTCATCCATTGAAGGGCCCCAGTTTGGCCAAAAGGAATCTGGATTATATACACCCCCAAATCCCTGACCGTAAACTTCCTGAAATTTTGGATATTGATTAACTTCTTCAAATCCTACACTGCTACTCACATTCACTCTTACATCACCCTCTTTACCCTTTTTTGTGGTAATAATAACGGCACCGTTTGCAGCTCGAACTCCGTAAAGTGCAGTTGCCGCCGCACCTTTCAGTATATTCATAGATTCAATGTCATTAGGGTTAATATCTGCCCCCCTGTTTGAAAGACCACGAGGAGTACCACCAGATTCAATAGTAGAATTATCTATGGGCACTCCATCAATAACAAATAAAGGTTGATTATCTGCACCAGGATCTAAGGAGTTGACACCTCTGATTATTATCCTTGCACTTTGCCCGGGCGCACCACCTGAGTTGGTGATTTGCACACCAGCAACCTGTCCCTGCAATGCACTTACAACATTTTGCTGTTTTGTTCGGGAAATGTCTTCAGCATTTACTTCCTGCACCGCATAACCCAGTGCCTTGGTTTTCCTTTCAATTCCAAAAGAGGTTACCACAACCTCATCAAGACTCTCAAGATCTTCAACCAATGCTACATTGATTACCGATTGCTCCCCTACCTGCACTTCCCTGGTTGCAAATCCCAAAGAAGAAAATACTAAGGTAACACCTTCCTGAACAGAAATTGAATAATTTCCATCCATGTCTGTCACAGTACCCTGGTTAGTACCTTTAACAATAACATTGACTCCAAGAAGAGTCATACCATCCTCGGCACTGGTCACTTGCCCGGTAACATTCCTTTGCTGGGCAAATATTGCCGAAACCTGGAATAACCCTAAAAATACTAAAAGAATAATTCTATTTTTCATACATTAGTTTGTTAAAATTTTATGAAATTAGATTAAATATAATTAAATGTAATAAAATTAAATATATTTAAATGTAATTATATTTAAATAAACTAATACTCATAATATTACAAAAATTAAAAATTTGGAATTTTTTGGGGAGTTTGATCCCCTTAGATATTCCTAATTTTATTAATAAAAACTAGTCTTTCAAATGAACTCATTAAGACTCCTTTTTTCAGTTGGTTGTTTAATATTATTAGCTTCCACCTCCTGCACATCTACCCGGGTTGTGGAAAAAACCTGGAAATCCATTTCTGTTTTCGAAAAAGGATTCTCCGGCTTAGTAATCTATGATCCCGAAAAGAAATTGACTTTATTTGAGCACAATGGAAATAAGTATTTTACACCTGCTTCAAACACAAAATTGTTCACATTTTATGCAGGTTTAAAAATTCTCGGGGACTCGATACCCGCTCTAAGATATCAGGTTAAAAATGATTCTCTCGTCTTTTCAGGAACAGGAGATCCTTCATTTCTCAATCCCGACCTTCCCCGCTCCGAGACATACGAATTCTTAAAAAACCGAAGTGAAAATCTATATTATCTCCCCCCTGAATATACCGAATCTACTTTTGGTTCTGGATGGTCCTGGGACTGGTATGCCGCAAGTTATGCCACAGAAAGAACAGATTTTCCTATGTACGCAAACAGGGTTTCCTTCCAATTTTTGAAAGGAATCGAGAAACCACGGGTCCAACCAGGAATATTTTCCGATTCCTTATCAATTTCTGAAACGATTTTTTCTTCCCGGATGGACAGGGAGAAGAATAAAAATATCTTTGTTTACAATAATCAGGAAAAAGAAAAGGAATTTAGCCAAAATGTTCCAATAACCTACTCACCTGCTTTAGTGGCAAAACTCCTGAGTGACACCTTACAAAAAAAAGTGAAACTCCTAAAAGTTGCACCTGATGAGTATTCTCTCGATCGAACTCTCTATAGCATACCAGCGGACAGTATGTTTAAACGAATGCTGGTTGTGAGCGATAATTTTATTGCTGAACAAATTCTCCTAATGGCTGCCAATGAAATATCAGATTCCCTCAGATCCAGAAATGCTATAAATTTTATGAAAGAAAATTATTTACAAGACCTTCCGGATGAACCAATGTGGTATGATGGCTCAGGTCTTTCAGTAAATAACAAATTTACTCCAAGATCTATTGTGAAACTTCTGGAAAAGATCCAACAGGAAGTCCCGCAGGATAAATTATTAGGAATGTTGCCAACGGGAGGGGTTTCTGGAACTATTAGAAATGATTATAAGGCAGATGAACCTTATGTTTTTGCTAAAACAGGAACATTGAGAAATGTCGTCGCCCTTAGTGGATATCTTAAAACCAAAAGTGGAAAAATTTTAATCTTCAGCTTTCTACACAACAATTATGTAATCCCTAATTCTGAAATAAAAAAAGGAATGGAAAAAATCCTGATAAATGTGAGAGATAATTATTAAAAATACTTTAGGAGAGACTTATTCCAGGGGCACATAGAACTCCTGAACTCTTTGTTCTTCCTTATGTGCCTCTTCTGCTCGACCTAGTTTCCTTAACAAGTTTGCCCTGTATCTGTGACATTCTGCTGCGACATAAGAATCTGGAAATGATCTGGCAGACCGGGTGAATAATTCATAAGCCTTCTCCAAGGATTCTTTGAAGTTACCTTTTATTAACTCCCTCCCTTTTATGAAATCTTCATACCAGAGTAATGCGGTTTTATTCATTCGTTCCGACCCCTGGAAAGCCCGGAATGGAGGAACCTCAATAATTGAATTTTTTTCGCGAATTGGCGGAATCGTTTCTTTAAAATAGTTTTCCAAAGCAGCTAAATAGGCCAATGCCTCACGATGATTATACTCTGTTTGTTTTAGTCTCACTTCCTCTCCCGGATTTGTAAAAAAAGAAGCCTCTGCAATTACTCCGGGAATGCCATATGCTCCCCGTAATACTCCTGTTCCGCTTCGGGAAAAAATCACATGATCTGAAACTATACTTACAGGAGTTGATCCTTGATATAATTTTTCACGAAGAGCCTTTCCTATTTCTTTGCCTAAAATTACACTCGCTTTATTTTCTGAAGCATTGCCATGAAAATAAATGATTGGGAAATTCACCTTTGGATCTGCTGTTGCATTATGGTGTATAGACAAAAAAAGATCAGATTTATTTTCTTTAGCAATTTTAGCACGTCGGGTTAAAGAAATGGTATCATCACTTGTACGCGTCATTACAACTTTTGCTCCTTTTTTCTCTAACATTTTCTGAAGCAACAAAGCTACCCGTAAATTTATCCATTCTTCCCGCTCTCCTGTAGAACCTGCACGAAAAATGTCAGTTTTAGCCGTGCCTCCGTGACCGGCGTCAAGACAAATTATTTTACCGGCAACAGGACTTACAGTTTCCTGAGACATCGCAGTTTGAGTTAAACCCAAACAGGGGAGAACGAAGAAAAAAATCAAAAAATTCTGCATACTTAATTTAGATGGTTCTTATCTATCCATTAAATGTTCTTCAAGGAAATCTGCTGTAGCCTTATCTACTTTAACCATATTTGAGAATTTCATCCAGTGATGGGTTTCGTCGGGGATCATAAGATATTTGTAAGGCATATTTTTCTCCTCAAATCTTCTTATAAGATCTGTAGTATGACTTACATTTACATTCCGGTCATCATCTCCATGAATAAATAGAACAGGAGATTTCCACGAATCCAGAAAAGCAAATGGTGAAGACTCCCAGGCAATCTTTTTAGCTACTTTATAATCAGGAGCTACTTCAAACCCTTCAGGAACACTATATCTTCCCTCAAAATTGTGAACTCCGTGAATATCTACCCCCACCTTAAACAGGTCTGAATCCTTTCCTAAGGCCAAAGCAGTTAAATATCCGCCATAGGAACCTCCGTATATTCCTATTCTATTAGGGTCAACCTGCGGTAAATCGGCTAAAAATTCTCCTGCAGCTTTTACATCCTGATATTCTCCCGCTCCTTTATAATATGTATTTTCAGGTTTGTGAAATTCATAGCCGTACCCAATTCCAAGCCTGTAATTTACCGATAGAACTACAAAGCCTAAATTTGTAAGGTACTGATTTACAGCATAAGTGTTAGAGTAATAATCCATATAACTCCAGCCTAAAAGCATTTGTCTTTGGGGTCCACCATGTACGAATACCACCCCAGGTTTTTCTTTTTCTCCTCCTTCTTTTTCAAATAACTGCCCATATACTTTTACTCCATCAGGAGCTATAAAAGACACCTGTTTTGGCTCTACCAGTTGCTCCTGAGGAAAATCTTTGGGAACAAGATCTTCGCCCAATAATAATTCCTTCCCACCCCATTGAATCGCAGGTAAAAGAGGACGCTTTGCAGTAGCACTTAAATAAGCAACATTATCACTTTTCCCAATAAAGACAGGATAAGCTTCAATCCCTTTTCCCTGGGTAAGCCACTCCACTCCGGCTCCATTAATTTCTACTTTTCCAATGTGCCTGCGATCCTGATCCTGAGGTTCAGGCCCGTAATTTGCAGAAAAGATCAAAGACTTTTTATCAGGACTTAATTTTATATGTTCTACATGAAAATCTCCAGGAGTTAATAATTTCGAAGCACCGCTTTTTGCTCCCATAGTGTATAAATGAGGCCAACCATCTTCATAAGAGAGGTAAACCAATTGTTTATTTGCGTCCCAATGTAAATTATATCTTCCGTCCACTGTTGGTACAGACCCCCGTAGGGTTACAGGAGATTTCCACCTTCTATAACCTTCACCTGAAGAAACATCTGTGATCCAAATTTCCCAAGGAGAATGTCTTTGCTCTAAAACAGGCAAAGAAGCACCACTGCCACCAGGGGTTCTTATAAAGGCAATCTGTTTTCCATCAGGCGACCAGCGTGGACTTTGGTCTGAATAAAACCCCGGTGAAAGCCATTTCAAATATTCATTGGAAGTTTGATAAACCCCAACCAGCGAATGACCACTTCTATTATCGATAAAAGCAATTTGGGTTCCATCTGGAGAAAATTCCAGAGAACTAATATTACCTTTTGTTTCAAAAAGTGGTCTCTGAGAGACTTCTTCTTCAAGGTTTTGAGATAAAACCCGACCATTTCTTAGGTAAACCAACAAATGGGGAGTTCCAATTACAGCATTATTGCCCTCACCAATCATTGTAACATTCTTACTTCCTAAATCAATCTTCCAAACTTCCACTTTAGGCATTTCAATATTATGTGTAGGATTAACCGGTTGGTTTGCATTACCTCCACCGTGATCTCCACCCCTGACGAAAACAAGAAATTTTCCATCAGGACTATATTGCAGACTACTTATTTCCTGACCGTCATCTTCATTAAAATTGGTTAATTTTTCTGGTTTGAAATTTGGCCCAGTGGCGATATACACATTTCTTTCTCCCTGCTCATTCATTGCCCAAGCTATTTGATTTTCAACAGGGGATGAAGTTAAGCCGGAGGGAAAAGAAAATTTGGCTACCTGTTCCATGGAAAAATTTTGAGCGAAAACAGGGAAAGAAAAGAACAAAAACAAATAAAAAAATAGGTGGGATAGTCTAATCATATTAGGAAACTTTTGATGAAATAAAACTGTTCCGCCTTAATAATAAAAATATGTTTCTATAATATGGCGAATTTTCCAATACTAATTTCTAAATTTATGAATTTAGAAATGAATTTTAAACTTCTGAAGCATTAATATTTGATACTGACCATTCTGCATTGGAAAAAATTTAGAAATTGTAAATAAAAACATCATTTAAAGCACATCCAAAAAACTATAAATCCGTGAAAAGACTTTTTCAATCCCCAGCATATTTTTTTATAATTTCAATTTTACTGGTTTTTATCTCTTGTTCCTCTACCAAAAAGCTCTCAAAAGATTTTGATGACACTTTTAATAAAGCAGATGCTTTTAAACAGGGGTTTTCGGGATTGGCGGTTTTTGATCCGGTAAAAAACAAAATGATTTACGAGCGTTATTCCAATAAATACTTCACCCCGGCCTCCAATACCAAATTATTGACTTTTTATGCAGGGCTGAAAATTTTGGGGGATTCTATTCCCGCCTTAAAATATGTTGTAAAAAACGATTCTTTGATTTTT
>Ga0209414_1001569_pt1 | contig 10760 bp, 11 predicted proteins | sample LakVidmifraction_4_FD_181154 | JGI IMG/M metagenome (GOLD analysis project Ga0209414, IMG submission 181154) | Hypersaline microbial communities from Lake Vida, Antarctica - Brine Hole Two &gt;0.2 micron (SPAdes) (version 2) | ecosystem: Environmental > Aquatic > Non-marine Saline and Alkaline >... | reverse complement strand
AAAAAACATGCGGAACAATTTCTAGCCTCGCAGAGTCACTCGAGCTTGCGAGAGAGGCTTTAACCATTAAAGCCAAACAATAGGGTAAAGCAATGAACGTAGTGAATGGCCTACCTTAGACCTTAGACCTTAGACCATAGAACTTAGAACTATAAAAGAATATGGCTGAAAAATTTATTGCTTGGAATGATATGAATAAAAATGAACAACAGAATAATTGGAATAAATTCTCGCAACTTTATGACAATATACTCTTTGAGGACGCAAAAATTATTGTTGATAAAGATGGAGGCTCTAAGAGAGGGATAAGTAAAGAACGATTCTTAGAAGCTACTGAATCTCATACAAAAAAAAGATTCACACTTAATGAAGCAGTACACTGTCATACAAAATACTTTACAGACGGTACAGTATTCGGCTGCAAAGAATTCTGTGAAAAAATGTTTAACAACAATACAAACATATTTTCAGGAAACAGGAAAGACGGAGCACGTAAGATGCTAAGATTAAATAAAAACATCGAACTGTTTACCATGCGCCAGCTACAGTTAAAGGTCATACTTCCTCCCGATTATCTTGATATAACCAAAGAACTTGAAAAACGCAAAAAAATAAAAGATATAAAAACGCTAACAAAATGACAAACAATTTAGTGGTTTAAAACGAATTGCCCAGGAACAAGAATACTGTTCACAACCAACTGAGCAAGGTGACTCCATCGTCCACACTATAAAAGTCTATTCTCCAACAAGAACAGTAATAATTTTAAAACTAGCAAACTAAAACACATTACTAACCATTATATTTTATATAGCAGCTTAATTCTTCAAACAAAAACATTGGTATCATCTTTCATTCTTTACTATTAAAGAATAATTTTCAAAAGACCGCACCAAAATATATTTCTCCGACAAAGGTGTTGTAATCTTTGAATTTTCTATTAACATATATTCAGCACAATAATCATCAAAATGTTCCCAATCTACACAAATAGATTGACGACCAGTAAAAAGCCTCAAAACCCTAGGTTTCTTAAAAGCTATAATTTTATTGTAAGGAACATTATTAGAGATATATGAATAAATGCCCTTCATCTCATCTGTATAGCACTCATTACTTTTTGCTACGAATGGACGATAAACAAATATACCAAAATTGATTAAAGCAAATAATGCAGCATATACTATCAACAACCTCTTGCCATTCTTTTCCTGTTTAAACTTTTTAGCTATATATATATAGCCTTCAACAAAAAAGAAAAAGGAAAACGGAATAACAGGGAAAAGAAATCTCATTCCCTGCTGTGAAGGCCAAATAATGAAAACAGATACGGTACCAACAACATAGACAACAATATATAGTAGCTTATTTAGATTTAGAAATAGTCCTATCATAACTAAAGACATAATAGCAAAAGAAACAACTATCGATATGTGATTAATGGTAAGAGCAGAAGCAATCAGCTTACAATAGTACAATATATTTGAGACAATTAGTTCAACTGATAGATGAGACAATAATAAGGCAAAATGGTTTTCTCCTCCTTTTTGAGGAAATATAATTTTAAGAAGCAAATACAATAGAGCAAATGAAATATATGGAACAATATTATATAAAAGCTTCCTTGTGCCAGTTTTACTATTGAACACCTGATAGACAAAAAGAGTAGGTAGTAATACAATTCCAATATCTCTGGTAAAATATGAATAACATATTAACATACCAAGACAAACCTGAGTGAAATAATTTTTCGATCTTTGCATCAAATAAATAGTTGCTAGACTTAAAAAATAATATGGTATATCAGGACCAAGTGCATCACAACGTATAATATAATAAAAATTAAAAGCAATAAATATTACAGTTAAATATACATAACATATATTATCAAAAAACTGCTCAAAAATTTTATATAGAAGAAACAGTGAAAAAATAAAAAAAAGTGAAGTGAAAATTTTCAATGCAATAAAGTTTAAACCAAACAAAGCATACACTGGAGCAAGTAACACAGGATATCCATTGGGATACAAATATGGCCCAGGAGGTTTCTGAGAGTTTTCAATAGTAAAATGATTGATTTCATACAACTCATTCATTAAATTGTTGCCAACAGCTTCAGCTTGTTCTATATATAAGGCAAAATCCCCTCCCCAATCATGACCATTCTTTATATTGATCAAAACTAGTATTGCTGTAACCACAACAATAGCCCACAAATAAAAACTCTTACTTCTTAACATTAGTATACCTATTTATAATTATCATTAAATACTTTTCACTCAAAAACTTTCTTCAAGAAGAATTACCAATAACAAGCATTCTCAACAACTTCTTTACCTTGAGGGCAATCCTGAGGCAAAGGATAATCCCATTCTTCAGTGATGATATCTGTCCTATCGTCCCAACGTTTACCTTTAATCCCAAACAACAATTGTAAGCTACCTCCAACATGAATAGCAACTTTTCCAATATCTTTTATATGAGCGGCCAGAGGCAAACCATATGCGCCACAACCTATTAATGCAATATCAAAGTCAATTTCAGATATTTTCTCTTTCATATCTTCTAGTGCATCAAACCAACTATCATATCCAGCTGTTTCTCCTGCAATCGTTTGTACCGCCTTAAAGGTTATCAAATCAAAATCCGGCAATACAAATGGCGATTTGTGCAACTTGTCTTTTTTGCTCCATTGTTTCTTAATACTATCTTCAAATGGGTGGATGACTAAGACTCGCCTTCCTTCTAGATACTTTGTCCAATGCCTAGCCACATCAAAAAATTGCATTAAATTAGAATCAACAAGTTTTATACTTTTAGGGAGTCTCCTATATACAAATGCCTCACTTGTGATAAAGCCCCAACAGACTAAAGCATCAGCACATCTAGCAGCTTCTAAATATATTTCACCAAACTTTTCTATAGCCACATCTGTTAACGGGAAAAAACCCGCATTAAAATGAAGCATATCATCTTTTTCTTTTTGATTTAATTTAAATCTATTTCTAAATATTGCATCCAACTCAATTCCTCCAAATCGGCTGACACAATAAGGACTTAAATCTACCAGATGCTTTATTAACTCATTTTCAACAACATTGAGAGAAGTCACATGACGCCCAAACAAGAAAAAGTCAAAAAAAGAATTTCTCCTTATTTTTATTCCCCACAAAGTCGTCACTATACGACATAAATTAAATAAAACCTGACTAATCAATCTCAAAACAGTATCCTTCTTTAACAACCAAATACATTATTTAACTTATATCAATTGATAACTGACTCTTATGCCTACTCCTAATAGAAAAGAAAACAAACATTTTATTTCGTTAAAACTCACTTTCCTTTGTGAGCCTTTATTAAATATTGGTATGCCATGAAATTCCTCATACCGAAAGCAGCAAAGAACCTTGCCAAACAATTTATTCTATAGCATTTGTCAAACAGTCGATAATTAGCATTTATAACATCTATTTTAAGATCAGCATATTTAAACAATTCTATTGTATTTCTTTTAGTAAAAAATCGAAGATGAGTTCGATCGTGAAGACCTCTTTCTCTATAAGGCCAATATCCTTTAAACACCAAACTAAATATTGTACTCAGATGCCTAACATTTGGTATTGAAGCAACAATTACACCGTTATCATTCAGTCTACTTACCGCTAGACGAAGAACCTTCCAAGGATCAACCAAGTGTTCAAGAATATCAGCAAAAATAATAACATCAAATTTACAAGCAAGAAGCTCATTACTTTTTATAACACTCTCAACATCCCCAACAAAAACTTTATCTATACGCTCCTTTGCCAGATTAGCCATTTCTTCTGATATCTCAATTCCATATACCCGTGCTCCAGTCATCTTTTTAATATCAGAACCTAGAACACCAGTGCTACAACCTATATCAAGAATAAATTCTGCATTTGACGGAATTAATTTTTGTATATCAGGTCTTTCTCCAATATATGATGAATTATAAAGTAAATCTTGCATATTCCCCATTAATATTTGTTTTTCTTCAACCTGCGTAAGAAACTAATTCTGCTGCCACCTAAGATAATTTTACTATACAAAATAAGTAACACAATTAAACGACACCACTGTAATAGTTTTATTAGAGATCTTTTCTCATATTTAATATACATTAAAGTATATGCATATAGCTTCTGAAGTTTTATTCTCTTGCAAACAGGTCTGTCTCCCCTGTCGTGTATAACCGAGACATTAGGACAAAAACCAATTTTATAACCAGCTAATAAAACTCGTCGGCAATAATCATTATCTTCCCCATAATGAAAGAAAACAGAAGAAAATCCTCCAACATCGGTTATACAATCTTTTGTAAGTAGCCAACATGCTGCACTAATATCTGCTGCGCCATAAACATTTTTTACAGTTCCATAATATAAATCAGAAAAAAAGCTAATATTGCAATTAAAAATACTATGAAGTATTATGTCTTCAATCTCACCATTAACATATATTCGCAAAGGTGCTAAAATCCCATATCTTTCGTTAGAACCCAAATGAATCTTTATCAAATCTTCAATAGTACAATCGCTTATCCATGCGTCTTGGTTTAAAAGAAAAATATAATCAGCATGCCCTGCAATTGCTTTTTTTATCCCCAAATTATTAGCTTGCCCAAAACCTAAATTTCTTTTCGATTGAATTATCTCAACCGTTGGATAGTTTTCTCTTATATACTCAATACTATTATCGGTTGAACAATTATCAACTGCCAAAATGTGATGTTCTAATATTGTAGAATTTATTAAACTACTAAAACATTTATCAATCCATTTAAAACCATTATATGTAACAACGATAGAATAGACTACCATACTATTTCCTCCTTTATTGAGAACAATTGTTATAAAGTTTAAATATTTTCTTAGCTGTAATATCTAGTATAAAATTATTTAACGCCTGTATATATCCCGCATTACCAAACTCAGAGCATTTTTCTTTATCTATCATTAAACCGTACAGTTTTTCTGCTAAATCAATAGAACTATCTAATTTATATAAATAGCCTGTCTCTCGATCTGTTACAATCTCAGGATTTGCTCCAGAATTGCTTGCAATAACAGGAATTTTGTTGAGCATATATTCCACAGTAACCCGGCCAAAAGCTTCATTTTCAGAACAAATCAAACCAATATCCATATAGGATAATATATTTTGCACATTATCACAATACCCCCAAAATCTAACATACGCATCCAATTTGTTTCTTTTTACAAAAGATCTTAACTCTTTTTCAAAAACCTTATCACCACTGCCTATAAAATTCAACACCAACTTAGTTTTAGGATATTTATTACAGATAATTTTAATAGATTCTAAGGCGCTCTGATGACCTTTTTGTCTGTGCAACATAGCAATCATGCAAATTTGTATAATAGTTTCATCAATATTAAACTGCTCAGGCTGCTTTCGATTATGAGGTGCATTATACATCACCAATCCATTATATACAACCGTAATCTTATTAAGATTAGGACAAACAACATATTTTGCAAAAAGCTTGTCATATTTTTCTTTTAATTTGTTAGAAACAACAACAATTATATCCGAATAGGTATTTAAAAAGTTCACAACAACTTTATCTGATCTTAAGTATTTCAAATTGTAAAATTCTTTATCAAATTCTCTTATGTGCCAAACATGGGGAATGTCAAGTTTTTCAGCTAACTTACCTCCAACATTCATTATAACTGAGTTTGTATGAATAATGTCTATTTTTTCTGAATTGAATATTTTTACTAATTTTCTAACAGCAAAAAAATTAAGAAAACTAGCAATTATTAGTTTTAAATGAGAAAGAGGAAACTTTGCAGCACATGCCCAAGGATAATAACGCACATACTTATATCTGATATTTTCATCAATTAATGCTTTTTCCATTTCACCATGAACAGGAATTAAAACATATGGATCCACGTCATATTCATTTCTCAAAAAAACAATTAACTCCAACAAACTTCGGTTAGCGCCAAACATGTCAAGGCAATGAGTTATAAAAAGTATTTTCATATTTACTCAATATCCTTTAAAGCTGTTGCTAGAATATTCTGGGAGAAAATAGGCTTTTCATGTAAACCAACTTCCACCTTAAACAATAATCTATAGTAAGAAGTTAAGAATTTCCAAAGAATTAGTCTTATCATGCTTTTTAATCCAACAACGACTGGAGTATCCTCATAACAAACAATATTCTTAAAATTACAAACACTCAAAAGTTGTTGTAGAGATTTTACAGTAAAAGCAACTTCATGAGTTAAATCACCATACATAACTCGCATGCCAAAAATTCCTAAAGCATTAGGAACATGCAAAATTAATATACCGTCTTTTTTGATAATATTACTTACATTATCAAGTAATTCCATTAGTTGACCTTTTTCAAAATGCTCTAATACATCCATAAGAAAAACAACATCAAAAGTTCCATTCTCTGTTTCTTTTAAAAAAATATTTAAATCTTCACATCTAGCCTCATCGCGCAACCCGAATTCATGTGCAATATTGATCTGTTCCTTAGATATATCAACACCTAAAATATTATTATATCCATGTTTCTTTAAACTATATAAAAGTTTACCTGTTCCACAAGCTAAATCAACAATCTTGATATTCTTGTTTTCCGGTAATTTTTCTTTTATTATTTGATCAAAATAAACATCATCAAGACTTTTCAACGGCTCTTTTCCATGTGACTGCCCTGTTGAAACATAACTATTATATAAACGTTTCTTCCAATTCACCATATTTGTATACTCCTTTACACAAAGTCTTTTTCAAGGTAATATTCTTTGTTTTTATTTATAATACAATACCAAATTGCATTTATTATAACACACAAACAACTATTTGATATCATCAATACAATGATTAGTGTTATGTCTTTAGAAATGCTTTTATCAATAAAGTTCCAAAATCCAAAAGGAAGCATAGGCTTAAAGGCTCCCCAACCAAACAGACAATACATAAGAATAGATATAAGAAAAGTTACAAGTAATCCATACCACATTGGTTTAAAGATCCACTTTGCAGTAAAACCTGTTGCAATAACAACACTAACAGAGGCTAATGTAACGTTTATCGACATCATCCAAATATATTTTGAATAAGCAGAATACTCTCTCCACTGCGGAACATATTTAAAAAGCAAAGGACTAAACACATACAATAAAACAGTAATAATTGAGCCAGAAAACAATGTATATATAATTGTACCTTTAACCGTCTTGGTTGTTGATTCTTTTTTCTCATGTTTCATTGACAGTATAGGCATTAAGATAAGCATTACCGATGAAAATGCATAAAATGGCAACATAGACAAACGTTGAACAAAAAAGAAACCTGCTGAATCCGTTCTGGAAAGAAAATTTCGAACAGCAAAAGGAGGAATAAATGCCCACAACCATCCGACAATTCCCCCAAAAACAAATACAACGGCATATTTTTTCAAAAGAGGCTTAACATCTAACATATATGGTTCATATGCATTCTTATACGGACACAAATACTTGTATACAGCATATGATGAAACCACAACATTGACACCTACCGATGCTATCAAAGCTATTAAATATCCAGAAAAACCCTTATTAGGAAGTAAAACGAGAGAACAAATCATCAGAGTTAGTGGTGAAATAAATCCCATAAGGGCAATAACATAAAAACGTTGGGCGGCTCGAGTCAAAACATTCACCAACGGCAGCCAGCTTGAAACACACAAATAAATCAACATCCAAAACATAATAGCTTTTGAGTCTATCTTCGCTCTCAAAGCAAAAGAACTAGAGGTAATCAAAAAGAAAACAGAAATCAAGATAGTAGTAACAATGCCGAAAATGACTAAATCTCTAACAAGCTTTTTGAGTTTTCCCCACTCTTCATTAGCCTCATATTTTGTGATATATTTAACAACAAGATTGCTGACAATAGACAGCGGTATAGCCCCAAAAGCTACAAATTGTGTTACTGGTGCTATTAGTCCAAGATCATTTGCCCCAAGATATTTAGGAACAATAAGTAAATTAGTAATAAAATTTATTACAGCACCTACCTGACTAAATATGAACAGAACAGCAGAGAAAAAAACTATATCAGGACATCTCTTTTTTATTACACAAAAAGCATTCTTTAAAACTTTAAACATTCTTCTCCATTACTTTTTGAAAGACTAAATCTGTTGTTTCTTCTATGGAACACATCTCTGTTTCAACCTTCACAAAAGGATTAACTGGTTCCTCATAAGGCGCAGAAATACCCGTAAAATTAGGAATTTCCCCAGCTCTGGCTTTTTTGTACAGACCTTTAACATCTCTTCTTTCGCATTCTTCAACCGAAGTGCTCACATATATCTCCATAAAACAATCATCACCAATTATATCTCTAGCATTTCGACGATCCTCTTCATAAGGAGAAATAAATGATGTTATAACAATTATACCGACATCATTCATCTTTCATCAACTGACCAATTTGTTTTATTGTAGATTCATCAACAGATGTCCCTGTTGGCAAAACAAGTAAACGTTCTGCAACTTCTTCGGTAACTGGAAGAAACACATCAGCATTGGGTTGCAAAGATTTATATGGTTCCATTCTATGACACCCAGGCCAAAAATATCTTCTAGCTAATACATTTTCCCCATGCAACTTGAACAGCAACTCATCGCGACTTAATGGATATTCTTCTCCAACCTCTAAAACAATATATTGTTTGTTACATTTTTCCGAGTTGTCAAACTCTATTAATGTTAAGCCTTTTATATTTGAAATTATAGTTTTATAAACATTATAATTTGAATCATTAATTTCTAAAAATTCGTCAATTTGACTCAGATTGACCAATCCCATAGCAGCACAAATCTCTGTCATCTTTCCATTGGTTCCAATATAGGTAACCTCATCCATTCCTGCAAAACCAAAGTCCTGCATCAATCTAATCTTTTCTGCAAGCTCATCATCATTTGTTGCAATTGCTCCACCCTCAAAACTATTGAAAAATTTTGTTGCATGAAAACTAAAAACTTCACATTCACCAAAATTACCAATCATCTGTCCTTTATATGAACAACCAAACGCATGAGCTGCATCAAACAATAGCTTAATACCATGCTTGTCTGCAACAGCTTGCAATGCATCAATATCACATGGTCGACTATATGTATGCACTCCCATAATCGCACTGGTATTAGGAGTTATATGACGTTCAATCTCTTTGGGGTCTATATTGTATGATTTTTTATCTATATCACAGAATACTGGAGTTATCTGCTGCCATTGCAGCGCATGAGCTGTAGCAATAAAAGTTAAAGAAGGTATAATGACTTCCCCAGTAAGCCCCAACGCACGAATAGCAATCTCAAGAGCAACAGTTCCATTACACATAGTTATGCAATGTTTAACACCAAGATAGTCTGCCAGTTTCTGCTCAAACTCTTTTACAAGTTCACCACGATTAGTCAGCCATCTCCGCTCAAAGATACCATCAACATACTTATCAAATTGTTCTCGGCTCCCAATATTTGGAGAGCCAACATGTAAAGTTTTATCAAATTTCATCATGCCCTTAAATTTCCTTGCCTTTCACAATCCACCAGTGTCCATTTTTTCGGCCGCCGAAGCGTTTAATGACACATTCTTCCTGTAATTTTTCCAAATCTCGCAGTACAGTTCTTCGATTAACATTTGATTTTTCTGCCAAATTGTCAACGGTTATCCTGGAATCAGCTTTTATTTCCTCAATAATTCTTAAAACTCTTTCATCTTTAGTGACATCTTTGGTGACATCTTTAGTGACATCTTTGGTGACATCTTTAGTGACATCTTTAGGAACATGTCTTGGTTGCTCGTTTTCTAGGTCGGTCTTTAGGTCGTCTTTTAGGTCGATCATTTCATCATCTGAGTTATTATTTGAATAGATAGTAAAGCCAAATGCATCGGAAAAGTTATACTTAAAACCATTTCACCTTATCCAATTGTATATATTCTTCTACCATTATTTAAAATTAAATCCACCTATATAACCCCTATTATAAACATTTAACTCATATATCCTAAATCATTTTCTAATATCAAAGAAGTATACAGCAACAAAAGCCCTAAAGTCAACATATTATCCAGAAATATTAACCCTAAATATTAACCCTTTACTTTCAGAACAACACAACTTTAATCCCCGCTGCCCCCTTTCCCCAAAACAACCATACTCCTCACTTCAAATCAAAAACTCCATATGCAGACCATAGTATTTTATAAAAATTCTTAAAATTGTCGATAAAATATCTTTTTCCTCTTGCAAATAAAACAAAATATGATATAACCATATTACCTGCTAATATAGAATTATTAATCAATTAAAATGGAGATTATTATGGCCACTAGACTTTTACCACCAGTTGGTGTAGATCAGTTCACGCATTTAATGTCAAGAACGTGTTCAAAAACAAAGTTTTTTTCTTCTGATTACAATAAGAAAAAGTTTGTTGAAATCATGCGAAAATCAGAGGAGTTTTCAGGTTGTCAAGTACTAGCATATGCAATAATGCCTCAACATTTTCACATCCTTTTACATACTCCTGAAACAACTGAAATCTCTGATAGAGAGTTGTTTAGGAGAATTAGAATTCTTTATGGTAGTAAGTTTTATCACTGTTTCAGACATGACTATAACTCTTACAAGAAAAAAGATGAGAATGAGTTTAATAACTGGTGGACTCCCCTACGAAAGAAATATA
>Ga0209414_1001568_pt1 | contig 10766 bp, 10 predicted proteins | sample LakVidmifraction_4_FD_181154 | JGI IMG/M metagenome (GOLD analysis project Ga0209414, IMG submission 181154) | Hypersaline microbial communities from Lake Vida, Antarctica - Brine Hole Two &gt;0.2 micron (SPAdes) (version 2) | ecosystem: Environmental > Aquatic > Non-marine Saline and Alkaline >... | reverse complement strand
CATCCCCGCCGGGTACGAAACAGCCGTCGAAATCATCGACCGCCTCAGATATTTAGGCGACGTCGAGATCTTTATCGTCCCCTCGAACCACTCAAACTGGGGGGATCATCACCTAGGGGCCGCGCTCGGGCTGGCGTATCGAAACGAAGATGATGTGCGGGTCAAGGGGGACGTGACGCCCAGGCAATACCTGCGTTTTGGCGTGAATCTTATCGGCCTGGAGCACGGCGATGGCGCGAAAGCCAAAGAACTTGGCGCGATAATGTCGCGAGAATGCCCTGAGGCTTGGTCGATGACACAATACCGCTACTGGATTACGGGCCATTTGCACCACCTCAAGGAAGTCAACGAAGGCGGCGTCCACATTATGCAGGCGCCCTCGCTTGGTGGGGACGACCGCTGGCACAGCAAGAAAGGCTATGTCCAGGCAGAACGCGGGCAGGTGTGCTATCTTTTCGACCGGGACGAAGGCCACACGACGCGCGAGCTTGCGCTGATGCGTGGACTCCATGTGGAGGCTGTGCTAGACCTGTAGACACTAAAAAGCCCCCGGCCGAAAGGCTAGGGGCTTTTCTGCGTTTAGCCGAAGACATCTGCGCCTGGCCGGACAAAAAGCGGTTGGTCGAAAGCCTCGTCCTCGGCCTCCAGTGCGTCGACGCGGGCCTCCAGTGCGTCGATGGTGTCGAGGGCGTCAATCATCCGCTCCGTACAAAAATCAGACCCAATATCAGCTTGCCATTTAAGATACTTGCGTTCTTCTTTCGTCAAAATACTCATTTCAATCTCCTTATAAAAATGCCCCCGGTGTCCCCGACTCTACTACCGTCTATATTCAAACCGGCGACGCCATGGGCGAGCGCGTTATCGACATAGGTCCCCTCCTTAGGCTTCATCGCTAGGCATATTGGCATCACATTCTCCTCAGGTATTTTAAACCAATTCCAACCGCGTCTAGCGCGTTATGTCGCAGGCTTTTTGTATAGGGGGCCAGGTCCTTATCCATTTCCGCCCGTTCTTCGTCCGTCAGCGCTTTGATAATACGGGGTTGGTGGATGCGTTTTGGAACCTGGCCCTTCCATTCGCGCGGTAAATACCCTGTCGACGGGCGGTTCAGCATGTACGCCACCGCCCCATTGACATAGGCGAGCTGGAACAAATCATCAGCATTGCCCGCGAGGCTATAGACCTGTTGCTTTTCATACGCAAAATGCAGATGGTCTTTTTGCAGCGGCTTGAAGCCTGAATACTCCAGCGTCGAGAGCACCGATCGAGCCATCTCTATAGCCCCGGCGGCGTCGCGCGGGCCCATCTGGGCCTCGGCCAGGTATGTCTCAACCAATACGCCGTCCTCAAACAACGCTAGCCCGCTACATCTTAAGCCGGGGTCAAAGGATAATAAATACTTCATGCTGGCTCCCATATCTGAAGGATTCCCGCGTCATCATAGACGGGTTCGGCGGATTTATACCACCGGTCCGCGACTGCGGGCTCCGCTATGACAGGAATGTCGGGGACGTATTGGCCCATCGCGAACTCCATAACCCGCTGGAGTTCGAGCGCGGCCTCACGCCACCGGCCCTCAGGCGCTTCCATAATGATTTCATCATGGACATACGCGTTCATTCTGCAACCAAATAGGGGAGAATCTTTCTCTACCCAGCAAGCCTTTTGCACCGCCCAGACTGCAGCCCGGCCACCGTCGGCGGCGAGCCCTTGAAAATAAGAATTCGCGGCGGCGGTTTTGCGGGTGTTCGCCCTGATACGGCCTGAAGAATGTTGCACAACGGTCTGGTCGCCCGACCAGTCGCACTGGAGGTCGAGCCAGTTGAAATACTCACGCATCTCCGGCCACGTTTTCCACCAAGCGTCCATCAATTTTTGAGCTTCTCCGTAAGTCATTCCCGTAATTCCGTAACCTTCAGCATATTCCATCAGAGAATAAGGCGACGTCATGCCTCCAGGGATTCCGAAATTAGGGACCTTAGCGAGCTGACGGGCATCTTTGACTTCTTTATCTCCGTTGGCAATTCTCTCTTGAGCCTCTTCATAAGAGATGTGAAGAATGTCTGCAGCCAGCCGCAAATGCAAATCTTGCCCGGCGCAAAGTGCTTGGGCCATCGTCGACTGATTCACGGAAGGTAGATTTAAGGTGATTTGAGCAAGCGCCCTCAGCTCCAGGGTGCTGTAGTCGCACATAATCAGCTTAAATCCAGGGCGGGCGACCATCGCTTCACGGATGCCGCCGGAGCGGGGGATTTGCTGGATGTTTGGTTTGAAGCTGCTTGAGCGCCCCGTCACCTTGAGAGCGTCATAGCTCGGGTGAATAGAGGGCTCGTGGAGCATCTTGACAAATGAATTCAGCAGCTTTTCTTCTTCCGCAATTGAGCCGAGCAAGAGAAGCGTTTTATCCCCTGACGCCGCGAGCGTCTTGGCGCACGCCTTCGTATTCCCCTTCTCGGTGGTCGGGGTCGGGGCCCCCTTAGCGGTATAGGCGTCCTCCACCAGCGCCTTAATAATCTTTGTATTCTTTGAACCGTTTACACGGTAAACACCCGCCCGTATAAGCTCCTTCTTAGCGGCGTCCACTTTTGTGTGTAATCTTTCCTCGACGCGGGCGCCTTGAGCCTGGTCGACCTTAAACCCCCAGATAGAGGCTAGGTTCAGGGAGAAGCCCATCGCCACCGTCTCTTGCTCATTCTTGATGCCTTGACTGGAGGCGTAAACCAGGCCGGTATTTGGTTCAGCTTTTTGTTCTTTCTGGGCCTGATAAATCTTAAAGGCCCACTCGACGTCTGAATAAACATAGTCGACGGCATCTTGAGGCCAGTCCGCGACCGGGAGGTGGTCGAGAAAATGATACCGGACGCGCCAGGAGAACTTGCCATGCTTCCCATCAGAGATGTCGCGGTCAAAGCGGTTAAGGACTACCGCGTCGAGCGCGTAGCCTTTTTTCTTAATGAAGCCGATTGAAGCTAGATCAAGCAGCTTCTCCCGATACATTGTGCACTTGATGCGGTCGGCTTCGTACGCCGCGAAGATGGCGGGGATTAACGAGGGGCGACCGACCGCCAGCACGGTCATATCAAAGGTCGCGTTATGCCAGATCAGCACGACTTCAGGGTCGGCTAACCACAATGCAAGCTGGTCGAAGGCGGCGTCGCGCTTCAGAATGCCTTCATCTTGGCCATCATACCACCCGAGACAGACTGCGCGGGGGGCCTTTAGGCGGGGTTGGAACGGATACGTCTCAAAATCAACAGCTATTTCTTTCATCACTACACTCCAATTAAAAAGAAAGCCCGGCTTTTTAGGGCCGGGCTCTGTACTTAACATTTTAATCAGTCAGTGGAGCTGAAATAGCAATTGTGAAACACACGCCCGTCTTTAGCCTCTCGGGCTTTAACCTCGATACGGAGTTGCGTTCCGGCAACGGCCTCACCGTTCTCGTAGAATTCTTCAGCGATAGGAATGGTGACTTGCCCTTGAGGGCAGCCGATAACCGCCGCGATAAGCGCCTTCACGTCGCGGAGCGCCCACTCATTAGTTAAGAATTTCACGAGGGAGGCTTCAGTGCCCACCTCCAGCGGTGCGGATTCTCCGCGCTGATTAGACTCAAGAATCTTGAATTTGTGGGCCGCGTACGCCTGGTTGAGGCGCTTAGGATTCTTGGAGGTTCCGTGGACGGCTTCAATCAGCTCGACGAGGTACTCACCCGGTTGGTCGAAATAGGTTTTCGGCGCGTCCAGTTCAGGTGCTTTACCGATTCCAGCGAAGATTGAGCCTTTTTTATTCTCGAACATTTCTTGTTCCTTTTTCACTTGATCTCTGTCCCCTACCCAGGGCGGGTTGGCGCTGATGCGCAAGGCGTTTGAGGGAGTCGAACCCTCGCGGATGGAGCGCCGCTGACCTTCAACGCTTACTCGAATAACCACTAAGGGGAGGGTACCAAGAGGATAATCAAGAAGCAAGGGTAATTCACACTATTGTCACGAAGTTCCGAAGTTTTTGCTTTTGGCCCGTGAGAGTCCCTTGAAACAAGCTATCGGCCCGCGCGGACGCGGAATTAGCCCTGAATAAAGCGCAATGCTGGTACACGTCTATCCAGACCTCATCAGACTTTTGGCCCTGACGGTGCATCCGGCCCAGCAGCTGCTCCCACACTTTACCGTTCGAGCTGGGGGATAACACAATTTGTTTATGCCACTTTTGTAATTCTTTACCCGTGCCGTGGGCGCGTTGAGAACACGCGATAGTACGGGGTTTTTCGAGCGCTTCAGGGTTATCACCGGCGCCGAACACCTCAACGCCTAGTTCGCGCAAGCGTTTGGCCACCGCTCCGTGCTTATACCAGATGATTGTATTCTCTGTCACCCTCTCTAGGGCGTCGCTCACGAGGTAGTCGTTGAGCCATTTAGTCTCTGTAGGGGGCTTAGGTCGGTCGGCCACCCTCATCCAATCTCTGTGGGCCGCCTGGAGCGGTGGGTGGGTGATATCCCCCGCCTCTACAGCGTCTAAGACGAGCTTAGGACTATCCTGGCCCGGCTTAGATTTCTTGCACCATTCTCTGACCTCACGGTTGTAGACGCGGCGCGACTCCAGCCAGTCATGGTCAATGATTCCGTCCGGCCATACCCAGTGATAATAGAACCCGCTGAGGAGCTGATCTGTTGCGCGGGATAGCTCCAGTGGGCCATCAATAGGGTCGCCGTTCGGGAGTTCCCAGTTATCCCGCAACTCCACGAGCGCGGACTCAATCTGCTCGGGGATTTTAAGATTCTTCAATTCATTCATATAGATAGGTGCATTGCAGCTCGACTCAATTGTATGCACGATGCCGGGGGCTGAGGCGAAGCGGGCGAAGAAAGCCTCACGCGCTATTTCCCGGCGTATTTTCATCATCGTGCAGGGGTCATCATACTCCATGATACGCTCGGGGTTGAACTCCAGAACCAGTGGGCGCACCCTTTTCCAATCGCTCCAGCCGGGGAATCTCTGGTCGTCGTGAACGTCGATGCAAGCCGCCCACGAGAGTTGGTTCTTATATTCAAGGGGCATCGGGGACTTATTCCTCAAGGCCAGCTCGATCAGGTGCATTGCGTCGCGTATAGATTTGCTGAATAGAGTACCTGTCATCCCCACGAAGCGCGTCTCGGGATTTGCCTTCATGTAGCGTATAAATCTCTTCGTACGGGCGCTCGTCTTGTTTGCTAATTTATGGCATTCATCAGCGATAATCAGGTCAGGTTTAAGCGTCTCCAGGAGATCGGGCCCCGGCTGGGAGAGCTGACAATAGCTCTCGATGTGAATCAGTTCAGGGTCGAACTTGAATTGCTCACTGTACTGAAAGGCCATCTCTCCGATCTGGCGCCTCATCGGCGCGGGGATTAGAATCAACGCCTTTTTGGAGTTCATCATTTGCGGGAGCATTAGAGAAGCGAGGGTTTTACCAAAGCCTACCCCGATCGCGCCTATGCCTCCGCCGTTGCTGGCCGCCTCGTGTAGCAGTTGGTTTTGCGCGCTGTTGAGCGCCCAGGTGCCCTCAGGCGTTTTGAGCGCGTCAGTGTAATCAGCTTCCGGTTCGGGTTTTCTATCCAGGTGCAGGATGCGCTGGGTATCGGTGAGTTTTTCTTTTTGCGCCGCGATTTTTGCGCGGAATCTCTCGATTGAAGTGCTCATTTTAAGCTCCATTTATTGACACGAGCCGCCCGGCTAATAGTGGTTGACCGGGCGGCGGGTGCATTATTGAATAGTTTTCTTGAGGATCTCCTTGATCCGCTGCATACGTCGATGGGTGCGAACCAGCTCGACGACACTTGCTATTAGTAGACCTGCAGCGAGTCCAAGCATTAGTCCGATTAAGAATAAGATACTCATCTTACCACCATATTGAAATAAGGGGTTAATATATCAATCACCTCGGGTGCCCAGGGCGACTGCTTATCAATATACAGGGCCTGGCCGGGGATTGCAAATAACTCGATGTTGTGCTTGACGAGGACGGCTAGGGCCTGAATGCCCTCACGATAGTCAGGGAACAAGTAGCTGTCGACCTCCAGCTCTTCTTCAACCACGGCCATATAGCCGGTCAGGAGGTTGCGGCATTCAACGGTCTTAAGACCCGTGATATTGCAGCTGATCAGCAAGACGCTTGGGCCCTCATGAGGCCCCTCAGCCGCGCCTTCCCAGCCTGTAGGGACCTTAACTTTAGGCTCATCGACGGGCGTTTTAGGGGTGTGGTGCGCGCGATTACCCTTGAATGGGGTGCTACCCGCCAGCACCAGCTCATCGACGTCCAGCATCTCCGCCAGCATCAGCTCTTCGTTGAGCGCCCGCTCCAGCTCCTTCTTACCTTTATCCCCCACGCCGGGGAGGGTCTGGAGTCCTTCTTCATCAGAATAGGCCTTCAGTTCCCCATACGTGTGAACCATATTGTCGTTGAGGAAATCCACGATACTCTTGGAGCCTTTGGCCCCAAATCCATCGACCGTCGACACCCAGGCCACGTCGAACGCCTTGTTCTCGACCGGTGTAGGCTCCACGTTATCGGGGGCCTCAGGGGGGAGAATGGACTCCTCCTCCTCAGTAGTGTCAAAGAAGGATAGTTCCTCCTCAGGCGCGGGGGGCGCGGGGGGAGCGGCGGCGGTCGCGGGGGGCGCGACGGCGGTATCATCAGAACTAAACTTCTTCATCAAATCGGCTAAGCTGCTCATTTTCTTTCCTTGTTGATTGCTTGTTGACTGTTCGCCGAACGACTTGAACGGCTCGTCAGCACTATATTTAAAAGCGGAACACTTTGCAAGGGCGAAACACCCCCCATAATCCCCGCACGGACCGTTCGAGTCTCCAATCCTGTGCGAGACGTCAATAAAGCCGGGGTCGGTGTGACTATTTTCAACTGCTTCATCGCGCAACGCCTTCATTTCCTCGACAACTGCAGTGTATTGTTCCAGTCGGCGCTCGACGTCCTCTCGATTCACGTGGGTTTCGGCCCGACGCGCTTCGTGGGTTTTCTTATTGAATTGGTTATGCACCAGCCGAACACTCTCAAGCTCGGGGAGGTGTATAAATACCCACGCGGCATAGAGATTCATCTGGATATCATTCTCAAGGTCCATCGGGCTCAACGCCCACCTCCACGAACTCGTGGTCTTATGGTCGTACACCGTCTCTTGACCTGGAGTCAGATCGAGGGCATCAATAAATCCCTTCACCTCTATACCGGCTAGAGAGATTGGATCTTCATCCGCGATGGCGATCTCTATATAGAGTTCCGGCTGTTTGAATAGAATGTAGCCATTCTTAATTCCTGTGGACACTAGGCGGGCCGCGCTTCTTATCCATCTATCTTTGATTGGAACAGAGATCTCTCTTTGCACCCCGCCTAATGGGTATTTCTCATGCCCGAGCGCCACCTGGTCAAGATAATCAGCGTAGCGGTCGAGCATAATTAGAGTTCTGCAGGTGTTCGAGGCGACCTCAGCCATGTGATGAAAGATTTTCCCGAAGTGCAGGGGCTCAGTCTCCGGCCCTCGGAAATCAAATAGGTAGCTCCAGGCCCACTTCTTAGGGCAGGCGGAGAATGTTTTGAGTTGCGATGCAGATACATGCTTCCAATTACTGGCGTATGTCATTATTTTACCTTCCTGTCGGCTGCTCTAGCGTGTGGGGTGTATGTTATTGTGCCTTCCTGTATGCCTTTTAGTACAAGGGTGCACGCCTCTCTTATATAACTCGTGGATGAGTAGAATGGGGGCATGCTTAAACCACTCAACCAAGACAGGGGGTAAAGGCATTCCCCCTTAATTACTCTCTCTAGGATATAGGCGTGGTTATCTAGCTCCAGTTGAGTCTCATTTCTCATCATGGCTCGCGCCGCAATATGATGGAGCAGCATGCCGAACCAAATACTCTCTTTGCTATTTATACGCTCCATTATTTTATCACCTTCAGGGCTTTCTTAGGGGGCTGATTCAAAATGTCGTGTAAATCTTCTTCGGTCATCATTCCCTCTACTACAGATTCAAGGGCCTTAGGGTCAATCCGGTACATCACGATGCGTTTATCATAAACGGGGACGCGGGATTTCTCAAGAGAGATTCCGTTGAGCGCCTTAGAGATGCGTCGTTGAGAGGGAGGGTCTTTCTTAGTTCCAGTCAATTCATTCCACTTGGTGTGTAGAGTTTTAAGATGCACTCGGAATTCCCCGTCGCCATAAGGCATCATATCAGAACGCTGGCCATCCGCAAGGTAATTCACGAGCGCCATCAGGACGTCTGGATTGAGCCCCGAGTTGAAGTTAAAATTATCAACCAGGTCTGATTTCCAGCCCTCGACTAGGTAGCGCGAGCCCCGGTCGACATCGCGGTTCTTAGCCAGCCACATAATGTGGCGGGCGAAGCCCTTCCCCTTAACCCATGCCTTCGTATAGGCGCGGCCCCCTAAGTCCTCAAGGTATTGAGCGGTGGCGGGGTCCGCGACAACATAGCCGATGCGTCGCTTCAGGGCCTCGACATCTTGAGGGGTTAAATCCTCCCTCATACGCAAGGCGTCCTGGTTATTCGCCGTCACCAATAGGCGGGGGGCGCCTGACAACATAGCCGGGCTTCGATATTTACGCTGGATTACAATCTTTGTGGTGCCCAAGATGCGCCGGAACACCGCGCTTGAGGCGTCGTCGAGGAATCCGTTAGGGATCGCTTCATCAGCCCAGATCAGGGGGCATTTCGTCAGCTCCTCATTGAATGAACCCGTCAGGGCGCTATATGGTGCGGCGGTGGTGTTGTGCAGGCCGTGAGCGAGCCCCTCAGCGAATAGAGCCTTCCCCACGGAGTTATCACCGTGGATGTATAGCGCGCAAGTAGGCATATCAAACTCAGGATAAGTCGCCAGCCAGTCCTTAAGTTTATCGTGGTGGTCGCCACCCAACAGCGTGAGCCAGTGGTCGATTTCCGCGTTGTACTCAGGCTTGACCTTGGGGTCGATGGCCCCGGCGGCTTCATTCATGATGTGTGTGGTGGGGTCAAACATATTCTCCCCAGCCCCTAGCACCATGTGCACCTCATTGGCGGCGGTTCCACATAAGGACATAATCTTCTTAGTGGGGAGTATCTTGCCCTGGGGGTCGAGGTGAATACCGTCCGAGATTCGAGGACAACGGCGCTCCAGTTGGTTAGCAATAAGCTCCCCCTTAACAGACCTTGAATAGCCCTTGAGTTCTTCGTCCCAAATGTAATAGCTGCCTCCCGTGGATGGGGTTATTACGAGGTAGCGCCCCGCCTGGCCGACAGGGACGCCCAGGGCCTTCGCGAGTTCTTCGGTGGCCTCAAGCTCCTCTTCAGTCTGGGGCATCTCAAAACCGCCATCCTTAGCGTAATAAGCGATTGAGCCAATGGTGACGGGCTTGTTGCGCCGGGTTCCATCAAAGGTGGCCCACTTGGCCAGCAACGTATCATACCCGTCGTATTTATGGGTGGCGCGGCGGGACCATTGGTCCCAAACGGCCAGGCCGTCCTCTTGAAATTCATGCTTGAGGGCGATGCCGACCTTGAGCCATTCTTCGTAGGGGCAATCGGGCGGGATACAATCAAGGGCGTCCATAACCCACGGATGGTCGACGGGATCGGGGGCGTCAGGGTCGCGCGGTATGGGGGCTGCATGGAAAGTGCAGTCCTTGAGGCCCTTAGGGTTCCAGTCGAGGGGTTCCATTGTGTCATACCCGCAGAACTCAGGCTCCACGTCGACGCCATCTCTATTGACGCAAGGGAGCCGGAACAATCGGGTCCAGTCTTTACACGCCTCATCCGCTTCAATGCCGAGGCCCCTAGCGTGCTTGATAAATTGCTCCAGATAGCTATCGGCATAACGCGCGGGGACAGGGTCCTCTAGTTCCCAGATTGCACGCCAGCCATGCTTGGTGAAATAGATACCCGCCGTCTGAAGCAAGGGCGTGGCCCCATAGAGAGAGGCGAAGGCGGCCCGATCCGCGTCAGTCCACTCGCGATGGTCGTCCAGGTCTACATCGAGGGCTACATAATTGAGTTGAGGCTCCGCTCCGGCATCAATAAGGGCCTTAAGCGCGACCTTCTTTACGCGGATTCCTTTACCGAGGTCGGGTACAGAGTAGCAAGCAACATGTGCATCTGTGTCAAAAGGCGTCTCCATAGCGTCATCAAATGTCGTCAGTTCGACAGTATTGACCTCCGTTTGGTTCGTTCCGTCGAACGCTTTATAGAATTTATCAGGAAAAACAATCAGCTCTTTCATCATCAGCAGCTCCAGAAAAATAGGGTTATTCGGTTCGTCAAAGGGATAATAACAGGTGATGGGTCGAATTACAACTGCACATAGTACTTAACGCAAAATAAATGAGAGCCATTTAGGTGGAGCTCCCAAGTCAAAGAGATTGGTCGATTTTGCAATTACTGAATGGGCACCAAAAACCCCGCTACATTGGTGCCAAACCCCGCTTTTTCCATCTATTGCATTTACTCATTTACATTTTAAGAGTTTGTAGAGAATAGAATAAAGGGAGAGAAGGAGGTGAAAAGAGGGGTAAATAGAGTATAGGGGGGAGAAGGGGGGATTCTGAGTAGGTGTTTATGCAAAAACCCAATGCTGAGGGCGACAACGGCCCTGGGCGCCCCGCTAGGCGGGTTTCGCGCTGCAACCATGTTAAACGCTTCGGGATGTTGAAATTCACCCCGGCGTTTGGTAAACTGGACCCCGGCAGTTAATTAATAATGTAATCAGGAGCAAAGATGATTTGT
>Ga0209414_1001567_pt1 | contig 10770 bp, 11 predicted proteins | sample LakVidmifraction_4_FD_181154 | JGI IMG/M metagenome (GOLD analysis project Ga0209414, IMG submission 181154) | Hypersaline microbial communities from Lake Vida, Antarctica - Brine Hole Two &gt;0.2 micron (SPAdes) (version 2) | ecosystem: Environmental > Aquatic > Non-marine Saline and Alkaline >... | reverse complement strand
AAATAACATTAGCAATACAATTTTCTTCCCCAAAGACCTCGTCACACATTCTCTTTAGATTTGCCTGTTCATTATCATCAATAGAGATAAAAATGACCCCATCATCACGCAGAAGATTTCTAGCAAGTTTCAATCGAGGATACATCATCGAAAGCCAATCAGAATGAAAGCGCCCATTTGACTCAGTGTTTGCAACAAGTTTTCCACCATCTTCATCTACCTGCCCAGAGCCTTCAAGGTACTCACCTTTATCAGCAGTAAAATTATCTGAATATACAAAATCCTTGCCGGTATTATACGGAGGGTCGATATAAATCATCTTAACCTTGCCAAGATAAGTATTCTGCAACAGTTTAAGTGCTTCCAGGTTATCTCCCTCGATGAAAAGATTCTCGGTCTCATCAAAATCAACACTCTCTTCAGGACAAGGTCTCAATGTCTTTGTAATTGGAGTATTGGCAGTAACCAGTGCTTCGCGCTTCCCCGGCCAATCAAGACGATAACGTTCCTGCGGACCATCAACAATATTCTTTGAAAGCTCCTGCTTAAGTAAATCAAAATCAATTGACTTCTCTTCACCATTAGATGCTTCCGTCACACAATTTGGAAACAACTCAGCAATCTTGGCAACATTCTCATCCGTAAAATTCATTGTCTGCATCTTCAATTTTTCCATCATCAATTCCCCTTTTTTAACCAGAAGCAATATTTTTATATCAATAAAGTAGTGTAACGAATACACGTCACTTTGTCCAACACTTGTATGTCAAATGATATACTTTTGTATTCTATACATGATACATTTGTGTAGCGAGGATTAATAGTAGTGGTAATTCCACTAGAATTGCGTTAGATACTAAAAAAACGATTTAGTCTTGAAGGAGTTCTTTCACTGCGGCAAGTTCTTTACCCATCTTACCATTAAGCAACCAATACAAATGCTCGTCAAAAAGCATTAGAGCTTCCTTTGACAATTTGAAACCAGTATGAGTATAAGATTGAGGGTGTATACCAAGTGGTTGGATTTGGTCAAACCTCAAAATGGATTCCTTGGATGTATGTGGTAAAACATCCCACATCCATTGCGGATAAGCGGCATGTCATATTCTCTCTACAAATTCAGGATTATAGCCAGACCTAGCTTGTTGTTCAACCCCATAATATGGTGCAATAGCTACAAAAGGAGCTGTCTGATGATTACTCATTCCTCTTATCAATGATTTGCTTATTGGAGATCTTTGAATTTCACCAATGACAACGCATGGTCGTCTTTTGGCTCGATTGACTAAATAACAATCAGCCCCGGCTAAACGAGGAAAAGCTGCAACTGGCAATACAGACGCTGGTTGAGAAGACCTAGCAGACAAAGGTTTAGCTTTTATAACTACGCTATCATGATTGTAAGGGTCGTCTCTTGTTGGCACTAATTCTATCGGTATTTCTGAAAAAAACTGCACATGGGCATATACAAGAGCTCCTCTAGTCAATTCTTTGCTTTCCACTTTTTCCCACCAGTTGTTGGCAAGGCATTGTAAACAATCGTCTGGATAATTCACAATGAACCTCTTCTAGCTTCAGACTTCCATAACGAGTCATCAACTTGAATGGTTGTTCCTTCCTCAGACAACGTTTCTCCAGCAAGGGAATCCAACCATTGTACGCCTTCTTCAAAGACATCATCACATTTTTGTTTTGTTGAATAATGAGAAGATTGTTCGGCAACTTTTGCTTGAAAAGACTCGCGAAGTTCCTTCATCTTTGAATTTAATGTTTTGCGTTTCTTGTTTGATAATCGCTGCATGTAAGGAACATAAGCTTCTTGGACACTTTGCTGTTGAACGTTCTTTTCTTTTACAACCGTTGAGAAGTCAAGGATTTCTCCTGGAGCAGCATTTAGAATAGGAAGCGTGGCATAAATAAAAGCCAATAATATTCCTGTATCATTTTTGAATTTATGAACATAATCTTGTAAAGCAGATTTAACTGTAATTCCAAGCTCTTTACCTGTTTTATCCAACCAGTTCTTATCTACGGTCCTCAACGACCATCTGACAAAATCATCATCACCATAATCGCTTGATATTTGCTTTTTATTGGCATGAATTTCTTCTAGGGCTGGTTCTATTGCTTCATGAACAGCATTAGACCAAGGACCAAAATGATGAAATTTCCACTCAATCCCAGTAAATGTTTCACCATTATTGTGCTTAGCATATTCCATGTCTGCAAGATATACATATTTGACAAAATGAATTGGACCTAAATCCTTTTCATCGTACCCTTCCTCCTGTGCTGCAATAGCAAGAGTATATTGGATTATTAGTTTTAAGTTGATTTCATTCATATATGTTTTTTAATAAGAAATTAGTATTATTACATTGCCAACATTACTTATGTGGGCTCTTGATTTAACGATGTTAATCTCTATTTTCGTGTTCTTAAATTTCACGATTTAAATACTTAAACATTGCACTCATCATTATGCCTATCGCTTATATTGCAGACCTGAGTTATTTTATTTCGCAGTTATTGTTCAAACTCTATCATATAAAATTGGTAAAGAATTTTACTACCTGAGATGATAAAAGTCAAGCCATGCTTTTTTTATTTCTCATAAAAAAAGACACCTAAAAGATTTTTTACTTATTAAAAGTTTCTCGGTTGCCTCACAATTTATGACACTTAAAATAGTATAATAGGCATGAAAAAAATAATAATAATTAGAAAACCATTATTCCCAACAAGAATTCACGTTCTCATTTCAACAGTCAATTAATCACTTGGTATCTTTGTATTTACAATGCTGTTGTCACCTAAATTATCTATATATAAATTCCAAATTGGCCAGCTCTTAAAGTTTTCCTGCTCTTCTGTTGATAGCTGTTTAAAAGAATCTTCAAACTCTGTTATTTCATCTAACAATAGATTTAAACAACAAACTTCACTTAACTTTTCTAAATCTTTCTTTAGATCAGCCAGACGCACCTTTTCAGCATCAGAAAGTAACTTCATTCGGTAAAGTACTTGACAATTATTAACAAAAATAATTTTCTTATTGTATTCTGCTGTCTCGTCTTTATTCAAAAAACTGAGAATATCTTTTGCCATCGATAAAACAGATAATGCTTGATATTTATCATACCCCTTAATACATTCCAATGCAAAATTATTATAGGCGACAAACTGCTCTAACGTATAGCTTGTTTTCAAGTCCGAAATAACGGCTTCTTCATTCTCCAAAAAGATATCAATATATTCATGTAATTCTCCTTTTGAAATAGCAAGTAGATAAATATATTTTGAACATTTAATATCATCCACATGAAAAACACCGTCTTCTAAATTGTCTAAGACAAAATCAACACATGAATATTCGTCACCTTTGACTTTTCTTAAACAAAGTAACAACTTTTTATTAAACAAGTTTTTAAGGTCAAAAACAATATCTTTTTTAGATTTTTTAGCTCTCGCCATTTTCTCAGACAACATTGTAATGACTGTTTCATTAGCAACAACATCTGAAAATAGTAAACGACTCTTGTCTATCTTATATTTATCTAGTAAAGTATCTGCGTCATGTATAAACTTAAAAAACTCATCAACAGCAAACTCCCCGTCCAGAGAAGCCTTTATCCCATCATCAGTATGAAATTCCCCTTTGGAAGAAACTTCTTTCATAAACTTCATTGCATTTAATAAATCAATGAAAGATGTATTTCCCTCGGCAGTAATACTAGTTTTAGCTTTTTCTTTATTTAATTCAATTTCTAATACTGAATTTAATATTAAGATGTCTTTTTCTTTTTCCATTCTTATTTTATAACTTTTGAAAAACTCTTTATCTCCAACTAATACTGAAGAGCTATGTAGTTCTTCAAAAGACGACATTCGCCCTGATGTAGTAATAAGATGACCACGTTTATCTTTTATGTACATATATGAATTAAAAAGCATCTTTCTGTCATTTTTTTTACCCATTGCTTTTAAAACCAAAGACTCATCTTTTCCAATTGAAATATCTTCTTTTTTGTTCCAATCAAAAGCAAATTGATGCTTTTGGTTTTCTAAAAAATAATCAATCAACAATTCTAGTTTTTCAACATTTTCGCAGTACTCAACTTGCACTGAAACACTTTTGGGTCCTATTTTTGCATTTAAAAGTATTTCAGTTATATCAACGGGCAACAAAGATTTCACATAGATTTTATAATCTGTTACAGATTTAAAGATTGGACGAAGAAAGATGATTCCGCCAACTTTTCTATAATTTTGGAGTTCTGCTTTTTTTATTGGAAAAGTCTCATTATCTTTCCATTCTCGTTGTGAAGATTTTATTTGTACGGGGATTTTGTTTGTAAAGCCATTGTTCTTATTCTTCTGCCCTTGTTCGTAAACCCAAATATCTCCGTCAAATATTGGGCAACTTCCTCCCGTCTCAAATTTCTGCACTAAACATAAACTTGGAGAAAAAAAACTACGCAATGCTGTTATTCCATCATCATCAATTTGTGTTGAGTCTGCCGTAAAGTTATTCATACTAATTGCTCTCTGACAAAATGGTGTCCTACAAGTTTTGAATGTTTTTTATAATCTTTCTCAGTCCACTGAATACACCCCGCCACTATAGATGGTGATATTTCCAGCTGTTCCGCAAACGTTTTTACATCCTCTGCTGTTCCTGAAAGCAACTTTTCCTTGTGCTCTCCCCAAATACTAGCCGGTATCAAACTATCTCTTGCAAATAGATCGGCTTCATCTTCTGTTGAATTTTTTTCTGACCGTCCAAATACTGTATCATCCAAGATGACCTGCGAACAGTCACTAGTGACACTTATCATTCAACACCGAGATTTTGTATTTTCCCAGGCATTATTTATCTCCTTTGCTTTTATCAGGAAGCTATTTGTCCTCACATTGCTCATCTGACTTTTCAACTGCCGAGGAATCCTCGCCGGTTGCCTCCCATTCTGACTGGGCTACTTCAAGTTGCCTCTTCAGCTCCTCTTTTGATGGTAAATAGAGTTGATATTCTGATGCAAAAATATTTGCATCTTCGGGTAATGTAAGTTCTACAAGGTCATCCTGTTTGGTATGGCAAAGTAGAATTCCTACGGTTGGTTTTTCATCGTCCAATTTCATATGACGGTCGAAGTAATTAACATACATCTGCATTTGACCTAAATCCTGATGAGTAAGTTTATCCCTTTTTAAATCAATTATGACATAACAACGAAGCAGACGGTTATAGAATACGAGATCAACATAGAAATGGTCATCATCGAAGGTGAAACGTTTTTGCCTGGATTCGAATAGAAAACCTTTCCCTAACTCCAACAGAAAATTTTCTATTTTATTGATTATAGCCGTTTCAAGATCATGTTCTGAATACTCGGAGCGTTCCTGCAATCCTAAGAACTCCAGGACATACGGACTTTTCAACACATCTGATGTCTGTTTTACAATTTGACCTTGCTCAGAAAGTTCTTTGACCTTGTTTTTATCGCGGCTTAGTGCTAAACGTTCATACAGACTTGAACTGATTTGTCGTTTTAGCTCTCGAATCCCCCAAGCATTCTCAACAGCTTCTATTTCGTAGAAACGACGTTCTGCCTTTGATTTTATTGTCAGCAAGACCACATAGTGTGACCAGCTCAAATTGAAATGATCAGACAATAAACTCATAATTTTTTGAGTATCCTGTTTTTTTAAAGGCAATATACCATATACTGTTTGGGATATTTGAGATTCGACAGACGGTGTCTGTTGATTCTCTTGAGCATCTGAAGATGTAACAGACACCGTCTGTTGAATCTTTTTATAGCCCTGATAAAACTCCCTAAATTTGCGTAAATTGGTTGGAGACATACCTGGGACGCCCAATTGATTAAGTTGTTTTGACAAAGTATCTATCAACTTTTTACCATATAATTCAGCTCTATCTGCTCCACCATCTTCAAATTCTACAATGTACCAGCCAAAGAGCCAATTTCGAACCACCAGAGCAATATCTACTGAATGTGCAGCCTGCATCTGCATGGCTGTCTGAGTCTGCTTAAATAATTTAACTAAACCATCAAAACTAATTTCTGTGCATTCAGTGCCCTCAGTGGTTACAATCTTCTTTCTTTGTTTGTCTTTTTCGTGATTGCTCATAATTTTTACTCCCTACCTATCTTACAGTATTGTTCTGCAATAAAGGAATCTTCAAATTCTGTCTGATATATGATTATTTGTGATTTAGTTATTTCGTTCATCATGCTGTCTACTCTCCTACTCTGTCAACAAAAGATTTTTCGTCGTGTAAATTATGGCTTTTGATATAAAGTGCTACCATAACCTATGCCTCAAAACATAACTCTATTAATGCTATGAGTATATACCCAAGCAACCAAAAAATGCAACCCCAAAAGCAAACGAAATCGCCTTTTTAATACATTACTAAAGAAACTGTAAAATACCCAAATTACAAGTAAAGAAACTGTAAAATACCCAAATTACAAGTTTGGTAAAATCTGCGAAGAAGGACACTACCGTGGGTAGGTACGAGCGTTTCTCGTGTTTTATTCCCATGGGCTAAAATAAACTGTAATCCGCCTTCGCAGTGCCTACGGCGCGACAAGACGGCAAACGATGGTGTTGCCAAGCAACTTATTTATAGATATGCCATAGGCGTTCATAATTATTATTGCCGTCAGCCTTAACGTACGTCAGAGACGATGTCATTCCGATGGAGCTAAAAAAACCTCTCTCACCATCCCCCTACCAACAAGCCCAGATAATTTTCTATAATTTTTCTCTGTCCACTGAATACGTCCAGCAATTATAGATGGTGATATCTCTAGCTGTTCAGCAAACTCTTTTACATCTTCTGCTGTTCCTGAAAGCAACTTTTCCTTGTGCTCTCCCCAAATACTAGCCGGTATCAAACTATCTCTTGCAAATTGATCTGCTTCATCTTCTGCTGGATCTTCTTCTGTTCGACTATCAACAGTATTATCCATAATTACCTGAGAATTATCACTTGTGACATGTTGTTTAACAAGATGTCCAAGTTCATGCATTAATGTGAACCAGAAGTTATCTAGTCTATCATGCCTTAAAGTCATTGCTACTACTGGATGGTTATCTTTTGTAAAGAAGCATGCCCCATCAAGCTTTGTTTTTGGCAAATGCGGAGAAACAACAAAATGAATACCAATCTTATTTAGCTCATCTTTGACTAATGTTATACCTTTGTCATAAGCACTTAACTTGACTAGTTTGTTTAGAAATGAGTCATTAATTGATTCCGCTGAAAAATCACATAGCTCTTTTGAAATTTTGTTTTTCATAATATTTGCATACCATGCAAAAAGTGCATTTTTGTCTTTAGTACCACCAATTCCTTGTCGACACGCTATTTTAAATGTTACCTGAGAATAGTCTTCAAAAAGATTTACAAGTAGTTCTTCTGATTTTTCTTTTGCAGTAGACAAGTCAGTGATGTTTGATTCAAAATAATTGGCTTTGAACATTTCATTAAATGGGTAATCGGAACGATTGTACTTTTGTGGTTCAATATGAGCTCCCGGCTTCTGCAAAAGAACTTCTGCCGAAATACCTAAACCATCATGCAGTTTTCTTATCATATTAATACTCAATGGACGTTTTCCATTTAGAACTTCAGAAACCTTACCCTGACTTCCTAAATATTGAACTAAGTCTTTACGAGTCAGTCCCTGCTGGTCCATTCTGAATTTTATTGCATCAATAGGAGTTGGAAGGTCAACTGTATAATGTTCATCTTCATATTTCCCCACAAGAAATGAGAGTAGTTCCAATTGGTCCATCTCTGGAGTATCTGGCTCTGCATCAATCAACAAATCTATCTGTGCTAAAGCACTATTATAGTCTGCTTCATTTTTTAATATTTTTGCTATCATAATTATATCTCCTTTGCATCAATCTTGTCATATTCAGCATGTGTACCTATAAACCTGATGTGTACATCGCTTATTGTATACTTTACAACAACAACCATCCTAAAATGATTTCCTTTAATTCTAAAAACGACTCTATCTTTTGGCAAAATGCTTGCCGTAGTATATCTAACCAATATATCTGACGGCTTCTCCCATTGAGCATATTTTACTTCGTTATGCCATGCATCGAGTGCCCTTTTTGCATCGGCATGTTTTTGTCCATAATCAATGAGTTTTCTTATATTTCTAATATTCATACGCAAGCATATATCCCTTTAACGAATATGTCAATCAATTTATTTCCCTTTTTGGGATGTTTTGTTTTTTTAAATATCATTTTGCTGTTTTTATTAAAAATTATGGTTATACGAAATGATTAACTTTTAAGCCCCTCAAGCAATTTTTCCAACATTCCACCTTTTGATACATATGGAACCCAAAGATTTTCGGCATTACCAATGATAAATTCATTACGCTGCGTTGCTGCAGACAAATCTGCATCAGCATTTTCCATCTCCAAAATCAGCATTCGATTTTCCTGCAACGCATCCCGTACGGGCGCCATTCTTGGCGCCCCTTTGATCCCCCACGCGGGGCAATAAATCACCGGCTTCTTCAATTCTAGCAACCTTGCCAAAATCTCCTTCTCCATCGGCGAATGGAATCCACCAAAATATACATCCGCTTTAGGAATTCTATCAGGCCGTAGCGCATTCCTCGAACAAAGTACCCCAAGCTTATCAGCTCCCCACAATGCCGGATTGCCAATTCCTCGCATCCGTACGGGCGAAAGATTTTTCGCCCCGACGACAACAGCAATCTCAAATTCGACAACGCATTTCCAGGGATTCATCTTAATATAATTAATAATATTATTTTCCATCTCCTTATCATGAATAATCATTTCATAATAATCACGCTGCCAGACGTCATGAACACTCGTGTTTTTGCGACACCACTTTGTTGTCCCAATTTTTACTCCTCGCACAACTGATCCCAATGTGCGTGATGTGCCAATTGGGCGTTTGGGGGAATTTGGCGAAAGGTTTTTCGCTGGGGAATTTGGCGAAAGATTTTTCGGGGAGAAGGGCGAAAGATTTTTCGCCACTACGGTGTCCGCACACATTCGGATTATGCCATGGAAATGGTCAGGCATTACAACAAATTCACAAGGTGTTGCATGTGGAAAATGTTTTGGTATTTCACTCCAACATTTGGCAAGTGCATTTCCTGCCGCATTTAAAGAAACTTGACCATTTTCAATTTCTCCAAAGATTTTCTTTGCTTTGTGCGTACACATCGTCACAAAATACAATCCGCCACCAGCATAATCATGCCCTTTTAGACGAATTGACCGTCTATGATGCTTTGCCGGATCATATTTGTTGTTCATCGTATTTCTCCCATCGTTCGGGCGAAAATCGTTCGGGCGAAAAATTTTTCGCCCTCCTCCCCAATCTTCCCCCTCTTTATTAATTTTTCAAACCATCCAACTCTTTCTTTATCAAGTTTAACTCTCGATTGAATTCGGTTCGCCGATTAAATTGCAAATTTTTGTTATGAACTTTTTTCTCTAGTCTTAAAGCTTCTTTTTCAAGTCGGTCAACTTTTGCGTGGTTAGAAAATCCTTTATTCAAAGGTAGTTCCGCAAATGTTTTGATTGGCATTATTGATCTCAATAGTTGCTCATAAAGTGATTCCATTGTTAAAACCATTGGTAAAGGATTTGATTCAGCAGTTTCACTAAAACTCTCACTTTTTATATAATTTGACAATACCCACTTTGTTTTATCGTTTTCTGCACGTCGGCGATATGCTGCGGTATAATATGTGTCTCGTCCAGAAATAATTTCAAAGATTATTGGAATGTTAGATACTTTTTCAACATTATCAAGAACCACTTTTGACAATTTTTCAGTCTTCAAATGAATCTGAATAATTAAAATACGTGGCACGTTTTTCGACTTTGGCAAGTTTAGCTTATTCGCCACCAGTTCATGAGAAATACGAATTCTTTCAACATCATCTGCAAATACCTTTTTTGCTTTTTCGTTTGCTTTTGAATATTTAAAAATTTTGTCTTTGGCAATAATTTTATTAGCTTCACAAGTTTTTGGGAAGATGATTCTATTCATTCTACACCTCTACTACAGCAATAAATGAAATTAGTTCAAAATCATCTAATCCATCAAAGCTATCCGAAAAAGCTGATTGAGTGGTATCAGCAAAAATATCCGATTCAATCTGTTCTTCTTTTGTATCAATCATTGAAGATATTGTTTTATCAAGCAATTGTGAATAGAAACTCATATCTTTGCCATCATCGGTATATGTATTAAAATTTTTACATGCTGGAACAACTGGCTTGTCAACATTTTTACAACTACTGCGAACTAAATCCAGCAATTTTTTGACTTCTAAATTATCCATAAGAACTTGGCCATCATTGGTCATGTATACCAAATGATATGGATGTAAAAGATTATGTTGATTGACAATTGATTCTGCATTTCTGTTGCGGAGTGTAAAGATTACTCCTGGCTTAAGACTCAATTCAGGACTTGCGGGCACTACCGCATGTAAACCATTTGGAATAGTTGCCATATCACCATGCTCTTTGATATAGTTTAGTAAATCCATTCTAAAATCATTTAAGCCCATATCGGTAATATTTACACCAGTCTCAGATATCTTGATCCCGACACCTCTTCTAAATAGTTTATAACCACCTAAAGTGCCTGTTTTTATTGATGTTTATAAAATATTTTACAATTTTTCAAAAAAACAAGTGCGGAAAATGAAAGTGACC
>Ga0209414_1001566_pt1 | contig 10779 bp, 17 predicted proteins | sample LakVidmifraction_4_FD_181154 | JGI IMG/M metagenome (GOLD analysis project Ga0209414, IMG submission 181154) | Hypersaline microbial communities from Lake Vida, Antarctica - Brine Hole Two &gt;0.2 micron (SPAdes) (version 2) | ecosystem: Environmental > Aquatic > Non-marine Saline and Alkaline >... | reverse complement strand
CGACCCGCTTTTGGTGTTTCGATAGTGTTTTTTTACTCATGTCTGTCCCGCCTTGTTTTCAAGATAGTGGGCGCGAGCTACAAGAACCGCTAGTGTAGTTATTTCGTGTTTGCCTCTCATAGGTATGCAATCATAGATTTCTGAGCCGTCAAAGTCGAATGCTTTAAAGTTTGAGAGTTTTCGTCTCTTACCATCAAAGCCATCAAGATACACCGTATAGTCAAACTGAATATTTAGCTCTTCTGGCTTGCCGTCTCGGTTGCTGGTGTGGTATGTGAAGCTTACTGTTCCTGATTCTCTCGTCATTTTAATTCTCGCTTTCTTGGGTGTTTTTGTTTAACTCCCGTGTACTATGCGCTTTTTTGTTGTTTGTGTCAAACTTTATTTAATGTCGTTGCTTGTGTGTACTGTTGGCTTATCTAAGTTCATGTAAGCCTTTGGGTTGGCTATCATAGCAATAGCCACACTAGCAACGGTTACGAATATCCCGACCATCACTGAACGATACATCCAAGTCCTGAAGCTCTCAAGCGAATTTAATCGGCTGTTGTATTCAATTTTGCAGTCATCAATTCTAGTGTCTTTTGCATCGATCATATTTTGAGTCGTCTTGGCTTGTACGTCCATGCTTTTCTGCATAGCTTTAAGTGTGACGAGATTTTCTGCTTGAAGGACTCTATCGTCTTGCTGAACACCGACCATAACTCTTACTGAACTCTCAATGCTTTTAGTGAGAAGCGATATTGAATGAATATCTTTTTCCTGAGAGTCAAGCCGTCTGTCATGATTTCCTAGTCGCTTGTCCATTTCACTTCTCACATCGTCTTCGCTCGGCATTGAAAATTCCTTGTTTACTGTTGTTTGTCACTATTACTAATTACAGTAAGTATACTTTTTTTATCATCGTTACATAATTTAATCTTGGCCTGGCATTGTTGCTTATAAATCTTGTAATCGCCCCAAACTTTCAGTTCAACGCTCGGCAATTCAGTGTCTTTAACCGTTGGGATTTCTGGAGAAAGGTAAACTACTCGATCAACGTACTCAGTTCTAGGCTCGCAAGTCGAACACCCACTAACGAAAATTATCGGGAATAGCGCGATTAACGCAAATATCTTTACTTTCATGCTGTCGCTTCCTAATGATTATTTCAGCTTGGTTTAGCTTTGTTTCTGTGACTTTATACGACTTATCTAAAATGATTTGTGCATCACGAGATTGTCTGGCTTGGGATTTTGATTGTTCAATGGCTTTGATGTTTGCCACATTGACGACTGACTTTAGCTCGCTTATCTGCTTTTCATACTTTGCTACTTCATGAGTGCGACCTTTTGCATATTGATCTACTCCGTATGAGTAAACCGCACCAGCGCCCGCAATCAATGCCAGCACAATAAGGTACGGGGCAAATCTGGATAGCAACAAGCCCATTTTATTTGCTAACCTTAGTGTCTGCTTTCATTCTGCCATAAATAGCCATGATTGAAGACGCGAGGGTCACGGCCGCCAAAATACCATTTGTGATAATAGGCTGTAAATCGTCTGCGATCACAACGCCGGCTAATCCTAGTAAGCTTGCAAATACAGTTACTAAACTGCTAATAATGGTTTTTGAGTGATACCACTTTTTTGTATCAGTTAGCATTATTTTGCTCCGTTGTGTTCATAGCTAAAATGGTTGGCATCTCTGAAACGACCACCCCACGCCGTATGTTCATTTAGGTTTTCCCAGAATTCACCCAGCACCAAAAAAGCTGAGTGATTGCCGTCGATGATATATTCACCATCAATAAATAAATTTAGGTCAATTGCCAATCGAAGTTTATGTACTGAATTGCGGTGTGCATAGGCTTTTTTGACACCGAACGCACCGAACACGCGCTTATCACGATATGCGTCGCCAAGCGTTAGCTCATATCCTTTTTGATATGCAAACCCTATCAACTGTGCGACTGCGAATGTAAACGACCGTTGCTTGTCTGATAATATACTCATACAATCACACCTTCACAAATTAATAGTTAGTCGAGAAGCTTCACGCTCTAGAAACTCAGAAGAATACAGTGTAAGCAACGGTGCAATATCTTCACCCTTTAGCATTGCTTCTGATATCTTAGATACTATCCAGTCAGTTTCAGCTAAGTAAGCTTGAGCGTCTGCCTTTGTCTCTCTCAGCGCTTCTGATATTTCAGCGTCGATAAAGAAAGATTCTGCATCAGTTACAACACTAGCGCTGACCGGGGACTTGCTAGATAACACAACGAAATCGCCTTGCGCATTTAAAGCCACTGGCTCGCCGACCAAGTCAGCTACTACATCAATTAAAGTCATATTTATTCTCCAAGTATTTTATTAAGTTTTGGCTGTCTGCCCATCGTGCGTGCCCAAGCCATGAAGCGAGGAATTTATTTAACTTGTCAATTTGCCCTGTTCTTTTATAGAGTGCTAATTTTCGTTTAGCGTTTGTAACTGAGTCTTTTCTGAGTAATTTGTAATTCTGCCCGATCCTATATCCCAGAAAATCAAGCGGCTTTCTTTCGACTTTATCTAAACTCCATTTGCTAAATGTCATCTTCATGTAGAGCAGTGAAAACAGCTGTATTTTTTTGCGTAACGATCGCAAGTAGTCGGCGCATCCGCTTAGAACCACAACGTCATCAGCATATCTAAAGTAGTTTTTAACCCTTAGCCTTGCTTTAGCAAACCGGTCTAAAATATGGCCGTAAATATTTGAATTTAGCTGGCTAAGAAGATCACCAATGATCAGCCCACCTTTAATGTTTTGCGCTAGATGCCAAAGCAATCGCAGAAGCCATTCATCGCTAATCTTTCTGCTGATCTCAACAAATAGAACGTGAAGATTTACGCTCGGGAAAAACTTCTTATAATCTGTTTTCAGATAGTAAACCGTCTTGCCTTTGCTCTCTATTCTTCTGATTGTTGCTTGTACGTCCTTAACGCCTTTGTGAGTGCCTTTCCTTACTCGACACGAGTAGCTGCACGGGTAAAATATGCTGTCAAATATTGGCTCGATAATGCTATTGACTGCGTGTTGAACAACCTTGTCGCGAAAAGGAAGATTAGCCGCCGTTCTTTTCTTTCTATCAATTACAGGAAAGAAAGCATGGTCGCCTCTTGTATAGCTCTCATTTTCAAGCTCAACCTGTAACCTTTCGATATTTTCCCCCAAGTGTTCTCTAAATTCTAAATGGTCGTCTGCGTACCGATTGTTTCGTGCAGCTTTTTCATACGCTGCGTAAAGGTTGTCAGAGTCAATTACTTTTTCTTTTAAGTTTTTGTGTGTTTTTGCCATGTTTGAATGCTGTCTTGCCCTTTCGTTAATTCTACTAAGGCTTTTACAGACCTCGTAATGTGTTTGCTTGCGCAGGAAAAATAAACTGACCTCTATAATAGAGCTCTAAATCTGATACCATTGAGTGAGCAGATTTTGTTTAAAAGCAGTAAGGTGTCACAGCGGCCGCGGCAGCCAATGTTCCAGTTCGAGTTCGTCAAACCATTGTTCCAATTCGAAGCACGAGAGCCCGGTTGCCCGGCGGAGTTGTCGCGGTTAGCGCTTGATCATTATTTTCCCTTTTTCATTTTGCCGATAATACTGCCAACTTCTGACAGCAATATCTCGGCATGTACTGTTGATTTTCTACTGACTAAAAAGCCTGATTTTGTAGTCTTTTTAACGACCCCATCAACGACTTTAATTATTGTATTTCTATGCTTAATGCTTCTTAAAAAGCGCAGCCTAAACCGAATGCCGGCTAAGCCAGAGTCTGCATCATTTAGCCTGCTCGGAGTGCCAGACACTACTGCTAAATACAGCAGATCTACTTGTTTTAAAAATAAGTTTTCTGTGTTGTTTTTTAAGTTGGCCCGCTTCACTGGCATGTTTTGCAGAATCGGGTCTATGTATTTTAAAAAGACTTCGTATTTTTGTATTAGAATTAAATCACTCATAAGTCACCGGCGGTTGCCACCGCCTTAATCAAGTTGCAAGTGGTCACAGCGGCCGCGGCAGCCAATGTACCAGTTCGAGTACGTCAAACCATTGCGCCAATACGAAGCACGAGAGCCCGGCTGCCCGGCGGAGAGGACGCGGTCAGCGCCTAGCAAGGCGACCTTTGTATCCGAATTAACTTGCCCTCTGCCGTCTGCAATATCATTCCATACACCAGATGAAGAGAAGCCTGCCTCTGCACTCCAAATCCACTGCACCCCCGTTGCCTGCTCTATGCCAAAACGGCTTGTTAGTTGGGGATAATGCTCAATTTTGCCTGTCACAGTTTCTATAGCTGCTGACGCAAGACCTTCTTGCACGCCATACATTGCGTGTGAAAATTGCTGATAAGTGATCGCGTCCATGCCCGCTGCACTAAGCATATCTCTAGCAACAAAAGGCGTTAGCTTCCCGTAATTTAAAGAACCATCCCCACCATAAAAGTTAGGTATTTTTGGATATTTGCGACCATAATTTACCGCGCCGGCTGCAATCCACCCGCCAGCTTTTGACCAACCTCGGACTCCGTAATCTTCGTCTCCCAAATAAATGTCTGTCCAGCCGTTTTCTGTGTATGCTAAGCCGTTGTTAGTTGGTTTATTTGCGCGAAACTTTAAATCCCAGAAACTGTGCGCGTTAATGCCGCGTAGCTTGACCATGTCCGATTCTGACTTATTGCCGGTTGGCGATTCGGTATGCCCGGTAAGTCCGTAGTGAAAGCCTCCGATCAATCGGGCATCAGTTGCAGGCGGCGTTGCAAAGCTTGCGGTCGCTTCTAAAGTACCGCCAGGCTTTAGCCATACTGCGTAATCTGTGCCCGCTGTGCCGGTTGGCATTGTGATTGTTGTGCCGCTTGCGATAGTCAAAACAGTGCCGCCTGCTTCTGCATAAAACTCTTGGCTTGTGTCTACTGTGAAGTTACCTGTCTTTGTGAATAACACGGCTGAAGAGTCTGATTTTTTGAAAACATTAACACCCACTCCAGTGATAAGCGCATTAACTTCTGTTTCAGTGTATAAGCTTAATCTAGTCGGCAAATCATCCCAGTTTGTTGCGTCCGAACTAGGGTCAGTATCACTCACATGGTCATCAGTGTTGCAAAAGTAAATAGCACCACCGAACTGCGTTATTGAGTTGGAATGAAATTCCTGTAGCGCGTTCCATTCCGGCATGCCAACTTGAAAAAGGTGCGATACTAATTGAGATACAGTGTACATTGCAGCATTAAAATACTGCTTCGGTGGTTTTGCTCCGGCTGCTAGGACACCCCATCCACGAAAGAAATCCGCATTTAAGTTTGTATCAAGAACGTTACTTTGGGTTGTTCCATCCCCGAATAAGGTTCGCTCTAAGCCTGTCGCATTTGAACCAAAAGCCTTAATGTTTTGGTTTGGTCTTACTATTTTTGACATTTGTATTCTCCTATAGAACTATATTACTCATTACACCACCAACTGATGGGTCTGTAAACTCACCAAATCCAAGCGCGTTTGGGTCGTCTTGAAATCCGAATGCATCAAAACCGCCTTGGGCAATTATATAATAATTAACTCCCTGGGGTCTAGGCATTAATCCTAACTGACTAATAAGAATAAGCCTCTGTTCGTCTATGCCAAGCCCGACATAGAGTGCCATCGACATATCTTGGTTGTCTATTAAATAAGAATCATTACCGAAAACATATCCAATAATATCTTGAAGCGAAACTCTGTCATCACTGACCATGTAAGCCGTCACGATGTTTTTAGATATTTTGGCTCTGATAAAGAACCTGTAATCATAATCATCTAATTGTAGTGAAGTGTATTCTGCTTCATAGAAGTCATAAAATGGTGCGCTATCAACTGACTCATCAAATAAGTCTGCCATACTTCTTGCGCTTGAGTCGCCATCAAAGCCAAATCGGTTCTTTGCAAGCACGAAAGGCACTGACCTTGGCAACCCTACTATTTTACCGATAATGTCAAGCTGAGCGCCTTCTGCTTGATCAAGGTCGAATGCAGTGAAGAATGAATTATAAAAGTCAAATACTCGCCCAAACTGCCCAGCAATTGCCTCAATATCTGCTTTTGCTTTTGGCTTGTCATTATATTGAATTATCAATAAATCGAGATACTCTTTTATAAAGCTGGCATTTAGACTCACGGGATAATCTCCGTTATATCTATGTTAGTAGCATCAACTGTGAAAATATCTTTTAACCCATTATCAAGACTTGAGTTTACATACGCGATTCCGTCATCGCTAATCTCTAAAACAGTAGCAATAAAGCTGTTTCCTGCTGAATAAATAGCACCGTAAAGCTCTGTAACAACTGCTGATTGATTAATCTTAAAATTAACTTCGGTGAGTTTTTCCTTAATCAAATCGGTATCTACTGGAACAGCTGAATCTTTTCTTGTCACTGTAAGATTAATATACATCGCGGTATATGCTGGTCTATCAAACTTCATGTCGTGAGGAATAGTGAAGCTTGAGCCATCTGAGCGCAAAAGCGTTTCATTGTAAGTTCCTAGCGTACTGCCTTTTAGTCCAGTTCCGGCAGTCTTCTCTTTTGCAATCGTCTCTATAATATCTGAAATAGCTCCACCTTCTACTACTGCCCATATTGAATGTGGCGCTAGGTCGAATGTGTCGTCATGGGTGCTTGTAGCATTTTCATAAATAGAAATGTCATTTACTCCGCTAATATTTACTAGCTTAGAAAATAGGCTACCGACTGTTGAATATGCTGGTCGCTGAAGTGACCGATTCCGTCTTATTCTTAATAATTCATCTGTTTCTTCATTAAGCCCTTGCACTGCTCCTGCGGGGTTCGCGACTGATTGAACTCCTAGCACAATTGTTACCGGGGTCGTTATAGTTCCAGCACTTGCACTAATTGCCCCGCTGTTCTCGGCAAGTAGGCTGACTGCGTTATCTCCGAGTAGCAAGCTCCGGTCTACTGAAGTAATCCATAAATTCCCGTTTTCGTCTTCAACTGTAAAACCTGCGGTTAATGTCAAGTTTCTGTCTGTGGTAATAGTTACATCGACTTGCGACTTGGTAGCCGGGCTTCGTGAAATACCTGCCAATTTGACAATCTTGTTTAAGACTTCACCTTGTGAAAAATCAGGGTCGAACTGTGAATAAAGATTCAGGCCGAATGACTCCATATCAATCATGAGCTTTGCAATGATTCCAATCTTCTGACCATCTGGGGTATTTTGTGAAAGGTCAATGTCACTTCCATAAATGGCTTTGTACTGGGATTCTAAGTCGGCATATACTTCATCAAATGTTCTGACTGTTACGCCATTTACCGTTAATTCTGGTGTCATGCCAATATCCCTATTTGCTCTTTGAATTCATCATCGTATATAGTTGTGAATACAAGCGTTATCGTTGCACTTCTTTGAGTTACATCATCAATGCTTAATTGTAGCAAATCTTTAACGCCATCTGTTGCTAGTGTGGTATTTTCAATATCAAGCAAAATCTGCTGTTTATTTCCAAGATTACTAAGAATGTTTAGCCAATCAATCTCTGCTTCTGTGTCTAAGTACCAATCATTCTTGAATGACTTAATTCTAGTGACAACATTCTGCCGGACTTCTTCGCCTTTAGTAGCATAATTTGACAAGCCTTGACCGAAATCCCAATCGCCATCTTTATTAACTCTTCTTACGCTCATACTGGATTCCCTGTGTTAGATTGTGAATCACCAGCACTATCTGCACTTTGTGGGTGGCCATGCGTACCGAACTCAATCCCTCCAATTAATGCTGATGACACTGTAAGCTTGCCAGTGCAACCAATGTCACCATTCACGGTTAAGTTTCCATTGATCGTCATATCTCCGGTTAAATCGTAATCACCTGTCTGGACGTTATTCCCTGTCTGGTCATGATTCCCTTCTTTATGAACGTCACCGATTAAGGTCGTTATAGATGGAATTGTTATAGCCTTGCCCTTGCTGTTTATCCCGACTATTGCGAATGAATCTGAATAATCGTGCATCCTAAATTCAAGCGGTTGGGCGTAATCATTTCCGGCATACCAAGAATCAAAACACCGTTCTGAAATAATCAAAAGCACTTCGTCACCCACGGCAATCGGGAAGTGTAAGTAACTCGCGCCACCTTGGAGGGTGACAAGCGGAACTTCGATAAACTCTGGTAGATCAATTTTCTTACCATTCACGAATCTGCTTATTAATGGCTTAGCACTTATCGTATCTGTTCCAACTTGAGTAACTTTAGCCGGGGTCGATGTATGAAGGTTTGACATCGCTTCAGTAATCGCAAGCTGAATTGCTTCGTATAGCCCTGTATGCTCAATCATAGCTTTGTAAATCCTTCGTTCAAATAACCGATTACAGCTTGATTCCAGTCGTTGCCGTAATTGTCGCCTTTATACTGGATTGTTTCAATCTTGTAAATTCCGTTCAAGTGTCTTGCTGTTGTTGATTCTAGCTCGCATAGCCCTGCCACCTTTAATGATGGGTTTATTAAGGTTGTGAAGGTTACTTTGCGTTCTTGCCTTGTAGGGGCGTTAGTGAGACCTGTTGATGCGTTTACGATTGGAATGTAAGCTCCAATGTACTCCGTATCTTTAATTATATAAAGCTTTTCTTCATCAATCATATAAGACTCACCATCATTAAGCTGGTCTTCAATCATCTTGACTGAGTTGCCAACAATGACTTTAGGTCGAATCAATTTATTCTGCTTGGTTATTTTACCAGTGCCGGTATTTTTCATATCACTAAGTATTTCTGTGACTGCTGTATCTTTTCCTTTCACTGTTTTGCTAGTGAATGAATTCAAGAAGTCGAACCCTCCATCAATACTTTCAATTGTGGTTATATAATCCACTCCGGCTCTTTCGCTTTTTGCCGTATGCGCGCTTCCCTTAAATAAAACTTCAAGGCTTCCTTCGTACCCGGCTTTAAAAATAAAAGGAATGTAGTTCCGGTCTTCTGCATCTTTGACCAGTGCATCTCTTTTTTCAGGAACTAAGTTAAATATCTTGATGGTCATTTTATTAATGGCCTGGCCTAGCGACTTAATACAATCAAACTGAACCCGTATCGGTGGCTTTATAAAGTGAGTAAATCCACCAATAGTTATTTCAACTTCGTAATCTCTGCCGAATCGTTTAGACATATAGCTCTCGATACTCTTGAACGTCACTTTGTTCTAAAAGATAAAACTTAACACGGCTTTCAAAGTCATCTATTTTATACGGGTCAAGTCCTGTGTTCTGAGTGCATCCAAATGAAAAGTCGAATGGAAAATTGCTACCAAGCGAATGAACTACACCGAGGCTGCATTTTAACCCATTAACCTTTTTTTCGTTGAATTCAACGTCAAAGCACCATACCTGTGTTGTTGGGTAAAATCTAAGCGTGATTATTAAGTCGCCATCTTCAAGTGGCACATGGTGAATCTGGATAGGGTCGACTGTGATATTAGAAAGGCTTTTCATTTAGAACCTCCCATCACTGGCCTATAAGCCGATTGTAAATTGTCGAGAAAGCTAGTCTCAACTTTAACTTTATTAAGCCCTTTGTTTTTTGCCCCGTCAGTTTGCCCATTAGTTCCAGTGCTTGGGTTCTTTTTGCGTGATACCTTAACGAATAGGATTTGAGCGTATCTTATCTGCTGTGCGACAAGTGCATACGTTAAGCTTTCTCCCGTCTCATTATTTTTGGTCGTGACAACTGATGTTATTACCATATTCTCATAAACTCTGCCATGCACTGAAATGCTTACAACTTGCTTTCCAAGCTGTAACTCCTCCATGCGATCAATAAATAGCTCTGGGGCTTTCTTATTATCAACTGTGTTTTTGAATAAGTCTAATACCTGTTCGCCTGACTTTACGACTGAATCAATTCTTCTTCCGATTTGACGGGCATCGTTAGCCAGTTCAAATACCTTGTTAGCTTGGCTACGGGTTCTTTGGGGTAGGTACTGCGTAACGTCACCAACTATACCAACGGAACGCTTGTACAGGTCTTGAAATGCGCTAGGTTCGTACATTACGTTCGATACTTCACCTGAAAGTTTTATCTGTAACGCATTCTCTATAATGTGATCGTTTACAAAGCTTCCGTCTTCAAGCGGGGTCGATGGAACGGCAAGAGTTCTAGTCACATCCTCGGTGGTCCTAACACCAAGAATAAATCCACCGATTCCAATATTCTTGTTTGTAGTTTTTCCGGTTGCTCTAGTTGCTCTTGCGCTAAGAAAGTCTTCTACAATAGCCATTATCTACCGCCCTTCTCTGACTGCATTCGTGCGTCATTCAATTGCTTTCTAAGTGCATCACTTACAGCTTGCCCGGTTGCTTGAGGGTCGCTTGATACTATTTCAATATTAATGTTTTGCTCGACTATATTACTGTTTGTATTGCTTTGGTTGTTTGACTGTGGCTGTGGAACTTTAGGAACGTATGCTTGAGGTACTGAGTTTTCACCTTTTATGTTGTGATTAACTTCTGTATCACCCATTCCGAAAAAGTCTGCAATTTCACTGAGCGCGCCTCCAAAGCCTTCCTTGATTGCCTTGCCTACATCAGTGAATTGTTGCCATAATCTAGCAAGCCATTTTGACGTATCTTCAAGGGTTTTTGTTAAGTTAAAATCAATATTTGCGCTTAGGAATTCATCCACTGCCTTGCCAACTTTAACGATATCTTCCCATAATCTAGCAAGCCAGACTGAGGCATCTTCAAGGGTTTTTGTTAAGTTAAAATCAATATTTGCGCTTAGGAATTCATCCACT
>Ga0209414_1001565_pt1 | contig 10781 bp, 12 predicted proteins | sample LakVidmifraction_4_FD_181154 | JGI IMG/M metagenome (GOLD analysis project Ga0209414, IMG submission 181154) | Hypersaline microbial communities from Lake Vida, Antarctica - Brine Hole Two &gt;0.2 micron (SPAdes) (version 2) | ecosystem: Environmental > Aquatic > Non-marine Saline and Alkaline >... | reverse complement strand
AACGCAATATTTTAGTATCGGCAAATTGCTCAACTTCAGTTTTAAATTCTGTTGAGGCTTCTTTTTTTGTGTTTTCTTCCTTCTTTTGATCGGCACAAGAAAACAAGAGTGATGCCGTTAACAGCACCGGTAAAAAATATTTAATTTTCATCTGATTGATAATTTAAAATTTATCGTCAAATTTACTAATTAATAACAGAATAATTCAGTAATTTAGTTACACTAATTCTAAACTTCAACTTTTGAAATATTTAAAATACTTCGTTTTTTTGCTTTTGGCCGCAGTGATTGGAATATCCATTTACGGCGCTCTTCTTGAAGGTAATTACGACTTTCACCATTCCAGAATTATAAATTCTCCTTCGGAAGTAATCTTTGACAATGTTAATGATTTTGAAAATTGGGAAAACTGGAGTCCGTGGCTTGAAAAGGATCCAACTATGGTAACTTCATTTAAAGACACAACTTCAGGTGTTGGGGCCACCTACAGTTGGAAAGGAAAAGATGGAAGCGGATTTATGAAAACCATCTCCATCATTCCAAATAAAGAAATTATTCAACAAGTTGATTTTGGAAAAGGACATATTGCTGAAGTTTATTGGGTTTTTACTGAAACTGATCTCGGCACCGAAGTTACCTGGGGAATGAGGGGCGAAAATTCATTTATGGAAAAATTTTACTGGCTCTCTAAAGGAGGAATAGAAAAGAACATGATTCCAACCTATGACAGAGGTTTGGAATTGCTTGAACAATACATTTTGAAAGAAATGGAAAAACATTCTTTTGAATTAAAAGGAATGGTTGATTATGGCGGCGGCTATTATTTATACCAAACTACTTCTTGTAAAATAGAAGATGTTGAGAAAAAAATGAGTAAAATGTTTCCTGTTGTTATAAAATTTATGGCAGATAATAACATTGAGCCTTCCGGAAAACCTTTTACACTAAATCATAAATGGGACGAAGAAAATAATACGGCCATGTTTTCGGCCTGTGTTCCTGTAAAAGAAAGGGTGATTACAACTGGAGATGTTTTAACTGGTTTTTTAAAACCGCAAAAAGCTTTTAAAACTATTTTTACGGGCGATTATAAATTTTCCTATGATGCATGGGAAGCCGCTTATAATGGACTCACTGCCCAAGGTTTTAAAGAAATTGAAGGTGGTGAACCATTTGAAATTTATACCATTGGCCCAAACGAAACTGCGAATCCGACAAAGTGGATAACGGAAATTTATATTCCAGTTAAGTAAGGGGAGAGTTTGAAAGTTTTGGATTTCAGGTTTCAAGTTTTGGGTTTAAAGTTTATAAATAAGAACATTTGTTTTTACAGGAATATGCTGAAATAAGTTTGCAAGGAGCCAAGAAGGTTCAGCATGACGAAACAAATAACTTAAAACTAATAACTCAAAATTACGACACCTCGTCATGCCTAAAGCAATCGGTAACGTGATCATTGACCATTCCTGTGGCTTGCATATGAGCATATATTACTGTTGGACCCACAAATTTAAATCCGCGTTTTTTTAAATCTTTTGAAATGACATCTGATAATTCCGTGGTTGCAGGAAGTTCACTCAATGTTTTCCATTTATTTTTGATGGGTTTTCCTTTGGTAAAACCCCAGATATAGTTTGAAAACGAGCCAAATTCTTCTTGAACTTTCATAAATAAAATAGCATTTGTGATGGTTGCTTTAATTTTTAATCTGTTTCTGATAATTCCAGCATCCAACAAAAGTTCCTCAAATTTTGCCTCGGTATAATTTGCAATTTTTTTATAATCAAAATCATCAAAAGCACTTCTGAAATTTTCTCGCTTCCGAAGAATAGTAATCCAGCTTAAACCCGCCTGAAAAGTTTCTAATATTAAAAATTCAAATAATTTATTATCATCATAAACGGGCACACCCCATTCTGTATCGTGATATGCTATATAAAGCGGATCGTTTTTACACCAGCCACATCGTGTTTTGTCCATTTTAGTTCAATTTAAAGGAAAATCTAAATTAGAAATTTTAACGTAAAAATTGATATTTTTTTTGTAATTTTAGTGATTGAAATCAATTGATTATGAAAACTTTATTTTATTATATTGCCACTGGTTTATTTATTGTTGGATGTTCTTCAACAACAAAAACCACAAAAACAAGCGATGCAAACCTTCCCAAAGAAGCTGTTAGAATTGCCAATGACAGTTTGGAATATGAGATCATTATTACAGATATTGGATTCGAAACCTATTTAAATACGATTGCCAAACCGATGTGGTTTTATTCACAGGAATTTTATGAAACAAAAAATCGATTTTATGTTCCAGAATGGAATATAAGAGCTTCAAATCCCTTAAGATACCGAAGCGATATTTATGAAAACCATATAGATTATGACTCTAATGTTGATTATGGTTTAGAAGTAAATTACAAGCTTTACAACTACTTTAAATTTGTGGAATATAAATACAACCAACGGTTACTTTAGTCCTTTATTTGTTGGGTTTCAGTTGCATTCTTAAAATCATATATCCTAAAAATCCTGCGATTAGGGATCCTAAAATAATGCCCATTTTTGCTGCTGCAATAAAAGTTTCATCATCATAGGCAAGGTTGGTAATAAACAGGGACATGGTGAAACCAAGCCCGCCCAAAATACTCACTCCTAATAAGTGTTTAAATTCCACGCCTTCAGGCAAATCGGCCAGCTTAAATTTAATGGCTAAAAATGAGAGCAGCATTATTCCGAAAGTATTTCCAAAAACCAATGCCATAGCAATATTTAGAGAAATATGGCCAGTGTTTTCCAATCCGCTAAAACTTAATGCCACACCTGCATTTGCCAAAGCAAAAATTGGCATGATGACATAAGAAACCCAACCATGAAGCGAATGCTCCAAATGTTGAAGCGGTGATTGTACCTGGTCGGTAATCGTGTCTATTTCATCAACAATCTCCAATTGTTTTTTGTTGAGTAATTGAGGGTTTTTCGATTTAAATTCTTTAAAAATTTTAAGCTGTTCCGTTAATTCCTCAACATATTCATTTAAATTAATTGTTCGGTACATAGGTATGGTAAATGCCATTAATATCCCTGCAATTGTTGGGTGAATTCCCGATTTTAAGAATAATAACCAAACCACAAAACCCAAAACAAAATAAAGGTATTTGGAGTAAATATGCTTATAACTTAAAAAGCCAAGTGTACTAACAATTAGCAAAGCATAAGCAATTAAATCCCATTGAATATTGGCGCTATAAAAAACAGCAATAACAATAACTGCCCCAATATCATCAACAATGGCGAAGGCCGTTAAAAATATTTTCAATCCTAATGGCACTCGATTACCCAATAATTTTAAAATACCCAAGGTAAAAGCAATATCTGTTGCCATTGAAATTCCCCATCCATCAACACCGGATTTTCCTTGATTGAAAAATAAAAATATCAGCACTGGAAACAGCATACCTCCAATTGCAGCAAAAATGGGAAGAGACGCTTTTCTCAAAGTAGTTAGTTCACCTGCTAAAATTTCACGTTTAACTTCCAAGCCAATTACGAAGAAGAAAATGGCCATTAATCCATCATTAATCCATAAAATAAGCGATTTTTCCAAATGAAAATTCGTGTTTGCAAATCCAATCGAAAGCTTGTAATGCCAAAGTTCCTCGTAGGCACTGCTATAAGGCGAATTTGCCCAAATTACGGCTAAAATTGAAAATGCAAAAAGAAGCAAACTTGCTGTTGTTTCTAAATGCATAAACCGATTTAAGGAACTGCTAACCGCTTTTATTTTTTTATTCATCATAAGTTCTCGCAAGATATGTAATTTTTAAAAATAAAAAAAAGCCTTCCGTTTGGAAGACTTTTTTTTATTTTTAATTTTGTTTTCGCTTACAGTTGCGGTCCTGCAGCCACTAAAGCTTTTCCTTCTTCATTGTCTGTATATTTATCAAAGTTTTTAATAAATAATCCTGCTAATTTAGTTGCTTTTGTTTCCCATTGAGATTTATCTGCATAAGTATCTCTTGGATCTAAAATTTCAGTGTGAACACCTGGTAAAGAAGTTGGTACTTCTAAATTGAAAATTGGAATAATTTTAGTTTCTGCTTTTTCAATAGAACCATCAAGAATTGCATTAATAATACCTCTTGTATCTTTAATAGAAATTCTTTTTCCTGATCCGTTCCATCCTGTGTTTACTAAGTAAGCTTCTGCTCCATTAGCTTCCATTTTTTTTACAAGTTCTTCACCATATTTAGTTGGGTGTAAAGAAAGAAATGCGGCTCCAAAACAAGATGAAAAAGTAGGAGTTGGCTCAGTAACACCACGTTCTGTACCTGCTAATTTTGCAGTAAAACCTGACAAAAAGTGGTATTTTGTTTGCTCAGGCGTTAATTTAGATACTGGAGGTAAAGTTCCAAATGCATCTGCAGATAAGAAAATTACTTTTTTGGCTGGTCCTGCTTTAGAAACTGGTTTCACTATATTTTTAATGTGGTGAATAGGATAAGAAACACGCGTATTTTCAGTTACTGAATTATCACTAAAATCAATTTTACCATTGGCATCAACAGTCACATTTTCTAAAAGCGCATTCTTTTTAATGGCTGCATAAATTTCTGGTTCAGAATCTTTATCAAGGTTGATTGTTTTTGCATAACAACCACCTTCAAAATTAAAAACCCCTTCGTCATCCCATCCGTGCTCATCATCACCAATTAGCTGACGGCTGGCATCAGTTGAAAGCGTTGTTTTCCCTGTCCCGGAAAGCCCAAAGAAAATAGCGGTATCACCATCCTTACCAACATTTGCAGAGCAGTGCATTGAGGCAATTCCTCTTAATGGCAAATAGTAGTTCATCATTGAGAACATTCCTTTTTTCATTTCGCCACCATACCAAGAGCCACCAATAATTTGTATTTTTTCACTTAAGTTAAAAACAACAAAATTTTCAGAATTCAACCCTTGTTCCTTCCAATTTGGGTTTGAAGTTTTAGATCCATTTAATACTACAAAATCAGGTTCTCCAAAATTCTCAAGTTCTTCTTCTGTTGGGCGGATAAACATATTTTTCACAAAATGCGCTTGCCAGGCAACTTCAACAATAAAACGAACTTTTAATCGGGTATCTTCATTAGCACCACAAAATGCATCTATAACATATATTTTTTTATGAGAAAGTTCTTCTAATACTGTTTCTTTCAAATCAGACCAAACATTTTGAGAGATTGGTTTATTATCGTTTTTTACTTTTTCAGAGGTCCACCAAATTGTATCTTCCGTTACATCATCTTTTACAATATATTTATCTTTAGGTGAACGGCCAGTAAATTTACCGGTCATTACATTAATCGCCCCAAGTTCTGTCAAATATCCTTTTTCAAAACCTTCCAGGGAAGGGGCTAATTCATCATTATATAATTCATCGAATGATGGGTTATAAATTATTTCTTTGACATCTTTAAATCCTAATTTTTTCAAGGAATTAGCAATTACATCTTTCATAATTTTCATAATCTGTGTTTTATGTGTTTTGATTACTATTTATTTATATAACAAATTTCGCACTAACTCAAGGTTGCTTTTATGATATTTATCAGTAAAAACGGACTATTTACGATAACGTTTTCTGTAGTATAAAATACTCTCCATCAGCTATTTACATATTTTGAAAAATATTTATTTTTCGCGAAAACGTTTTCGTGTTTTGTCAAAAAAAATCTTTTTTTCAATATATTTCTTTTAAAAATCTTTGGTAAAAATAGATTTATTTGTTTAGGTCGACAAACATTTCAAAAGGATTTTAAATTAATTATCAAATCAACCGATTATTCTTTCTTAAAATAGGAAATTCCCATTTTTAACCATCCTAAAATAAAAAATAAGCCTCCCAACGGTGTTATAAACCAAATACTCTTGGGATTTATGCCTAATGTAATTGCATAAATTGACCCTGAAAAAAATAAGATTCCCGCAAAAAACAAATAGCTGATGGTATTTTTATCTTTCAAAATAAAACCTGAAAATGAATTTACAAACAGCAACACAATAACATGATACATTTGGTAACGAACTGCTGTTTCAAAACTTTTTAATTCATTTACGCTTAAATTTTCTTGTAATGCATGAGCACCAAAAGCACCCAATACTATTGTTAAAGCACCTATTAAAGAGGCGATTACTAAATTTTTTTTCATTGGTAATTATAAAATTAAGCGCTAAAGATAAAATTTATCATTTTATAAAAGCAACATTTTGTATATTTAGGTTAAAATTAAGAATTATGCAAAGCAATTCAGATTCCTTAGTAACCGTTTTAATCGCCAGTTTGATACATGAAATTCATATTGCAAAAAGTTTATTGTCCAGTTACGGAATTCATAGTTTTATTTTTGATGAAAATTTGATGTCTACTATTGGAACGGCTTATGTTGAAGGTTATAAACTTAAAGTGAACAGTGCCGATTTTGAAAAAGCAAAAGAGATTTTATTATCGATTGAAGACAGTAGTAATTAATATGATAAACTTTCCGGTTTTGCCATAAAATTTGTATTTTCGTATACTGATTTAATCCATAAAAATACGAGAATGAGAAATATTCTGGTTATTGGTTCAGGCCAATCTTCTTCTTCATTAATAACTTATTTATTAAACAAATCATTTAGCGAAAATCTTCATATCACCGTTGCCGATGTTTCTTTAGAACTTGCCAAAAGCAAAATCGGAAATCATGAAAATGGCACTGCCAGATCGCTTGATATTTTAAACGAAACCGAAAGAAAAGTAGCCATAAAAAATGCCGATATTGTTGTTTCCATGCTTCCGGCACATTTGCATATCAATGTAGCGAAAGATTGCGTAGAATTTGGAAAAAGTATGGTAACAGCCTCTTATATTTCAAATGAAATGAAAGCACTTCATGAAGAAGCAGTCAAAAAAAAACTGGTTTTAATGAATGAAATTGGTTTGGATCCCGGTGTCGATCATATGAGCGCTATGAAGGTAATTGATGAGATTCGTGAAAAGGGAGGTGAAATGCTTCTTTTTGAATCATTTACAGGTGGATTGGTTGCTCCGGAAAGCGATGACAATTTATGGAATTATAAGTTTACCTGGAATCCAAGAAATGTGGTTTTGGCAGGACAAGGCGGTGCCGCAAAATTCCTGCAGGAAGGTACCTACAAATATATTCCTTATCATAAATTATTCAGGCGAACAGAAATTTTAAAAATAGACGGCTATGGGAAATTTGAAGCCTACGCCAACAGAGATTCTCTGAACTATAAAAGCGTTTATGGCTTAGACGATATTTTAACTTTATACAGAGGAACCATTAGACGTGTTGGTTTTTCCAGAGCCTGGAATGTTTTTATTCAATTGGGAATGACCGATGACAGTTACACCATTGAAAACTCTGAACACATGAGTTACAGGGATTTTACAAACTCCTTTTTAGCTTACAATCCTTATGATTCTGTTGAATTGAAATTGGGCTATTACCTAAAAATTGATCAGGATGATATTGTTTGGGACAAGTTAACCGAATTGGACCTTTTTAGCGCAACTAAAATGGTTGAACTCAAAAATGCGACGCCTGCAAAAATTCTTGAAAAAATACTTAAAGACAGCTGGTCATTAAAAGAAAATGATAAAGATATGATTGTAATGCAACATCTTTTTGGCTATGAATTAAATGGTGAAAAACAGCAAATTGAAAGCAGCATGGTTTGCATTGGAGACAATCAAACTTACACAGCAATGGCAAAAACTGTTGGATTGCCTGTTGGCATAGCCACTTTAAAAATATTAAATGGGGAAATTACTACGCCTGGTGTTCAAATGCCAATTAGCAAAGAAGTTTATGAACCTATTTTGAAAGAGCTGGAAGAAAACGGTATTGTGTTTCACGAAAAAAAAGTGCCTTATTTGGGTTACAATCCGGAACACGTCGCCGGTTAACAGCTACAATTTAAGGTAAAAATCCTTAACTAAAATTTTATATTCAGAAGTGTAATTGTGCCTTGATAATTCCAGGGTTAATTCATTTGAAATTGTTTCCCTTTTTATGAATGAAAATTGAAGCAAACTTCTTTTAACTGCAGTATTTACAGCACCTTTAACTCTGGTAATTCTGTTTGGATATAATTTTTTTTCTTTAGCAATTTTAACGAAATTTTCCTCTTCCTCAAATGGAATGATAAACGCGCAATTTCCTTTTTCTGCTAACAATTTTGAAACAGATTCCAACAAATCAGTATAGGTTAAACTTTCTGAATGGCGTGCCATGGCACGTTCTTTTGGAAGTTCTTTATAGGTAGAAGTATAAAAAGGCGGATTTGATATGATGAAATCATATTTATCATCCATTTCATCGACAAATTCCTTTAACGAAGCGTGGTAACAAAACAATCGGTCGCCCCAATCACTATTTTCAAAATTTTCTACCGTTTGTTCATATGCCTCATCATTCAATTCAATGGCATCAATAGTTTCGGCATTGCTCCTTTGAGCCATCATTAACGCTATTAAGCCTGTTCCGGCACCAATATCCAAAATACTATTCGGATTAGTGTCCAGATTCGCCCAACCGCCCAATAAAACGCCATCAGTACCTACTTTCATGGCCGTTTTATCTTGTTGAATGCTGAATTGTTTGAATTGAAAAGGTTTCATTTTATATAAGTTGCAAGGTTGAAAAGGTTGAAAGCTAAATTAAAAATTTGGCAGACTTTGTAAATAAGTACAAACTTTAGGTTTAGTACTTATGAGCTATGTTTTATAAACGTTGTTCTATGTTGTTTTTCTTATCTTTTTTAAATATAATGTAAGAATATATAATTGGTGTGATAGTAATTATTCCTGTAATTATTAAAAATATCGTAAAATTCGGCTGTTTATCTAAAATCAAACTTGACAATACAACAATAATTCCACCTATAAACCACATTATTCCGCCTAATTTATGGGTTTCTTTCCAAACTTTTTCATTTTCAAGAGTCCAGGGTGTTCTAATTCCAATGAAATAATTTGCTTTAATTGTTTTAAAATAATTACCAAGAATAATATATAATATTCCGATAAGTAATACTATATAATTTGGATTTGTAAAAGATTGATTTTTGGCTGAATATATTATGAACAAAGCTAATATTGACATAAAAGTGGTCAATATTAGCTTTATTACTTGAAGTTTATTTCCCATTTTATTCAGTTTGTTTTTTGGGTCAATTTTAGGAACAACTAAAAAGATAATGTATATAAGTAAAGGTAATAAGATTGGTATTATTATGAGTTCTATTTTATCTCCATATCTATCTATTTCTCCCTTAATATTCCAATGCATAGGAACTTTTGCAGGTAACTGATTCCAGATATATGCTAAATAAATAAAAGGTAATAATACAATTGCAATTATTGGTAATTCCTTTTTGAGTTTCATAAAATTATTTTTTTAAGTTTAATATCCAGTTGATTAAATCATCCAATATGGTTGTGTTTAAAGAATATTCTATAAACTGCCCTTTTTTCTCACTCGTTATTAAATCTGCTCTTTTTAGTATGTCGAGATGATGTGAAATACTTGGCTTGGAAATATTGAATCGTTCTGCAATTTCTCCAGCATTCATATCTTTCTCTTTTAATAATTCTACAATCTTTCTGCGGGTTTCATCATTAAGAGCTTTGAATAGAGAATTCATTTATTTAGTTATTTAGACAAATATCTAATTAATATTTCAAATTTCCAAAAATATTTTTAATCAAGTGGCATTGAACGGTTTTGTATTTGATTTGTGCGACGTAAAATTGGAGGTTTTTCCGGCGAAGCAAATAGCTTGTTGAATGTTTGTCGGTTTATACTAAATCCAATTTGAGGATAAATTATATAAAGTGTTTTAAGTAGTTTTTAATTTACTTTTTCATATTTCAAACCTGGTCCATCACATTGTTCCCAATTGCTAAAAAGTATGTTTTCTGATTGAAAATGCAATTCTTCTTTCAATTCAGAAGAACAAGTACCAATAATTTCGCTTTCACTGTTATAGGTAAACTGCAATGAGTTATTGTTTGAAGAATTAACAAGGCTATAAGTCCCGGAAATTTCAGTTACAACTCCATTTCTTTCCCTGGATTTTATAAATGTTCCGTTGGCATTCAATAAATAAAATTCTTGCCATTCAATATCAGAACCAGTCGTTTCAGAATTTTGAATGCTTCCCGTCATTTGAGTAAGTTCCCATTTTCCTTGGTAGTTTTTTAATGAACTTTGGTCGTCATCTGAACAAGAAAATAAAATGATTAACAATAAAAAAAGGATATTTAGTTTTTTCATAATTTTGGAGATTTGTTATTTTATTTTAAATACTATGTTCCATAAAAGGTTGCGTCAAATTACTTACAACTTCTTATCGCAGTATTAATATTACTGTTTATCGTTAATGGTTTCCGGATAACGAATGTATACAAGTTATTTGTTAAAAACATTTTAATTCCCGTATTCATGTATGTACCAAAAAAACCGTGCAGGCAGTAATAGATTCCGTGGGGGAGGCGGTTTTTTTTCAATGCTAAAATTATGGGCAATCCATAAAGTAGTTATCCTTTAATTTTGAGAAATGAATTACACTAAATATTTTGGCTTAATTACAAGGGAGCAAGGTGGATATGCAAACAAAACACGGACATAAAGTTAAGCGACATTTGTTAAAATTTTGTGTTGATTATTAAATTCTTCAATTGTTTTGTTTTTTAGCGTTGAATGTCTTCGATTTCTGTTATACCAAATT
>Ga0209414_1001563_pt1 | contig 10786 bp, 20 predicted proteins | sample LakVidmifraction_4_FD_181154 | JGI IMG/M metagenome (GOLD analysis project Ga0209414, IMG submission 181154) | Hypersaline microbial communities from Lake Vida, Antarctica - Brine Hole Two &gt;0.2 micron (SPAdes) (version 2) | ecosystem: Environmental > Aquatic > Non-marine Saline and Alkaline >... | reverse complement strand
CCATTTTTACTCTAACGGTTTCTTCTGTTATAGTGATCTTTAAAATAACATTTTGTTTGCTCATAACTATTGAATTTAATTAAATTGATTACTCTTTTACGAAGGTCCCGTTTTTCATAGAACCCTTCCTATTTTTTATTTGATCCCAAGCTGCCTCAACACAAACTTCAATTGTTATAGGTGGCCAAAGCGGATTATTATTATTTATGTTTATAAGTTCGGTTAAATTTGTCAATACTACCACCATATCGCCTATAGCATCTATTTGTTCTTCTACGTTGTTATTTATTATAGCTCTTGCTAACTCACCCTGTTCCTCTCCTAATTTAACAAATTGGGTTGCAATATCACCTTTTTCATAGAGCCCTCTTTCAGTAGCCCATTCTCTAATTAAATCAAATTGATCTTGTCTCATTTATATATATATTTATTAATTAATAACCTTGCGTCTTTTTTTAATCATTTTGCATAAGGAATTATAAATTGACCACGTATTAGTTTTATTTTTAAATGCATATTTTTCAATACATTCATTTTGTTCTGTAAATATAAACATTTCATAATCCCACCCGTGATCGAATAGAACTATCTTATCTTTAGATACCAAACATTTATGCTTAAGTACAAAGGCTTGATCGTTATTTTCTAATATTCTATCAAAGTCTATTAGCCCCTGATTCAGTACTGCTACTAACGTAATTTCATCTTTTTCTTCTACTGTCATACTGCTAAATATTAAATATTAAAGTAATTAATTATAAACGAATATAACAAAAAATAGTAATAGAAAAAAACTTTAATAACCTTTTTTTATATATTTTTTAACCCTTATCCTCTGCTTAGTTCTGCTTAAAATTTAATAAAAAATGTATTGATATAATTTTTTTCTTTAGATTAATTTTAGTATATTTGATTATTATTAACAATCAAATTAAATGTATATAAGCAGAATAAAGGTCATTAAACAACAGCAAAATAAAGCTGGAGAAGATTAACCAAAATTCAAGTATATACTTATTTAATTACAGCTAAAGAACAAGAATGAATGAAGAACTAAGTTTATTGCGAAGACTAAACAACTTTCAAGAGGAAATGTTGGATGTAGAAATACTAAAGTCTAAAGAAGGTTATGGCTATAGTTATGCTGACTTGCCAGCCGTATTGGATATAGTATTTCCAATAATGAAAAAGCACGGTATAGGTTACTTTCACTTAACTGATTTTGATGTTTCTAGTGGTAAGAACATAGTCATAACTACTATGTACAACTTAGATTTGCAGTCTGACTGTCAAACTAGCCGTAGCTTAATAGATGGTGCTGTTACTCTTGCTAAGATGAATAAGTTTATGGTTGAAGGTTCAGCTATAACTTATTTTAGAAGGTACCATTTGACTACTATGCTTGGGTTAACATCTGATGAAGATAGTGATGCCGGCGGTAAAAAACCAACTAAGCAAAAACCAGGTAGATCAGTTGAAGCTACAGCGGCAGCAACCACTAACGATATAGACTATGTATCTATATTTGAAAACTTTGTTAAAAATAAGACTAAGGATAAAGTGATTAAAAGCTTTGAACTATATAAAGCTCAATTGACACCAGAACAAGTAACTAAAATAGATTTAATAATAAAAGAAGCTTATGGTAACAAATAGAGACCATCACTCATGGTCACAACAGAGTTTATTCTTGTCAAGCAGATTAGCTTTCTACAAGAAGTATGTGCTAGGTCAAAAAGACATAAGTAACATAAGATTTGAAAAAGGCAAAGAGTTTGCTGATTATAAAGAAACAGGTGAAATACCACATTGGGTTGACGACCCATTGTTAGAAACAGTAGCTGAAGCTGTACCATCTTATGATAGGCAAGAAGAAAAATTAATTATAGATTTATTTGCTGGTATTCCTGAAGATGAAAAACCACCTTATGCTAAGCCTATATTAATGTTCTCAGATAGTTCTAACGACGACAGTTCGCACGTGTTAGAATACAAGACAGGTAAAGTTGCTTGGACCCAGGAAAAAGTTGATGCGCACGAACAACTTGATTTCTACGCTATGTGCTACTTTATTAGAAGCGGTCAAAAAACAATACCAAAGTTTACTTTATACTGGATAGAAACAGAAGATGTTGAACTACCAAACGGCGATACCAGCATAAGATATACAGGTCACGTTGAAGCATTTGACAGAGAATTTAGTGAAAAAGACATTCTTAGAATAATGATGAAGACTCTAGCCACAATGGAAGAGATTTATGAATATGAATATCTTGAGCTTGAATTAGAAGACGACTTTGTAGTTAGATATGCGGAGCTTTTAGATCAACAAGATAATATATCTAGTGAGTTAGGTTTAATGAAACTAGAAATAGAATCTAAAATGATGGAGCACGGGGTTAATTATGCCGTTGGAAAAGCTGGCAAATTCAGTGTATCTAATAGAACAACATATAAGTTTTCTAAAGAAACTACAGACCTAAAAGCATTGTACGCTAAAAATATTAAAAAGCTGGAAGCAAAGGAGAAAAAAGACGACATTGCAACTTCTTATTCATCATCCAGTATAAGATTCACTCGCAATAAGTAGTTATGCAAAAAAATAAAATAAAATATTTTGACAAGTTAATACAAAGCAAGCTAAGGCAGTTGCCGAGAGCCCTCAAAGGAAATGTACCTAAAGAAGTGCTTGAACAAATACTGCAAGAAATGGAATGGCTACAGGAAGCTAAAGAGCATTTTGAGCTAATAGATGAGTAATCAGTAAATAAATATAAACAATTAAATTAAATTAAGATGGCACAAACATTTGAATTAAGAGTAAAGTTAGAAGAAATTGGTGAAACAGAAGAATTTGGAAACAATGGATTCAAAAAAAGAGAATTGATCGGGCTCCTTGAAGGAGAATATGCTGAACACTACAAGTTTGAATTTATTAAAGACAAAGTGAACTTGCTAGATGACTTAATAGTTGGGACTTATGCTAGTATATTTTTCAATGTTAAAGGTAGAAAAGTAGAAAAAGATGGTGACACATTTTATTATACTAGTCTACAAGGTTGGAAAGTTGTAGTATAAATTTAATGTATGCGAGCGGTATAGTTTAATTGGCAAAATCTCGTCTGATCTACGGGGGATCCTGGTTCGAGTCCAGGTACCGCAACTAACTTAACAAAATAATAATTAATGGTGAACCCAAAACACTGCACAGGTAGAATATTTATGTGTGTTGGAATAAATAAAGAATGTGACGACGTATTGTCAGACTCATTTGTTACAGGCAAATCTTATTTGGAAATATTTTCAGATATTGATGGGGTAAATTTATGCTCAGATTACGACTTATTAATAATTGGTAATAGTGGTTTGCCATTATATGTTTATAAAGCAGACTTTGCTTTAATGCCAATAGAAACTAAAAAGTTTGAATATGAACTACAAAAGAAATAAAAATGTATTTATACCATATTATTCAGGTAATATATTCTTAACTAAATGTATGGGACATGTAAACCTAGAAGCGTTTATAAACGCTCATAAGAATCCAACTGAAAGAACCAAAAGCATCTTAGCTAAAATAAAACGAGCTGAGCAAGCTGGTGATAAAGAATTAAAACGTTCATTGAAACAGAATTTATATTCGTTTACCCCATCAGTTATTATATCAAAAGGTAATAAGCGAAGATATTCTGATCTAGAGGGGTGGACTGGTTTGATGCAATTAGATTTTGACAAATTGAACGACAAAGAGCAAGCTATAGAACTTAAGAATTATATATTCGAAAAGTATGAGCATATTATTACTTGTTACTTGTCACCAAGTAGAAAAGGCGTTAAAGCTATATTAAAGACAACTGTACCAAGAGATAAAGAACATTACAAAGCTTTACATAAAGCTGTTATAATGGAAATGGAACAGTTTGATTGCTTCGATGAGGTGACAACAAACGCTATGCTGCCGCTATTTTTAAGTCAAGACCCAAATATCTTATATAGGGATATAAGCGAGTGTTACACTTGGACAGATGAAGATAATACGGAGGTTAAGTACGTAAGTCTTAATAACGAACCCCCCAACTTCGAAGCGTCTAGTGATGAAAAAGATTATTTAAGAACAGTAACCCTTTTTGAAAAGAAGATAACTAACATATTTTCAGACGGTCACCCGCAACTAAGATCAGCGTGTTTGATATTAGGATCAAGATGTGGTGCTGGTTATATATCATTAAGTGAATGTAAACAATTAGCCTATACTATGATAGAAGTTAATGGATATTTAAGTAAAGATTTAGCTAACTATCACAGGACTGCTAATTGGTGTATAGATCAAGGAGTTAATAATCCAAAATACTATAATTGATATGAATTTCTTCACAGACAAACCTGGTGCAGGCATAAACTCTATAGGGGTCCATATAACTGTAGAGTATGTAGTACTTATTGTAGATGGAGTTAATCAGCTATATCCGGTAGGAAAATGGGAAGAAGCTATAGATTTTTTAAAACACTCGCTTAAAGACAGCAAAGTAGAATATATAGAAAAATATATAGTAGATAATTTAGACCACTTAGGGGCTAAATATAAAACAAGGCCTAAACAAATTAAAGAGAACGATCAATTATCATTATTTTAATTATGGATAAATTTAATACAAAACTAAATATTACCAGTGCCGGCTCTACAACTGTATTTAATGATCAACCTTGCCCAGACTGCGGCGATTTAGGGTGGGTGTATAGTGAGGATTTCACAAAAAGACACGTTTGTCTTTGTCATTACTAAAGCAAAATAAATGAATATAAAACAAAATAATTATGAAAACAAAATTTTAATTATGGAAAGAGAAGAAGAAGACTGTAATCACGATTTTGAACATATAACTTTCAGAGAAGTACAATGTATACATTGCGATAAAATAATATACGCTTAAAAAATGAATATAAACTTATATCCATATCAGCAGATATTATATGACGACATAAAAGATAAGTTGGCGAAGCATAATAAAGTGTGCGTAACCTTAGCGACTGGCGGTGGCAAATCTGTAATTATAGGCAAGCTAGCTGGTGATCTACCTGGGCGTACATTGATATTAACTCATAGGCAGGAAATATTACAGCAAAATAGCGAGTGGATTAATTCAGCTGTGTTGAGTTCTAAAGAGAATACTCTTAGACTAGATACGACTATAGTTATAGCTATGGTTCAAACTTTGTATGCTAGAATAGAAGCCTACGGAATAGACTACATAGGTTCATTTAATAATATAATATTAGACGAAATACACGTAGATATATTTAGGAAAGTTTTTAGTCAATATGACTATAAGAAATTAATAGCATTTACAGGTACTCCTGTATTAAATAAAAAGAAATATTACGAGATAAATGGATTGGAATATGTTGAGCCATTAACATTATCCGAAGACTTTGAAGTTTTGGTTTGTGGCCCATCAACAAACGATTTGATCGAGTTAGGTTTCTTAGTTAGAGATCACAATTTAGTACTTGAGTTGCCAGACTTTGATAAGTTAAAGGAAAGCGAAAGTCAACCGGATGGATATACTGTAAAGTCATTGAACGAAGTATATAGTAATACAGCTAGCTTAAATATATTGACTAAAGCCTACAAGGATGAATGCTTAGGCAAGAAAACTATAATATTTAATGCTAGCAATAAGATAACTCTTTTAGTATATGAGCATTTTGCAAAGTTAGGGTTCAATGTCAAAATGTTTGACAGTTCAGGTAATGCTGAAATTAACGAAGAGACAGGCAAAAAATATACTAGAAATGAAATTATAGAATGGTTCAGAAACGAACGTGACGCTATATTGATTAATACGAATGTGTTTACTATAGGCTTTAATGTTACTGATATAGAATGCATAATTGTAAATAGAGCTACTAAGAGTTTGAGTCTTTGGATTCAAATGGTAGGCAGAGGTTCAAGAATTACAAATGTTATTTTTAAAGATCATTTTAAAGTTATTGACTTAGGCCAAAATATATATGAGCACGGTATATGGTCAAAAGATAGAGACTGGAATGATTATTTTAAAAGCCCTGGTCCTAAATTAAAAAAGATAATAGATTTGCTAGATACTTGGACTTGCATAAAGTGTGAGGCTATAAATCTAAAAACAGAATTAAGTTGTACAATATGTGGAGCTAGTTTTGAAATAGCTAATCCAGAGGTTTCTGCTAAAAAATTTAAAGAAGGTCAGTTGGTAGAATTAAGTCCATTGCCTATTCCAAAAGGTAGTACAATAGTTAATTATGCAATGAGTGTTGGAGAAGATGCGGCTTTTGCTTTAAACTTAGCCGAGACAAAGATAATAGAATTGTTTGTACATTACAGAGTATCAGCAGGCTATTATGATAAAAGAAAAGATGAGTTTAACAATAGAGTTAGAGAAATATATAGACCGATATACTTCTCTATAACAAAAAGCAAAGTGTTGCCTGGTAATAAGCGCAGAAAATTTGATACTTTATTAGATAAATTAATAATCAAAATAAACAAGAAAATGTCATATGGTAAGAGTAAATAATGTATTTTATATTAAAGCTAAGGTCAATAAAGTTGATTTAAGCGCTAGTTTCTTGAAAAAGATATTTGCTATATGTAAATGGCTAAAAAAAAGATATGATATAGATAGTGACAATATCGATTTCGATCATAGTTTTCAAGACGATGATAGAGATAAAGACTTAATAACAATTAGACTAACTTTTAATGAAAAGTAAAATTGAAGATAAAAGTACAGACGTTGAAATTATAGTAAACCCCGACGATCAAAATCCATTCGATTTTTATAACGAAAATTGCGTAGAAGACGTATTTAATTTTTTATTGTCAATAAATGCAATAGAAAGAAATAGTGCAAACTCTGTAACTTACGTTAAAAATGCCTATGACAGAAAAGTAAAAATGATTATCTATAAAGATGGTTATTTTATAGCTGCTCACGAGAATGGCCTTGGTATGAAAGTAGGCTCTAAGTTAAAACCATTTGCTGTTATACAAAAATTCAAGTTTAAAGACAACTTTAGGTTGGCATTGAATTATGTTATACACGATAAGATGAGAAATAGTATGCCTTATATTAGAGTAGGTATAAAATACTATAAAAGGACAGCTAAGATTGATAGGAATGGTGTTATTAGGAGAGAGTTGAAACTTTGGGATAAGCCTACGATACTATCTGATTATGGTAAAGAATCTATAGACAAAATACCAATATATGATGATTTTACTTTAGACCCAGACAACGTTAACTTTAGAGCTATAGTAAATAATAACTATAATCTATATTCACCATTTGAACACGTACCTCAACTAGCTAAAAACTATAAAGGAGAAATGGGCTGGTACTGGACTAAAACATTATTAGAACATATTTTTGGTGATCAATACGAGTTAGGATTAATGTATATTTCTACTCTATATAAGCTACCAAAACAGAAGCTGCCTATACTTGTATTAGTATCAGAAGAAAGAAGTACAGGTAAAACAACGTTTGTAGACTGGTTAGATATATTATTCGGTGGCAATACTGTTATTATAAATCCACAGGATATAGAAAATCAATTCAACGGTTCTTACGCGGATAAGAATATTGTTATGATTGAGGAGTCTAAATTTAAGAGTCGGGGAGCATTAGAGAAGCTTAAGAATTTAAGTACGCAGAAAAAAATACTTGTAAATACTAAGTTTGTACAACAATATTCTTTACCATTTCACGGCCACTTAATAATAACAAGTAACGATGAAAATAAGTTTAGTAAGATTGATGCCTCTGAGATAAGGTATTGGATTAGGAAAGTGCCAACACTAGAAGGTAAGGCCAACCATAACATATTAAGTGATATGACTAAGGAAATAGCTCCTTTTTTATATTACTTAAGTACGCTGGACCCTATTGATACGACTAAATCTAGGATGATTTTTACACCAGAGGCATTGAATACTGATGCGCTTCAAATGGTAAAGAGAGAATCTAGGTCAAGCCTTTATAAAGATATTGAAATATTAATAGATGACTTTTTTGTACAAAACAATGATGTGGTGGAATTGATGTTCTCATTAACAGATATAAAAGATAAGTGGTTCAATCATAATAATCAAATAGATAGGCCTTTTATAAAAATGGTTTTAAGAGACGAATTTAAAGCTAGGATAGGTAAAATGCAAAGGTATATACCGTTTGACGATGGTATACCTAGCTCTAATAATAAAAAGTCAGGTAGACCGTATATATTTACTAACCCATACATAGTAGGAAATGACATCGATTAAAAACCAGCAAGAGCATATGTCTTGGTGTTTAGCCAACGATATACGGATATATTTTGAACCTTCAAATAAAACTTATGGCAAAATAGTTATAGTAGACTGTGGCAAAAAGTTTTATAGTGAAGAAGACTATAAGGGAGACAATACCATATTGAGACGTAAAAGGGCAAAAGGTGACAAGTCTATTAGAAAAACATACTCAGACAGAATTTTTGAATTATACACAATTAAATACTTAGAGAACAATGAAAAAAGGTGAAACAATTTTACAAGAAGCTCAGAGAATAATATTTGAAAGAGCCGAAGAGAAACATAGAGACTACGGTCCTATTGATGATTCGATTAAAGACGCTGCTACTATAGCATCAATAATGACTGGACTACCAATTTCTCCAGCTGATATGTATAAATGTATGATGGCCCTGAAATTGTCTAGATATAAGAAAACTTATAAGCGTGATACACATTTAGACCTAGTTGGATATGCAGGAGCTTTAGCCGAATTTGAAGAGAAAAGAAGAGTTGTTAACGTAAACCCACATTTAGAAGATGAAGAAAACTAAAATTAACTTAGACAATATGACGTTAGTTACTGATCCTAACGACTTAATGAGACTTACTCGTTTACGTAGATCTGTTTATGTAACTTCTTATAGGAAAAGAAGCCCAGCCGCTTTTATTATTAATATGCAATTTATTAGAGTCATGGCAATGATTGATAACAAACTAATATATAAAGACAATGAATAAATTTGAACAAGATTATAAAAATTTATTATTTAGAACTTTAACTTTTGGAGATAGAAAACAGAATAGAACCGGAGTTGATACTTTATCTTTATTTAATGAAAAACTAAATATAGACATAAGCGAGCGCTTCCCTATAGTAACATCTAAAAAAATATATTTTGAGAAAGGTTTGGCCGAATACAATTGGATATCACAAGGCTTAACAACTTTGACTTACTTACATAAACATAATATAAGGTGGTGGGATGAATTTGCTGATAATAATGGATCAGTAGGTAAAACTTATGGTTATCAATTAAGAAGCTTTAATAGAGAGATAGATCAATTAGCTACTGTCTATAATGAAATAAGAGATAACACAAGAAGAGCTCACATAACTTTTTGGAATCCAAGTGAATTGAATCAAACAAAATTGCCGCCTTGTTATACTGGTATGACTTTTCATAGAATTGGTAGTAGGCTGAATATGTCATTGCAGTTACGAAGCTCTGATTTATTTTTAGGTCTACCTTATGATATAATCGTAGGCGCGTTATTTTTAATAGATACCGCTAATTTTATGGATTTAAAACCTGGTATATTAGGGTTGCAAATGACAGACGCTCACATATATGAAAATCATATTAGCGTGGTAGAAGAGTATTTAGATAGGGATATGTTTCCATCGCCTAAGCTAATAAAACTACCTGATGGTAGGAGAGAGCTTGATAATTATGAGCATCACGGATATATGCCTGCTAAACTAAATAACTAAATAACTAGTATGCTTAAAATAATAAGTGCTATAAAAGAAGAGATGATCCTTTGTGAGAAAAGAATAGAGGATGATAAAGATCAAGTCCATTTTTTTAATCTTAAAAAACACACAAAACAACTTCGTAGATTAGAGAGATGTGTAAGAATTTTACAGATCAAGTAAACAATTAATAATTAAATATAGTGATATGAGTATGAAAAAGTATTTATTTTTTGACACGGAAACTACGGGGTTTCCACCTAAAGCTAGAATGACACAATTAGCTTTTATGCTAGTAAGAGAAGATGGTGAAATAATTGATAGCTTTAAATCCTTAATAAAACCAGATGACTGGGAGGTGCCTAAAGAAAAATTTTTTATAGATAACAACATGTCTACTGAAAGATGCGAAGCGGAAGGTATACCTGTTTTCGATGCTTTAAGAAGATTGCAAGACTGTTTAAAATTAGCTTCAATTAAAGTTGCTCATAATATTAATTTTGATAATAAAATAATTTTAAAAGAGCTTGAAGAAGCAAAAATAACACATCAGCTTTTTCAGTTTAAAAAAGGTTTTTGTACAATGGCTACTACAACCGAATTTTGTAAATTACCAGGAAGATACGGTAAACCAAAATGGCCTAAACTGATAGAACTACATAAAATATTATTTGATGTAGAGTTTGATGGCGCGCACGACGCTATGGCCGATGTTAGAGCAACTAAAGACTGTTTTTTCGAGTTAATTAAAAGAGAAATAATTAAAGTAAAGTAAGGGTCAAGAATTAACATAAAAAGCCCTCGAATAGGCACAAATATTTGGGGACTTTTTACTTTTAAATTAATGCCTGAAGCGCTTCAGATGTAGTTTCAGATAGCCTGGATTGATTATTTTTTATTTCTAATATATTAATATTAAATATTTTTTTTAGTCTCTTAGAAGTCTTTAAAATCATCCGAATTTTTAAACAATTTTAAATATATAGATATGAGTAGAAGGA
>Ga0209414_1001561_pt1 | contig 10790 bp, 10 predicted proteins | sample LakVidmifraction_4_FD_181154 | JGI IMG/M metagenome (GOLD analysis project Ga0209414, IMG submission 181154) | Hypersaline microbial communities from Lake Vida, Antarctica - Brine Hole Two &gt;0.2 micron (SPAdes) (version 2) | ecosystem: Environmental > Aquatic > Non-marine Saline and Alkaline >... | reverse complement strand
AATTGTTGTTCACAATCGCCCAGCAGGATTTTGATAAAATAAAAGCCAATCCGCATTTTACCGTAATTGGACATATGACCGAAGAAAATGAGGGCATGCATCTTATTACCAGGGCAAACACAAAAATTCCTTTAATTGCCAGGGGATGGAATGCAATGGAAGAAGAAGAAGAAAATTAGGAAGCGTTCGTATAAATTCTTTTTTTCCTTTTTTTATAAAATTTAGCCAAATAATTATTGGTTTCCCTGAATTTTGGAGTAAGTCTCGCAAGGAAACCATTTGCGGTATCGGTCATTTCTACCCCACATTTCGCACATTGATACTCGTATATATGTTTAGTGACATTTTTTGAAACTTTCAATTTGTGCCCAAAAAAGCGGCAATAAACCCTTGCGAACTGAAATAGTTGAGAGTCATTTTTTTTCATAAAAGGTTGGTTTTGTCTTTACGGAATTTAAATTTATATAAAAAAATCTAAATAAACGATAAAAAGTAACATTTAATCGATAAAGTGCAGGAATTCGTAAACATCAGCTCGGTTTTCAAGGAAGGATAAGTGGCCATCGGGAAGACTTTGAAGTACGCAGTCACATTTTTGCGCAACCATTTGAATTTCAATATAATTAATAACAGGATCCTGTTTTGAGGCAACAATGTATTTGGGTCCCTGAAAGGCTTTCAATACCTCAGTTTTATTTGTACGAATTTTCATACCTTTTAAAGCCGAAATAATTCCATCTTCAGAAAAGCTCAAAGCATCTTTTGTTAATTCATTCATTTCATTTTCAAATTTCAAATTGCTTTCTTTCGTCACTAAATTTGAAACAGCCATTTTTACAAAAGCTTTTTTATTTTTCCTCACCAGAGCGATCGCTTTATCTCGATTTATCTTTTTTTCTTTTGAATCTGGTGCCGGGGATGAATTTAAGAGCACCAAACTTTCCGACAAAATAGGAAATTTTTCACAAAATGCCAAACTCACATAACCTCCCATGGAATGTCCTACAAAGCTGACCTTTTTAACTTTAAGATGTTGCAGGATAAAATGTACCGCATCTGCAAAGAGTTCCATAGTATGAACCGGATTTAAATTCCCGGACTTCCCATGTCCCGGTAGATCGATGCAAATTACCTGGCGCTTCTTTGAGAGTTCATCTATAAAAGGTTCCCAAATTTTACTGCTTTCCAAAAACCCGTGTAAAAATACCAGTGGATTTCCAATACCTTTGGAGGTATAGAACAACTCCGTTTGTTTATATGTTAATATCATAGCTCAATATAAAATAATTTAAACTGCTAAATGAAATTTACAAAAGAAGCCCTTGTGGTTGGATTTGCATTATTTGCCATGTTTTTTGGTGCAGGGAATTTAATACTGCCTCCTTTTTTAGGCTTTTTTGCCGGTTCCCAGTGGTATCTGGTGGCTTTGGGTTTTGTGATTTCCGCAGTGGGACTGCCCCTTTTGGGTATTTTTGCCCACGCCCGGCTACAGGGTGGGATGTTCAATTTTTCCGAAAAGATTTCGCCGGTTTTTAGTTTAGTGTTTTGTATGCTCATTTACATTATCAGTGTTGCGCTTCCTGCGCCAAGAACTGCCGCTGTGACACACGAGATAGCGGTGCAGCCGTTTTTTGATGTCTCTCCGCTCACCACAAGCCTTATTTATTTTCTTCTGGTATTTGTTTTTGTAATCAAGCGTTCTACCGTGATCAATAACATCGGGAAATTCCTTACCCCGGCTATTTTGTTATTGTTGCTCTCCATTATTTTCAGCGGATTTTTTTCTGAATACAAGCCTATGGGGAAACCGGTTACAAAACTTCCTGTTCTATACGGGTTTTTTGAAGGTTACCAGACCTTTGATGCCATTGCGGCATTGGTTGTTGGAGGAGTGATAATAATTTCGGTTAAGCTGAAGGGGTATACCTCCGGGGTTGAAATAAGGAAAATCATAATAAACTCTGCAATCCTGGCCGCACTTGGATTGCTGCTGGTATATGGTGGGCTCATTTACAACGGGGCAATGGTCAATTCTGAATTTCCTGCCGATATTACAAGAACTCAGTTGCTCTCCGGGATTAGTCACTTAAACCTTGGATCTATGGCCGAAATAAGCCTGGCTATTTTGGTTGCGTTGGCTTGTTTTACCACTGCAGTAAGTATTATCACCGGTACAGCCGATTTTATGGCGGAACGAATCCACAAAAGCTATATCTATCAAATCACAGTGACAATCGCTTGCATACTTGGGGTTGTGATGGGTGCTTTTTCTGTAAATGCGATCATAGAAATCGCCCTGCCGGTTTTGATGCTGATCTATCCTTTAACCATTGTTTTAATTTTGTTGAATGTTATGCCGGCCAAATTCAGAACAAAATTAGTGATGAGGGCAACTGTAATTATGACAATAATTTTCAGCCTTCCTGATGCATTGAAATATGTTTTAACCGCAGAGTTGTTTGGGGATGTTCAGGAATGGATCCCGCTCTCAATTTACGGTTTAGCATGGGTGACCCCGGCTTTTTTAGCTTTCTTTATTGCTGTTTTATGGCAGAATAAAACTGGGCGGAAGGCATAAAAATATTAATGAACCTCCCCGTCCATTCAGGTGGGGTCGCGGCTAAACCCATAATACCCTTTTTAAGTCACGGACCTTACTGCCGGTAGGCAAGTGCACTAATATTTATATAAAATCTTCATTGAATGCCCCGTGTTTTAATTCATAATTGCAGCATTGTCAAAATCTTAAAAGAACAAAACTTACGAACTTCTTAAATGAATTTCAAAAAGGAACCCTCAATCAAAATTGTTTTAATTTTGATTGAGGGTTCAAAAAATAAATTTTTAAAAAAGGCTTTATGAATTCATCAAGTCTTCAATTTCATCTGCTTCAATAGGAATATTGCCCATTAAATTTAAGGGTTCTCCTTTTTCCTGAATTACAAGATCATCTTCCAACCGAATCCCGAATCCTTCAGCTGGAATGTAAATTCCGGGCTCAACGGTGAACACCTGGTTTGCCATCATTGGCTCGGTCAAAATCCCATAATCATGAGTGTCCAAACCAATATTATGTGAGGTTCCGTGCATAAAATACTTTTTATATGCAGGCCAATCCGGATCCTGGTTCTTTACATCTGCTTTGTCTAATAGCCCTAAATTCAGCAATTCAGAGGTCATTAGTTTTCCTACTTCAATGTGGTAATCACCCCAAATAGTTCCGGGAACCAACATTTTGGTCGCTTCCTTTTTAACTTTGTTCACGGCATTGTAAACTTCCTTTTGCCTTTTGCTGAATTTTCCTGAAACCGGAATAGTCCGGGTCATATCACTGTTATAATTTGCGTATTCTGCGCCTACGTCCAATAAAATCAAATCGCCGGGTTTACATTCTTGGTTGTTTTCGATATAATGCAACACATTGGCGTTGTTTCCGCTGGCTATAATAGGAGTATAAGCAAATCCGCGTGAACGGTTATTCAGGAATTCGTGCATGATTTCTGCCTCGATCTGATATTCCCAAACGCCCGGCTTTACAAAACCAAGGGTCCTGCGGAAGGCTTTTTCGGTAATATTACAGGCATTTTGCATCAATTTCAATTCGATTGGATCTTTTACAGAACGCAACCTTTGCAAAATAGGATTGCTTTTGGCAACCTGGTGTGCAGGGTATCTCTTTTTGCTCCATTCTATAAAACGGGCTTCGCGGGTTTGGGTTTCAATGGAGGCTCTATAATGCTCATTTGTATTGTAATAAACCGTTTCACATTGTGTCATTACCTCAAAAAAGACTTTTTCAAACTCTTTTAACCAATAAACGGTTTTTATGCCGGTTGCTTCAAAAGCTTTTTCTTTTGTTAATTTTTCACCTTCCCAAACGGCAATATGTTCATTGGTTTCGGTTAAAAACAAAATTTCACGATGTTTTTCAAGTGGGGCATCTGGAAAAAGAACCAGGATACTCGCGTCCTGATCTACTCCGCTTAAATAGAAAATATCCCTTGCCTGTTGGAACGGAATGGTACTATCGGCACTTATGGGATAAATGTCATTCGAATTCAAAACAGCTAAACTTTTTGGCTTCATTTTGGCCATAAAATTTTTGCGGTTTTTTACAAAGAGTTTACTGTCAATTTTATGGTATTTCATTGTACTGAATTTGATTTTCCTCAAAATTAAAGAAGCTAATATCAAAACCTGTTAAACTTAGATTAAAAGATTTCACATTTCTTTAACAAGTTGCTATTCATATAAATTCAACCTGTTTCGCAACTGCAAATTGGATTCTTGAAGTTCCTTCAGCTTTTTTAATAAATGCTGAATTGCCTCCAGGCCCTCCAAGTTGATGTTTAGATCGTGATAAAGTCGGTGCATTTTTTCAAATTCGGTTATTTTATCGCAATGCAGATATTCCTTTTGTTCCAGGATAATCATTTCAATCAGGCCACTTTCGCTTAAAGATTTTATAAAAGTGAGCTCTACTTTGTAGCGGATACAAAGTTCATCAATTGCTATTAAATCATTTAAATTCATGAGCGTAATTTTTGCAATTCTTGAAATAATTCCTTTTCGCGGGTGGTAAGATTGGTTGGCATTTTAATTTGATAGGTAATGTACAAATCTCCAAATTGCCCCTCTTTTTTATATTTCGGAAAACCCTTTCCTTTCAATTTAATTTGGGTGCCGGGTTGGGTTTCAGGTTTTACCTTGAGCTTCACCTTTCCGGTAAATGTATCAATCGTGATCTCGCCACCCAATATTGCAGTGTAAAAATCTACATCTGCCGTGGTATATAAATTTTCCTTTTCCCGCTTGAATTTGGTGTCATTTACTATGTTAAAAGTGATTAGCAAATTTCCGTTTGGCCCGCTCTGAATTCCCGGACCACCGTATCCTTTTATTTTTATGGTTTGGCCGTTTTCCACCCCGGAAGGAATGGTTATCCGGATGTTTTTTCTGTTTACGGTAAGGGTGTGTTTTTTGCTGGTGTAAACATCAGATAAATTAAGCTTAAGTTCAGCATTGAAATCCTGTCCTTTATATTGAGGGCTTCTGCCTGTGCCCTTGGATCTTGCTCCGCCCCCGAACATTTGTTCAAAAAAATCGGAGAAAGTATCATTATCAAAATTTCCGGAATAGGATTGTTGCCTGCCTCCGCCAAAACCCCTGCCATATTGTTGCTGTTGCTGACGCTGTGCATGTTCAAACTGATCTGCGTGTTCCCAGTCTTTTCCGTGCTTGTCGTATTTTTTGCGTTTTTCGGGATCGCTAAGCACCTCATTCGCTTCGTTTATTTGCTGAAATCTCGCCTGTGCGCCTTTATCGTTTGGATTGAGATCCGGATGATATTTTCGCGCAAGTTTCCTGTAGGCTTTTTTGATGTCTGCCTGGCTGGCCGATTTATCGAGTTCCAGAATTTTGTAGTAGTCTATAAACTCCATTTAATTTTCAGGATATTAGTTAGCTCTAAATTAAGGATTCTAAAACTTATTAATGGAAAAATACTTTTAATTTATCTAATGACAAATCGTTGTTTATATTATCATGATTTTGAAATTTTCGATCAGAATTCCCCAAAAACAAAGGCTATTTTAATTAGTTCTAAATTAAATTTATAATAACCTAAAAATTTGTTAAAAACTAGAAGTAGGTGTATTTTTGGGCGTAAAAATTTTATAAAATAATCAAATCAATGGGTGGCTTCCTTAAATCTTCAGTAGCAAAAAAGTTTGCTATGGCTTTATCAGGACTTTTTCTAGTCCTATTTTTAGCTCAACACTTTATTATTAATTTAACATCGGTCATTAATCCTGATGTTTTTAACGAGTTTTCCCATTATATGGGAACCAACTTTCTTGTTCAGGCAATTGTGCAACCCATTCTTATTTTTGCTGTGGTGTTTCACTTCATAATGGGGATTGTTCTTGAAATTATAAATAGAAAGGCGAGAAAAATTAGTTATTCTAAATTCAACGGAGGCGCAAATTCTAGTTGGATGTCCCGAAACATGATTTTTTCAGGTGCTGTGATCTTAGCTTTCCTTGGGCTTCACTTTTATGATTTTTGGTTTCCGGAAATAGCTCATAAATACTTAGAGTCACATCCGGAAGATGCTACAAGATATTTCGGGGAATTGGTAGAAAAATTTAAAAGTCCTGTAAGAACTGGCTTATATGTTGCGTCCTTTATATTTTTAATGCTGCACCTGCTGCATGGGTTTGCTTCTTCATTCCAGTCTGTTGGTTTTAACAATAAATATTCGAAAGGATTAAAAGGATTTACCGTTGCTTTTGCGATAGTTGTTCCGTTAGGGTTTATTTTTATAGCGCTCTTTCATTATATTAACGTTTAATAGGTAAGATTTATGTCAGTTTTAGATTCAAAGACACCTGAAGGACCACTTTCAGAAAAGTGGACAAAATATAAAGACGAGGTTAACTTGGTTAATCCCGCGAATAAAAGAAATATTGATGTTATTGTCATAGGAACCGGTCTTGCCGGTGGAAGTGCTGCCGCAACCCTGGCGGAGCTTGGATATAACGTAAAAACATTTTGTTATCAGGATTCCCCGCGTAGAGCGCATTCAATTGCCGCCCAGGGAGGAATTAATGCAGCAAAGAATTATCAAAATGATGGGGATTCTAATTACCGGCTTTTTTATGATACGGTAAAAGGTGGGGATTATCGCTCCCGTGAAAGCAATGTATATCGTTTGGCCGAAGTTTCGGGAAATATTATAGACCAGTGTGTCGCTCAGGGAGTCCCCTTTGCGAGAGACTATGGAGGATTATTGGATAACCGCTCATTTGGTGGGGTTCTGGTTTCCCGTACCTTTTACGCTAAAGGACAAACAGGACAACAATTGTTGCTGGGCGCATATTCTGCGATGAATCGCCAGATAAATCGCGGAAAAATTAAAGCTTACAACAGGCACGAAATGCTTGATTTGGTGGTTGTAGGAGGAAAAGCTCGTGGAATTATTGCTAGGGATATGGTTTCCGGCGAAATTCAGAGACATAGTGCTCACGCGGTTGTGATTTGTTCCGGAGGCTATGGAAATGTATTTTACCTTTCCACCAATGCAATGGGAAGTAATGCAACTGCAGCCTGGAAAGTTCATAAAAAGGGAGCATATTTTGCAAACCTTTGTTTTACGCAAATTCACCCAACCTGTATTCCTGTTTCGGGAGATCACCAGTCTAAGCTGACTTTGATGTCTGAATCGCTTAGGAATGATGGAAGGATCTGGGTTCCAAAGAAGAAAGAAGACGCAGAGGCCATAAAAACCGGGAAATTAAAGCCTACGGAACTTAAAGAAGAAGACAGGGATTATTACTTGGAGAGGAGATATCCTGCATTTGGGAACCTGGTGCCACGTGATGTGGCTTCCAGAGCAGCAAAAGAACGTTGTGATGCCGGATACGGTGTAAATAAGACGGGTGCTGCAGTTTATCTTGATTTTAGCGCTGCATTTATGCGGTACGGAACTGAGGTTGCTAAAATTCAGCATATTGAAAATCCTAGCGATGAAAAAATCAGGGATTTAGGAAAAGCTGTAATAGAAAGCAAATACGGGAATTTATTTGAGATGTACGAGAAAATTGTAGATCAAAATCCTTACGAAACCCCAATGATGATTTACCCCGCGGTTCACTATACCATGGGAGGCATCTGGGTAGATTACAATTTACAAACTACAATTCCCGGATGTTATTCTTTAGGAGAAGCTAATTTCTCAGATCACGGTGCAAACCGCCTGGGAGCCTCAGCTTTGATGCAAGGTTTGGCCGATGGTTATTTTGTATTGCCTTATACAATAGGAAATTATTTAGCTGATGATATCAGGACCGGACCAATCTCTACCGAATTGCCTGAGTTTGAAGCGGCAGAAAAGAATGTTCGTGATCAAATGGATAGACTGATCAATAATAAAGGGACTAAATCTGTAGACCATTTCCATAAACGACTTGGAAAAATTATGTGGGATAAGGTTGGAATGTCCCGTAATGCTATACACCTTGCTGAAGCGATTGATGAAATTAAAGCACTTCGGGAAGAGTTTTATAAAGATGTACGGGTTACAGGGACTGCGAATGAAATGAATCCTGAACTCGAAAAGGCTGCCAGAGTAGCCGATTTTATGGAACTGGGGGAATTGTTTGCCAAAGATGCTTTACACCGGAATGAATCTTGTGGAGGCCACTTTAGGGAAGAATACCAAACAAAAGAAGGCGAAGCCCTTAGGGATGATGAGAACTTCAAGTATGTAGCTGCCTGGGAATACACCGGAAATCCGGCTGAGGCTATCCTGCATAAAGAAGAATTGAATTATGAATATATTGAACTTAAAACAAGAAGCTATAAATAATAAGATTTGAGATAGTAGTATTGAGTATTAAGAAATCAAAATACTCACTGCTCACTCTCATTACTCAATACTAGAAAGTATGAAGCTTACACTAAATATTTGGCGTCAAAAAAACGCTTCCGCTAAAGGAAAAATTGAAACCTATAAAATAAGCGGAGTTGAACCTGATATGTCCTTTCTGGAGATGTTGGATGTCCTTAATGAAGGATTTGTGGCTAAGGATGAGGAACCTGTGGTTTTTGATCACGACTGCCGCGAAGGTATTTGCGGTGCCTGTAGCTTACAAATAAATGGAGAACCACATGGTCCGGACAGGGGCATTGCAACCTGCCAGTTGCATATGCGAAAATTTAATGATGGAGATACCATTGTAATTGAGCCATTCAGAGCAACTGCATTTCCTGTAATAAAGGATTTGATGGTGGACAGAAGTGCTTTTGACAGGATTCAGCAAGCCGGCGGATATATCTCAGTAAATACCTCTGGAAATACCCAGGACGCCAATAATATTCCAATCAGCAAAGAGGATTCAGATCTTTCTTTCAATGCTGCAACCTGCATAGGTTGTGGTGCCTGCGTAGCAGCCTGTAAAAACGCGAGTGCTATGTTGTTTACCGCTGCAAAAGTGAGCCAGTTTGCATTACTCCCCCAGGGTAAATTGGAAGCCAACAGGCGGGTGCTTGCTATGGTGGAACAAATGGATAAAGAAGGTTTTGGAAATTGTACCAACACCGGCGCCTGTGAAATTGAATGCCCAAAAGGTATTTCTCTTGAAAACATCGCGCGTATGAACCGGGAGTTCATGGCTGCCACCACAGAAGGGTAAAATTTCCCTTTAAAAATAATTCAATCCCGGTTTCTTTTAGAATCCGGGATTTTTTTTGCATCTTATTTAAAAAATACTCAATGGTCCATTCAAATCTTTTCGAATCAAAATTACAAGGTGAAAAAGACAGCATTTTCACTGTAATGAGCCAAATGGCCCGAAAACATAACGCAATTGACCTTTCTCAGGGTTGTCCCAATTTTGAGACTGACGATCACTTAAAAGAATTGGTGACAAAAGCGATGAAAACCGGGTGTAATCAATATGCTCCAATGGCTGGCGTATTGGAGCTTAGGCACCAAATTGTTAAAAAGATCGAAGCTTTATACGGAAACAAATACGATGAAAATACCGAAGTAACAGTCACTCATGGCGCCACACAGGCAATTTATTCAGCCATAACAGCATTTGTCCATAAAGGAGATGAAGTTATTGTTTTTAAGCCCGCATACGACACTTATGAGCCAAGCATCAAGCTCAATGGAGGTATCCCGGTTTTAATTCAGTTAAAAGGAATTGATTTTAGTATTGACTGGCAGGAGGTGGAGGAAAAGATCACTTCAAAAACCAGGATGATCATCATCAATACCCCTCACAATCCCAGCGGCACTTTAGTGAGTGAATCTGATATGAAGAAACTTGAAAGTTTATTAAAAAATACTGATATTATTTTGCTGAGTGATGAGGTTTATGAGCACCTTATTTTTGATGATAACAAACATCACAGTGCGGTTTCATTTCCAGGTTTGGCAGAACGGGCCGTGGTTTGCGCTTCCTTCGGAAAAACCTTTCACAACACGGGCTGGAAAACCGGTTATTGCGTGGCTCCGGAAGAATTGATGAGGGAAATTAGAAAAGTCCATCAGTTGACTGTTTTTTGTGCAAATCATCCCATGCAGCAGGCCTATGCAGAATATCTTAAAACCCCGGAAAATTATCTCAACCTGGGGAAATTTTATCAGCAAAAAAGAGATCGGTTTCTAGAATTGATAGAAGGCAGTAGATTTAAAGGAAAAGCATCTGCGGGTACTTATTTTCAACTATTGGATTACTCGGATATTACGGGAGAAAATGATGTTGAATTTTCCCATCGCCTGATAAAGGAGTACAAAATAGCCACCATCCCGGTTTCAGTTTTTAATATTGATAATAAGGATAATAAACAATTGAGGTTTTGTTTTGCGAAAACCGATGAAACCCTTGTAAAGGCTGCAGAAATATTAAATAAGATCCAATAAGTTCCTTTTGCCCTATTATCGCCTTTTCAAACGTTCATTCACATAACTGCGAACCAATTCTGTAGTAATCCCAAATAATACGTGGGCGAATAATTCATTGGCCTGCATCCTAACCGGAATATTTTTGGGTTTTGATTCCAGGCCTAAAATGGGTAGGGAAGTTTCGTGGGTAGAAACCCAGGTTGTTGCTCCTAAAATAGCTCCATCAATCAACCGAAATTCATCTTTATCCTTCTTCCCATATCCGTAGGCTGCCCCAATGCTGGCTCCAAAGGGAAAACTCACCAGCTGTTCAGCCAAAGCTTCATGATCACTGCTAATGGGGCTTCCCAGAATTTTAGTCGAAAGATTGTCTACT
>Ga0209414_1001560_pt1 | contig 10791 bp, 16 predicted proteins | sample LakVidmifraction_4_FD_181154 | JGI IMG/M metagenome (GOLD analysis project Ga0209414, IMG submission 181154) | Hypersaline microbial communities from Lake Vida, Antarctica - Brine Hole Two &gt;0.2 micron (SPAdes) (version 2) | ecosystem: Environmental > Aquatic > Non-marine Saline and Alkaline >... | reverse complement strand
TGCGCTGCATGTCGTAAAAAGTTCTACGTCCTGTAAGATCACAGTTCTTTTGCCACTCTTCAAATAGTGTTTGAATTTTATCCTCTGCCTGGAGCTTAATACCCTTACCAATGACATTATTGATAATAGTAGAGTCTATATTTGACATAATAGGATTGTTTGCAGAGAGCCATCTTGCTCTTGCGCGAAGTGTGTCCCTGTCTGTTTTTGCTAACTCTTCAAAATTTTGATTAGATGCATTTGCAAAATCACGTGTAGCAGTAGTACGTTTTGCACCGTCAAAAAATGTTCTGACAAGAAATTTTTGAAAGAAATTAAGAGCCAAAGCTTACTCCATACGCACCTTTGGTGGTTTTTTGTCCCGGTATAGTGTCAAGTTCCCCTGAATTTGCACGCTTTAGAAGTTGTTCTTCACGTTTATTCAGAGAATCAAGGTCTGCACGACTTAGACTTCTACCACCTATATCATATTTTTGACCTGTCATAACTGCAGAGATCGCAGCTTGTACTTCTTCAAGTTGTTCACGGACTGTTAGTAGTGCCAAAAGATACCTCTTTCAAGTTTTATTATTGTATTTTGGCACTTTTGTGTTTTTTAATATAGTCTACTAGATAAAAAAGCTATCGTTACTATACTTTTTTAAGGTTGTAAAGTCTCCCCATTACAGCTTTCACAGATCTTCCTAATATCTTTGCTATCTCTTTTCTTGACTTTCCCTCATCTTTCATGATTATTTTTATGATATATATTACTCTTTGCCTTTAAACATTTCTTACATATCTTGGTTTTTGGGAGAATATATAAAGGTGATGCAATCATATGAAGAACCCCTCTGCTTCCATCTCCATTTTCTTTTTCTCATAATCAGGATGAGTCTCTATAAGCTCCTGCATGATCTTTGATTTTTGGCTCCCATTATCTTTTGCTAAAGCCAACAACACAGAGTTTGTTTTTTCCTTGATAGATGAATGAATAGTGATGCAACAATCCCAAATACTTTTTTTAGCCATGATTCTGATCCTTTTAAAATTCGTCCAAATGTGACTTTGGTACTTTATTTTTTTGATTTTGTAGTTTTTTTGTAACAGCTGCTACTAAAACACCTACCTTTTGATTACGCAGTGCCAGCAACTCTAAGTCTATATTCGCTAAAAATATCGCTATATAGGAATAATTTCTCACGTCAAAAGCCTCATTTCTGCTTCTCATTTTTACCCATGCCCCTGACTTCAACTTTTTTTCAGAGGTCAACTGTTTGAAATATTCATCATTGTATATGCGATCATTTGGAAAGTGCATATACCCTGGACCCTCTTCTACAGTCATAACATGCGAAGAGATGATGTTTTTGCCCTCATTAACCCCTACCATATACAAGAGTGCGCCTTTTGTCTTTTTTGTCTTTGTAGCCACACGTGGGACCAGTGGTGAGGTGATAGTTTTTGACCCCTTAACAGCAAATACGCGTCTGTTATATCTAGTCTTACAAAACTCATATACTCTTGTAGCACGGTACCCTGTATCGATGGCGGCCGTATAGATCCTCATTTTTGAACCGTCTTCATGTTCAAAAGTTTTTAACAAAAATTCATCTAGATATTTCCATACCTCTGGTTTAGAAGTATCTCCTGAAAAAATTTTATAGGTGATACTCCAGCTCTCTTCATTGGCTCCCCATCCAATGAGTTCTAATTCAAGTCTATTTTTTTGTACATCAACCCCGGCAGATAAAACTAAAACTCCATTTGGAACTTGTGCCTTATATTCTTCAAGTCTATCGTTCCCGTCTATCTCTACTTTTTCATACTCCTCCTCCCAGGTACGAGCAAGTACTTCATTTAGGAAAGATTTATATTTTGCTTTGCTTTTTTTTGCACGTAAAAACTCTCTTACTATATGAGGCCATGTAACATTCGGAGAATCAGATAGTATCGCCCACATTCTGAACGTCGCTATGCCATTGAATGGTTTTTGAGCTATCCACTCACCTTTTTCGTCCATTTCTGCTTTATGATGGTCGTAGATCTTCTCTTCACACTCTTCACAAGCAACATGAACTGTGTCAGGGTAATGTTTTATCGTGTTACCTTCTTCATCTTGGTCTTTTTCCCATATGAAGTCTTCGAACTCAAATACCTGCATATGGCCACAGTGAGGACAAGAAAAATGTCTTAGTCTCATATCGCCTTGCTGATACCAGTAATTTACAACAGATACACCATCCTCTATCTCTTTCTCCTCATCATACTCTGCACCGATAGGTTTTCCTCCGATGATGTTTTTACGATAAACAAAGTCAGAGGTCCTACGCATCATCTGTGTTACAGTATCACCAGCCTTTCCAGCTTCTTTCTTCCAGGTATCAACTTCATCACCCATAGCAACACGCGCAGTACGTCTATTTAAATTTCTGTCAGACTCAGCCCCAAGCATCTCTATAAATCCATTTGGGTATCTCTTTTTTATAGTCTTTTCTTTTTTTTGTCTACCCCTCACACTCGGTGTTTCTACAAGTTTTGATACTATAGGGTTATCTCTTAGCATAGGCTCAAACTCATCTTCCGCATATCCTTTTGCCTCATCATCAGTTGGTTGGTAATCAAGGATTACGCATGGCTGCTGATCTATAAAATATGCCTTGATCCCGTTTCCCATCTTTGTAAATCCGACACGGGTGGGTTTCTGTACAACAACGATCTTTGACTCAAAATCTGTCATACAGTCTATAATCTCTTTTTGCCACGGATGTGTTAGCCACTTACCTGGTTTAGCCGAACTCTCAGGAGATAGATAAAAGTATTTATCCATCCACTGGCTTCCGGTTAAAAAAGGCTTTGGCTTTAAAATACCCTGAATATAGGATATGATTTCTTTTTGCTGATTAGATAGATACATTCTGTACATCCACTTTTAGTTGATTAGTTCTATCTAATAACCATTGAATAACATCATCACTAACGTTAGGAAACTTTGATTTCAATTCAAAGGCTACATGTTCTAGCCCTTGATTGAGTGGAGATATTAAGATTTCTGCTACTGCCTTAAAATCTGATATAGGCATAAGCCCTCTTTCTTTAACTTTTCTGTCTATCTCATAATTCAATCCCTGTTGCATGATTTTAAATGTATTCCATTCAGCAGATGAACTATCTATTGAAGGTCTATTTTTATTTTCCTCTTCACTACTCATCTCCTGAAGTTTTGTATACTTCTCTGCCATGTCTTTTTCATATTTAACGCGGTCAACATCGCTCATTGTAGCTATAGAATTTTTAGGAAGATTCTTATCCTCAAAGATATTGTCTTTTTCCCTTAGTTTTTCATTTGCTTCACGTTGTGCATCACGTGATGGATCTTTTGCATCTTTTAAAGACCCTCTGACTTCTTCGTATACATGGATCTTTGTTTTGCTACTTGGGTTATAATGTGTTTTTATAACTCCGCTTTTTTTGAGTTGTGAGAAGTATGATTTGCTCATCTTAACCCCAACCTTAGCGAGTTCATTTCTGCACTCCGTTGCTGTGATTAATTTACTCAAAGTTTAGTCCTAAATAAATTAAGTAAACTTTTGAATATATAAAAGTTTACCAAGTTTAAAAACTCGCAAATGGCGATATTTCGCAAGTTCAACCACCCGTATGGGTCAATATGCTCTAGGAGGACCCGTTGGGTTTTTATTTTCATCTTACCCACTCCTACTTCTGCTTACTCATATAATATTTATATGCTATGTTGAATTGCTTCTCGAAGTCTCTATTGACTACTTTAAAAAATTCTTTAACACCATGACGCTCTACCATTGTAGTTGGTGTTACCACCGATAGCTTGCGTATAGGTGTGCGCTTGCTAGATGTGCGCCTAAATACTTGATATGAGTTACTTGTCTTGGCTGTACCGATGAATGCGCCACCAATCTTTTTCTTTCTTCCACTCTTTAAAACCTTAGCTGCTACTTTGAAATATCTTTTCTGACCTTTATCAAATGCTTTAGATGCTGATGCATTGAAGTGTATAAGTCCAATGGGGCTTGAGGTGATGCGTATGATTGACTGAGTACTCCCCCTCGTTGCTTTCTTCACATGAATCTTTGAGTCAAGATCTCTCTTCTTTATATTGTAGTACTCACGTGTTGCAGCGCTCATCTCTTTCTTCGCTGTGACTATAGTTTTGTTCAGTGCAGTAGATAGTGATTTATTCAGCATATTTATGTCAGGAAGTTTAAACTTACTTGTATCAAGTGTTATGGTCATGCTGCCACCTCTCTTATAAATTCAATCTCACCTTTTGAAAACTTAGCCGTAAGCACATCTTGAAATAGCTTAAGTTTCACTCCACTACTGGAAGTAAATATCTCAGACTCTTGATTATATGTACCTTGTATCCATATACCTTTATTCATAACTCGTATATGCTTAGGAAGATAATTATTATAAACTTCATTCTTTAAGAAGTTTGCTAAGTTGTTTAATTTCTTTTCACGCTTTGGATCATGCAGATAAAACACTACAGACTTTATAAGTTCTTTATGTCCTACTTGTTTATACATCTTCTCATACTCAGTAAAAGCTTTATCTTTACTACCAGGGAAATCTGCATTCAAATTATAAACATTAAATAAATCTAAAAACAATCTTTCATCGCATGCGGTATCATCATCATATTTATTAAGAGCTTTGTCCCGCACCACTTGTCCCATCTGTCCCACACTATTGGAAGAAACAACGCTCTCATCATCACTATATACTACTTGACTGTCCCACTCAAAGTGTCCCATTTGTCCCACTTGTTTTTTTGCAGAGCTATAGTGTTGCTTTCTTTTTAGCTCTCTATAGTTATCAAATCTCTCTATTTCACTATTAAATTCATCCATCCACCTTAGTGCAGTAGACTTGCCTACACTCCAGGCTACAGCATAAAATCTCACAGCATTGTGATCTCCTACTTCCATATCGTGATAATAGCTCATGAAGGCCATGGCACGTCTTCTACCTCGTAGGCCTTTGTTATTTAACTCTTCTATATAATCCGTAGGATAAATTTTATATGATATTCTCATTACAAAACCCTAATCAATCATAGGCATGTCAAAACTGCCGTCATCTTCATACTCAATCTCGACAACACGTGCACTTCTCTTGGGAGTTATTTCTCTATTAAATATAAAACCATCCGTATATTTGGCAGCACCATAGTTATCTTTAGTGAGTGTGAACTTTCTATGCTGTAAGTGCTGTGGATCTGATACTTGCTTACCATCTTTACGCACAGTGATCTTATCCATGTCATATACACAACGTACAGCATCTATGATGGCACCTGCACCGCGTGCTTTAGATCCGCCGTTATTCTCACCTTTTTTACTGTGATGTAAGAAGATAATAGATTTGTTTTCACTACGGGCCCAGTTGAGGAATGGCTGCATAAACATGCGTGCTTGAGAGTTATTGTTCTCATCACCCCCATAAAATGCAAGCAGTGGGTCTATGACTATCACGCTATACTCTCTGAGCTCTCTCTTCATAGCATAAAACCTGGAAGAGAGTTTTGCATTGTTGCCCTGTGCTTCAAGTAAAAGTAAAGGGTCCTCGGTACTTATAGTGATCTGACTATCTACATCATGAGCGCCGGTTAAGATGTCATTCTTTATAGCATCATACCTGTTCTTTACGATGCCCTCAGGGTCCTCACTCAGCCATAAAAATACTTTACAGTTTTTATCTTCTTTCGCTACATGTAAAGCGAACTGAAGTATAAGCCATGTCTTACCCGTTCCGCCCGGTGCAACTATCATAGAAGTGGTTCCCTTTGGTATAGGAAGCCAACTCTTACAGATGAACTCAGGCTCTTTATCTACTGTATCACCTATGCATTTGCGCTTTATGATGAGAGAACCGCTCTCTGCCACTCTCTCTACACGTTTGATAGTCTCTGCTATTACTTCAAGCGGAGATGCATCATCTTCTACAATCTGTTGTTTCATGCTTGCAGCTACCATAGTTAAACTTCGCTTTTGAGACATGTCTATAAGATTTCTTACATAAGCATCTGTATTAGTGATGGGGTTAGCTGCCATAAGGTCTATCATACTTACTTCATCGTAGCTATTTCTCTTTAGTAGCGCAGTACGGATAAACTCATCATCGATGGGCTTCTCATCTTTTTGTAGCTCATAACATACAGAAAAGAAAGCCTGATGAAAAGGAAGATAAAAGTCAGTAGAATTAACATGTGAAAAAAGAGTTTGTATCTCTTCTAAGTAGGGTTCAAAGAGTATCGATGAGAGTAGTGCACGTTCTATGTTTAGATTATAAAGATTACTGTTCATCTGCATCATCCTTACGAGGGTTTTCTAAGTCAAGCCAATAGATCTTATATGGAGTGCCTTTCTCGACATCAGCCTCTCTGTCAAGTATATTCCACCCTTTTTCACGAAGAACGCTTATCTTATTTCTCACGTTCAGTTCATCCCAGCTATGTGCTGCATACATAGCATCTACTTCATTGCCGGCTATGAGGAAGTCAAGAACAGTTTTCACCATCCCTCTGAACCCTTCAGAGTTTAACATGCGTCCCATTACTCTTCCTCACTTTTATCAAGTCTGTTTTGTGCCATGACACGTGTTTGTGCGTATGCGTGTTCTGCCTCAGTTGACTCTTTTACTATAGCTCTCAGTTCATAGGAAGTTAAAGTCTTGTCTCTAAGTGAAAGTTTAATGGTCTTGAATGCTTCATCACCTTCTATCATGGCATCGTCAGCTGCCTGGTGAAGACTCTCATATGTGACACAAGGAGTACTTACAGATATAGGCTTAAGACCGAACTGTTTCATATAGTATGCAAAAAAGATAACTAGATCTTCTTCTTCAAGTGTATGCATGAGTTTATATTTTTTTTCATCATTAAGGGTTTTGTCATGGTTTATGGGGTTGAGTGCGTTAGAAAACTGATTAGCCGCATTCTCCCCGATGAACCCAAGATCATCAGCAAGTTTACCGCGTGTGTACAGATTTCTAGTATTATAGTTATCTACAGCCTTTGTGAGTGCCGTGTAGTAGATGAATGGTTTATTCATAGTGAACCCCGCTTATCTGCTTTGGTAGGGGATGTAAGGCAGGGGTTCAACCAGAATCCATACATCCGCCACCAAAGCAGATTTAATCTAAGCCTAGTTATAATGCTCTATTACGGAGCATTATAAAATGCTTGAGGGGTATTATAGACAAAAGGTCTGTCTTTGTCAAGAGTTTTTATATATTTATTTAAAAAAGGAGATTATTGTGGCAACTATTCAGTGTCAGGGATGTGGGAAAAGGATCATCCAAAAAGGTGGGAAGTGTCCTCACTGTGGGGAACCCATACCCTTAACCAAGCCCAAATTACTTAGGCCAGATATATCAAAAAATATAAATAAAAAAGAAGAAATAGGTCTCGTTAAGTGTGGGGTATGTGGGGAGCAGATAAGTAAAAATGCCTTAGGTTGTCCTCATTGTGGTGAACCGGATCAAGATACACAAAGGTTCTTTAAGTCAACACCCACAAAGAAAAAAACATCATGGTGGACATGGTTTTTTCTATTGTTTTTTATTGCCTATGTAGTAGGTACAGTTACAAACGGGGGAAAACATAAAAATACTTCATCAAGTAGCAGCTATACTAAACCAATTAAACATGAAGAAAAAATAAGAACAACTTTAAAAGGTGGGTATTTTGCATGTACAACAGCTGCTTTATTTGATGAAGCTACATCAGCTTCTATAAATAAAGATAATCTAGCCATAGGCTATCTTCTCTCCCATGGATGCGTGCTCACTAAAAAAGGAGTAAGGATAAGTATAGTTGATTTAGGCATAACTACAACAAAGATAAGAGCTTATACTGTAGGTGAGTCTATTATTTTATATACAAATACTGAAAATGTATATTACTAATGAGAAGCTGTGTAGCTAAAGAATTTGATAGTATATATAAGAACATATATTAAGAATAATATATAACTAAATAAGTAGAGAAAGAAGGGTTGAGTGAATAAAAATATATGGATAATCGTTGTTATAACTGGATATTTAAGTATATTGCCTGCAAGGGGAACTATAAGAAATGATTGTATTAAAAAATGGAAAAAGGACTATAGTATGGTCCAATACTGTGTTAAAAAGCAAGAAAAAGCATATATTACTGTCAAATCTCTCCCAAGAGATGAGATAAGGCAAAGATGTATAGGTAAGTGGGATGATGACTATAGTATGGTCCAATACTGTTATAATAAACAGTTGATCTCAAGAAGTATCCTTGTTTCATACTCAGATAATGAGATAATGAGCATGTGCAGAAATAAATGGCGTACTGATTACAATATGGTAAGATACTGCTATGATAAACAAAGAAAGGCAAGGAGAAGTATAGGCCTTGAAGATAGCCACTAAACCCTATCCAAATGACCAACAACCCTACCCATAAAGTGACAGTCGCTTCCCTCATCTATGGTAAGCTTTACAGGGTCTACTCTTCCGTTATCACTCACGAGCGTGTACTCTTTCGTAAGCGGGTTAAACGTAACTCTCTTTACCAGCAACACATACACCCCACCATCCTTAAAATCTTCATTCTCCATAGGAGAAACAAACATCATCTCCCCACTCTTGATGGTCGGGTCCATACTGTCCCCGGATGCATTGATGATGCTGAGTCCCTTTAGATTGTATATCCCTAAAAAAGTATTAAGAAAATGCCTGCTAAAGCTAACAGGAGAAGTATTTTCGAGACTGTGGCTGTCTGAACCGCCACCTGCAGAGGCATAGACTTCTCTATGGAAGGGAACAGACACCTGCTCTTCTTTACTGCCATATACAGCACCAATATCTTCTACCATATTGTTTTCTTGTGTGGAGGTATCTCCACTTTCTATATATTTTATCTCTTCATCAGTAAAAAGTTCTTTAAGTTCAAGCCTAAATGTTTTAGGCATTTTCTTAGCACCTTCCCCTCTTTCATATCTACTAATTTGCGTAATATCCTTGTCAACAACCAATCCTACATCTTTTTGCCCAAGCTCGTGTTTCTCTCGTATTTCTTTTAGACGTTTACCCCAAATTTCCATGTTTTCTCCAATTTTAGACAAAAGCTCTTGACAAGGACTAACTTTTTGTCTATAATGCATTATCTATTTCATTCTATTAGTATCTAATTGTATCTAAAAGGTTCTAAATAGATAAAGGTTATTGACGTTTTTTAATAACCATTCACCGAGTGAGTGATAAAGATCTAATCCTAGAACATTTAGGACGAGCTACACCCTACTGATCTAAGTTGGGAATGCTGAACTGCGATAAGGCAGGATAAAAGGTAAAGATGAAAACCCACGGAGGGTGAGTAACTACCCTAAGATTTGAGCTTTTATAGGTGTAGTAGATAACTGCAAAGCCACCATGAATATGAGGCTGTATGTATTTACATGACGAATACTTGATTGTTAGTCATAGACAGATCTACCCCACCTATAAGAGCTCATACAAAGTCATAAAAGTTTCACTACGTTGCAACGCGAATAAGCACCGCACACGATCTAATCATAACCTCCTTTATTATGAAATTAGTACCACGAAGAACTTAACCACTATATGAGTACAAGCCCTACCCCCTGTGAGTAGGCAACTCTTTTATGACTTTGTATGAGTTTTAAAGAAATTGAAAGGAAAGAGCCCATATGAAAACTTACAATAGAGAAGAAGCCCAAGAGTATATACGAACAATGACCACCGGACATCATAAAGATGCAACAGACAATCATTATGTTGATATTAAAAAAGCTATGGACGATATCTATGATGATGTTGACTCACGTACTTGTGAGAACTGTATTCATCCATATGATAATAAAAAAGATTATAGCAAATATGGAAATGGAGAAATATTAGATCAAACAAAAATGAAAAACCATTGGTCTTACTGTGAAAAATTAAGAATAAATATTTCTAAAGACTTTGGATGCAAGCCCGAGTTTAAAAGGAAAGAAAACAAATGACAAAAAAACAAAACACATACACAACCCAACAACTACAGAACATCCAAAATAAAACAAATGAAGATGATCTTAGGCGGTACGAAGCACTACTAAGCGGTGCAAAGCTAGACAAAGAGGTGCATGAACGGCTCACAAGAGCCTGTGGCATGAAAAGAAAAGAACTTAACCCCGTAAGCCCCATGGTAGAAAATGGTGATATGAGTGATTTTAATTAAAGGGAGATTATGAAGATAAATTCAGAACAGTTTAGAGAACGGTACAACATCCCTCGTTCTACAGAGTCAGAACTTAAAAAAGAGGGCGTGGTTCCATTTAAGAAGATAGGTGGTTATGTCATCTATGACCAAGACATTACCGACAAATTGGCAGTAGAAGAGAGGCTAGGTGCAAAAGCATTTATAGCTATAAACAACATCATGGAGAACGATCCATCCGAAGAACACTATTAAAGGAAGAACATGAATTATAAAAAAATTTGTATTGAATGTGGTGACAAAATAGAGACAATCTATCAAGAGCGCACTATCTGCTACATTTGCAGAAAAGGGATGCCAGAACCATTCGCAATAAAAAGAAAAGATAGAAACTCATATCTGCATATAGTCATCCCCACTTTTGCTTTAGAGCGTGGAAAAATATCTATAAGAATTTAAAAGGAACAACATGAATTTCAAAAAACATAAAGACCTACTAACTCAAGCGGTAAACAGTGGATGCAAAACTATGGCAGAGCTTGCATTATTTCTAAAGATGCATCATACCCTCATGG
>Ga0209414_1001556_pt1 | contig 10798 bp, 7 predicted proteins | sample LakVidmifraction_4_FD_181154 | JGI IMG/M metagenome (GOLD analysis project Ga0209414, IMG submission 181154) | Hypersaline microbial communities from Lake Vida, Antarctica - Brine Hole Two &gt;0.2 micron (SPAdes) (version 2) | ecosystem: Environmental > Aquatic > Non-marine Saline and Alkaline >... | reverse complement strand
TAGATAAAAGGTGTTGAAAAACAAGCTCTTTTTGAGTGATTAATGCATTGGGTTTTGAACGGGAAACCAGGCTGTAATTTTCGTTGTAACTCCTATCGGCAAAGGCTTCAAAAATTACTTTTATTTTACCTTTAGCAAGTTTGGAAATCACCGAATTCTGAGGTGCATAAATCGGGAAATTTTCTTCAAATTCCAGTATAGAATCGATCACAATTCTGGCGATATTTTCATCTTTTGCTGCATCATTATACAGGGCTCCATGAGGTTTAATATGGGTGAGTTTTCCACCTTCTGCTTCAGCGATTTGTTTTAAACTCAAAATTTGCGCTACTATGGAAAGCTTTAAATCTTCATCAGAAATTTTCATTGATATTCTGCCAAAATTTTCTTTATCCGGATACGATGGATGAGCTCCTATTTCAACCTTGTTTTCCATAGCGAGCACAACAGTTTGATGCATGCTTTCCAGCGTTCCGGCATGTCCTCCGCAAGCGATATTACAGGCAGAAATCAGCGGCATTAATTCTTGGTCATAGTGCCCGCCTTCACCTAAATCACAATTGATATGTATATAATTCATATTGTAAAGAATCAGTTAATTAAGGTTTGATTGCAAAAAATATAAAGTTAAGAAATCCTGTAACTAATCAGTTCATAAAATTTTGAGTTCCCAAAATGCCTAAAGGAATGGAGCTTCAATCTTACGGGTGATACAGGATGGTACATTTTTTAATTTGTCCATAGAAACCGCCTATTTTCATATAAACACTGCTGTTTTGATTAATATGAGTCCACTTCTATTTTTTCTTTTAACTCAAAGCACTCCAGACTTCAGGCACTTTAAACACTAAATAGTTGCTTCATATTAAATATGTCTAAAAATTCTGAAACACTGTATAAATAGATTTAGCCCCGAGAAAAATAGTGATCCCTATTATTAAAATTCCCAGTACATTTTGTTTTAAGGTATTGCGGTATTCTCCCAAAACAGAAGTTTTGTTCACAATCCAGAATAAAAAAATTGCAATTACAGGCAAAAGTAATCCGTTAGCAACCTGGGCAAATTTGATGATCTGAATGGGGTTTAGCTGAAGTGAGGAGAAAAATATTCCCAATAATAAGATCGCAGACCATACTGCCTTAAATTTTAGTGATTTTAAACCCTTCTCCCAACCGAAAAAACCTTTTATAACATATGCAGCGGCCAAAGGTGCGGTGATGGAAGAGGTGATCCCTGCTGCCAACAAACCAATGGCAATAAACCAGGTGGCAAATTCCCCGAACAAAGGTTTCACACCTGCCGCAAGATCAGCCGCGGAAGTTACATCATCTAAATTAATGGCTGCAGCACTAATAACAATTGCCATAGAAACGACACCCCCTAAAACAATTGCCCAGGAAAGTTCCTTTCTCGCGACTTTAAGATCGGATGGATCCTTCCATTTTTCTTTTACCAAGGAAGCATGTAAGAACAAATTATATGGCACCACGGTTGTCCCAACCAATGCGATAACGGTCAAAATATCCGCAGAACTCGTAGAAGGAATTAACAAACCCTTTAATATTTCAACTATATCGGGTTTTACAAGAAAAGCGGTTATCAAAAAAGAAAGGCTCATTAATGCTACCAGCACAATAAAAACCCTTTCCAGAATTTTGTAGTTTCCAATTGCCAGGAGGGCAAATGCGATCGCCCCAACCAGGAGGCTCCAGGCATTTAAAGAAAAATCACCAATTTCAATAGAAAGTGGTGATGTTATTGCCGTGATCCCCAAGACAGCTCCAGTGATATTTCCGGCCTCGTAAGCTGCATTTCCCACCACGATCGCCGCAAATACCAATACAATTGCACCTGCCTTTAAGAAAGGGTTTTTCAGTTCCTCACGAATACAATCACTTAAACCTTTTTGCGATATAATCCCCAAACGTACCGACATTTCCTGCAAAATAATACAGGCTATTATTGAGAGCAACAGGGCCCAGAGCAAAGAATATTGAAATTGAACGCCTGCCAGGGTACAAACCGTAACTGTTCCCGGACCTATAAAAGCTGCCGAAACCATTACTCCCGGACCCACATTCTTTAACCAGTTTTTCACTTTTTGGCTTTAGATTCCTGCAAGGCATATATTGCAAAACTTCCCAGCCAATGTCCACCTTCATAGCTGTCACCCAATAAATTTGGGAAGGAATAATTAACATGTTTGTTCGCCAGGCTCGTTAAATGAGAATAATCCTCCGGATATTGATTTGCAAGACCATAAAACACCCAGGCACGGCTAAAATTAAGACCGTCTAGATGCACCAATTTTCCATCAGTCCTATCTGAAACTTTACCAAGCTCCAAATCGAAATCAGATTTTTTAAGTTGTGGCATAAAATTATCGATCCATATTGAAAAAGCCGCTTTAGACAATACCTTTCTCATTACATCCACCTCTTCCAGACAAGGTGAAAGAAAATCGAATCCACTGGGCTCCCAGGTTATGGGACAATTTTTATCCTTGAGATAAAATTCATTTGCACGTTTTTCGATCAAAGTCCGGAATTCCTCATTTTTTGTTGCGACTGCATAATCATGCGCAAAACTTAAAGCAAATGCCGTATTGGAATGTTCCCCAACCCTGACCGGATAATTTAATTTTGGCAAAAATTCGGTATAACGGGCTACAATTAAACCTGTTAGGGGTTTTATATTCGCCGATAATTCTATCCCTATATCAGAATCCCAGGTATTCAGTTCTTCAGACAGTTTTAAAAGCCAGGCCCATCCATAAGTTCGCTCGTAATCTTCGCTGTGCTCGGTTTTAAAATAGGCGACTTCTGCAGCAATATTTTCCTTTGAAAGGGAGGTTTCAAGTTTTTCTTTTATTTCCCGCGCATTATCGGTTTTGGGAAATTGTTTCAATAATTTTACTAAAGTCCAATGTGCATGAACAGAGGAATGCCAATCAAAACAGCCATAAAAAGCAGGATGAAGTTCCTGAGGAGTTTTCAGATCTTTTTCTCCGCCAAGGGTTTGACCCAACTTATTGGGATATTCGGTTGCGAGGCAGGCTAAAGGCAGGTTTACGAGTTTGTTAGCTTCTTCTAAATTCAATTCAATTATATCTTCATCTATAAGAGCATCAATAGAAATAGTCTTGCCAGAATCAGCATCATTATTCAGATTTTGATCGTTTTTTTTGCGGTCTTCACCTTTACAACCAATCAATAATAGTATTAAAAGCGCTAAAAAGTTCGTTTTCATGTTAAATGGGTTGTAAAAATTGATTTACATTCTTCAAATGTATTAAAATCTTAAACAAGGAATTGCAATCTTAGAAATATTTAACCTAACCAGCCTTCACGGTCCAGGCTTCGGTATTGAATAGCTTCACTGATATGAGCACCCTTGATTTGTTCACATTTTTCAAGATCGGCTATGGTTCGGGATACTTTCAAAATCCTGTCATAGGCACGGGCAGAAAGATTTAGGCGTTCCATCGCGGTTTTTAACAATTGTTTTGAGGCATCATCGAGTTGACAGAATTCTTTGATCTGTTTTACATTCATTTGCGCATTGTAGTGCACTTTTTCATTTCCATTGAACCTGATGGTTTGCAATTGTCTTGCAGATGTCACCCTTTTTCTGATCTCAACGCTGCTTTCGCCATTGCGCTCTTCACTCAATTTTTCAAAGGGAACAGGGGTAACCTCAATATGTATATCGATTCGATCTAATAATGGGCCGCTGATTTTTCCTAAATAGCGTTGCATTTCTAAAGGAGAAGAAGTTCTTGGTGCGCCGGGATCGTTAAAAAATCCGCTTGGACTTGGATTCATGCTTGCCACCAGCATAAAACTGGAGGGATAAGTGACCGTGAATTTTGCGCGGGAAATGGTTACCTCCCTGTCCTCCAAAGGCTGGCGTAACACTTCCAGTACCCCGCGTTTAAATTCGGGCAATTCATCTAAAAACAAAACCCCATTATGGGAAAGTGAAATTTCTCCCGGTTGCGGATAAGCACCGCCACCTACAAGGGCAACATCGCTAATTGTATGGTGAGGGCTGCGAAACGGCCTTTGAGACATCAAGCCTACATTTTCCTTAACTTTTCCTACTACACTATGGATCTTTGTTGTTTCCAGAGCTTCCTGCATGGTCATGGGAGGTAAAATACTGGGCAGGCGTTTTGCCAACATAGTTTTACCTGCTCCCGGCGGACCTATTAAAATGATATTGTGGCCACCCGCAGCGGCAATTTCCATGCAGCGCTTAATGGATTCCTGGCCTTTAACATCGGCAAAATCATGGTCCGGATGTTCCAAATTATTGTCAAATTCTTCCTGGATATTAATGATCGTGCGTTCCAAAGGCTCATTTTTATCAAAAAATTTGATCACCTGCAAAATATTATCCACTCCGTAAACTTCTAGCCCGCTCACGATGGCCGCTTCTTTTACGTTTTGTTTTGGGAGGATTATCCCCTTAAAACCTTCTTGTTTGGCTTTAATAGCAATGGGCAAGGCACCTTTTAGCGGGTTCAGGCTTCCATCAAGAGAAAGTTCCCCCATGATGATATATTCTGAAATATTTTCAGCTTTTATTTGTCCTGAAGCGGCGAGAATCCCCAGCGCTAAGGTGAGATCATAGGCAGAGCCCTCTTTCCGGAGATCGGCAGGGGCCATATTAATGGTGATCTTCTTGCCGGGAAATTTATATGTATTGTTTTGTAAGGCAGCGGCAATCCGATAACTACTTTCTTTTATAGCGCTATCCGGCAAGCCAACAAGATAAAATGCTACTCCGGGCACCACGTTTACCTCCACGGTAATTGTGGTGGCCTCTACCCCAAAAACAGCACTGCCATAAACCTTTACCAGCATTTAAATTTGATTTTACTTAAATGTAGTAAAATTTATGGAATGCCGGTTATTTAATATTTCGCGCATTTTTACGGCAATATTCAACAATTGAGGCTATAGCTTTCTTGCAATATCTTTCACTTTCAGGATTATAGGGCTAAACTACTGCTCTTAATAGGAAATCTATCGATTGGTGTTTTACATATATGCATTTCTATTTACAGACACCGTTCATGATGATGGAAGGACAGGAAAGAACAAAAGCATCCTATGGTGAAAATAACGAGCGCCCGGTAAAAATAAAAAGCAAGTATAATCCTGAAAATTTATTTCATATCAATCAAAATATAAATCCTGAAGTTCCCTGGTAAGCTCCACATACTGTGATTTGAGAAAAGATATTGGTTCCCTCTTTCAAATTTCGCATATAAAAAAAAGGCAAATGAAGTCTTTAACTTTATTTGCCTTTGCGATAATTTTTGATGTACTCTGGAATAAAATTCCTGTTATTTAACCTTTAGAACATTCTTTCGATAATGTTCAACAATTCCATCTATAGGTCTTCTCACAATATTTCCTATTTCAAGATGATACGGCTGGGCTACCGCCCTAATGATATCTTCACTAAAATAAGCGATGGTTCCTATAAAATGTATCGGCACATTTTGGGCTTGTTTAAAACAAAGAACCCGGGTATGAATAAATTCCTTAACACCTTCATGTACCAGTTTATAAAAATATCCGTTCCTCTCATTGCTAAAAATAAACTCGGCAAAGGAAGCCAGGTACGTGTTGGGGTTTTCTCTTTGGTATAGATTTTTTTTAATTTCGTCTGAATCCAGATTATACGACTCTTCAAATTTCTTGGCGATATCCGGAGGCATACGCTTGTAATAATAATCGCGGATAAGACGTTTTCCAAAATAATTACCACTTGCTTCATCCATAAGAATGTATCCAAGTGATTGTACTGCCATCTCTATATTTTCACCGTCAAAATAACAGCTATTTGAACCTGTTCCCAAAATACATACAATTCCCGGCTCATTGGTTGCAGCATATACGGCTGCTACCATATCTTCTTTAACAATCACCTCTGAGGCATTTGTGAAAAAATTAGCAATAATATTCTGAAGTAATTTCCGGGGAGTTTCCGTTCCGCAACCGGCACCGTAAAAATGAATTTTATCCACTTTACTTTTAACTTCTTGGAGATCCGAGTTTTCTTCAATCCTTTGCTCCAGCATGTGTTCAGGAAATACAGCCGGGTTCAGACCTTTGGTCCTTGTTTTAAATACTTCTTCTCCTTTTTTATCGAGCAGGATCCAGTCGCATTTGGTGGAACCGCCATCGGCAATTAATATCATTAGAATTTCTTTATGTAGTAAAAAAGGCTGTTTTAATTGCAAATATTAAATGCTTTTAAAACAGCCTTCAGATTCAGTTTTTCAAAACCATGGTTTATTTTACACTTGCAACATAGGTCACAAGATCAATCAGTTTGGCAGAATAACCATATTCGTTATCGTACCAAGCAACTAATTTAAAGAAATTATCGTTCAAAGCAATCCCTGCCTGCGCATCAAAATTACAAGTATGTGCATCTGATACGAAATCCTGGGAAACTACCATTTCTTCGGTATATGAAATAATACCTTTGTAGTCTCCTTCTGAAGCTTTTTTAAAGGCTGCTTTTATTTGATCCATTGTAGCCGATTTTTCGGTCCTTACAGTTAAATCCACAACAGAAACATCCGCAGTTGGAACCCTAAATGACATTCCGGTTAGTTTTCCGTTTAATTCAGGAATAACTTTTCCAACAGCAACCGCTGCTCCTGTAGATGAAGGTATAATATTCACTAAAGCACTTCTACCGCCTCTCCAGTCCTTATTTGAAGGACCATCAACAGTTAATTGCGTTGCAGTTGTTGCGTGTATTGTTGTCATCAATCCTTCAATAATTCCAAAGTTATCATTAATAACTTTGGCTAAAGGAGCCAAACAGTTGGTTGTACAGGATGCATTGGATACGATTGTATCTTCTGCCTTAACATCTTTATGGTTCACGCCCATTACAAACATTGGGATATCTTTTGAAGGTGCGGAGATCACAACCTTTTTAGCTCCAGCTGTAATATGTTTTTGTGCACCAGGGATATCTTTAAAGATCCCGGTACAATCCAAAACGATCTCGGCATTCACCGCATCCCATTTAAGATCTTCAGGATTACGTTCTGCAGTTACCCTTATTGTTTTACCATTTACAAAAAGGTTTCCATCTTTCACTTCAACGGTTCCATTGAATCTTCCATGAACCGAATCATATTTTAAAAGGTATGCAAGGTGTTCTACCTCCAAAAGGTCATTTACTCCAACAACTTCTACATCCTTATTTTCCATAGCAACTCTAAATGCTATTCTTCCGATACGGCCAAAGCCGTTAATTCCAATTTTTGTGCTCATTTTATTTGTATTTTTCGTTATTAAATAGAAGTGATGTCTGCCACCCTCCTTAAATTTCTTTCAAATTTATCTCCGCCTTTTATCGCAACTTCTAAAGTTACTGAAACTACTTCTTGATGACTTATTCCTACCATAATTGTTCGTTCCCCGGCAAGTATGGCATCTACCGCACCAACTCCCAGTTTACTGGCCAAAACCCGATCTGAACAACTTGGTGAGCCTCCTCTTTGAATATGGCCCAATACTGAAACCCTGATATCATAATCAGTTAGGTTTTTTTCGATGACTTCGGCCAGTTCAAAAATATTCTTTCCGCTTTTAACACCTTCGGACACCACTATAATACTTGATGTTTTACCCGATTCCCTACTTCTTTGGAGTGATTCCAGCAATCTTTCGATCCCGTGGTCTTCTTCAGGGATCAAAATTTCTTCGGCTCCGGCTCCAATTCCAGCATTTAAGGCGATAGCTCCGGTATCGCGTCCCATAACTTCCACAAGGAACAGCCTGTTATGCGAACTTGCGGTATCCCGTATTTTATCGATGGCTTCCACTACCGTATTCAAAGCGGTATCATAACCAATAGTGTAATCGGTCCCACTTATATCATTGTCTATTGTAGCGGGAATTCCAATGACAGGAAAATTAAATTCATTGTCTAATAAGAGTCCACCGGTAAAAGTACCATCTCCCCCAATCACCACAAGAGCATCTATCCCTGCGTTTATAAGGTTTGTATGTGCTTTTTCCCGCCCTTCTTTGGTTCTGAATTCATTGGACCTTGCAGTTTTTAAGAAAGTTCCCCCTCTGCTGATAATATTTTTGACAGATCTGGCATTTAAATCCTCAATATCATTTTCTATTAGTCCCTGATATCCCCTGTAAATCCCTGCGCATTCCAGATTGTGATATGCACAACCTCTAACCACAGCGCGGATTGCGGCGTTCATTCCGGGAGCATCTCCTCCAGAGGTCAATACTCCAATTTTCTTTATTTTTGTTTGCATCAGTGTAAAAATATTTGTTTTTTAGGGTAAAACCTAATTTGCAGGCATACTCAAACGTTTTCGGTTGATAACTCATATAAAAAGCCCCATTTCTGGGGCTCAATTGCAATTATTAAGAAAAAACATATCATTTTATCATTCAATCTTCAAAAATACTGAAAGTTGTTTATTTTCTCTTTTTTCTATCAAGTTTCAGCATTTATACATTCCTAATCAATTAATATTTTATATTCCCAAGCTTTAAATGTCAAGGGCTTTTCTTTGGAAAACATAAATTTTTCATTGCTTAAAAAATCAATTGATTCCCCTTCTTTTTCAGTAGTGAAATAATAAAGAGTGATTTTTTTAGTATTATAATTATTTATTTAATGGTTTTAAACTTATAGCGAAACCACCACCTGGAGCTAATTTTAATTTTAAATTTGATTGATTATTGATTTCAATCTTCCTGATGTTAATTGAAGTTGGATTTTTATCCCAATCGGCATCTTCCCCATCTTCATAAATCGTAGCTTCATAGTTAGTATCCGGACTTAAGAAATCAAATGAAATATCCATTTCTCTCGCATTTTCATCTGTAATTCCACCCACAAACCAATTTTCTGATTTTCGCTCTTTTCTGGCTATTGTTACAAAATCCCCAATTTCTCCGTTTAAAACTTTTGTTGTTTGCCAATCTACACCCACATCTTTTATAAACTGAAGTGCAGGATTTCCTTCATAATTTTCTATTAAATCGGCTGCCATTTGAATCGGACTGTAAATTACCACATACAAAGCCAATTGTTGCGCAATGGTTGTATTTACCTGATTCTCTTTTTTATATTTATCAAATTTAATATCGAAAATTCCTGGTGTATAATCAATTGGTCCGGCCAACATTCTGGTAAAAGCAACAATCGGTAAATGTTCTGGCGGATTTCCTCCATCTGAAGCCCACGCGTTAAACTCCTGTCCTCGCAATCCTTCACGAGAAATAGTGTTCGGATATGTTCTACGCAAACCCGTAGCTTTAATAGGCTCGTGCGCATTAATGGCCACTTGATATTTTGCCGCTTTAATTACGGCATTGTTATATTGATTCACCATATATTGCCCGTGATGGTATTCCCCTTTTGGTAAAATTTTACCAACATAACCGGTTTTAACGGCGTGTATTCCCAAACTTTGCATTAAAGCATAGGCTGTATCCTGCTGTTTTTCATAAGTTTCAGTGGCCGCGGAGGTTTCATGATGCATAATAATTTCAACTCCTTTTTCTTTACCATAACGCACCACTTCTTTTAAATCATAATCTGGATATGGTGTCACAAAATCGAATACACCTTCTCTGTCCTCAAAACCAATCCAATGTTCCCAGCCGGTATTCCAACCTTCAACTAAAACAGCCCCAATATTATTTTTAGCAGAAAAATCTATAAATGCTTTTGCATTTTTCGTGGTGGCTCCATGTTTTCCATGTGGTTTTGCATCTGTGGTAAATGAGGTCATATCTTGCTGGGCACTAAAATCCCAAGTAGATTTTCCCAAATGCATCTCCCACCAAATCCCGGTATATTTCGTGGGTTTAAACCAAGAAACGTCTCCAATTTTATTAGGTTCGTTTAAATTTACAATAAGTCTCGATTCAATTAAATCTCCGGCTTTTTCAGCAATTTGAAGGGTTCTCCAAGGCGTATGAAAAGGAACTGTTCTTTTTACTTTATAGCCTGTGCGCTCAGATCCCACCAATTCACTGGTCATAGATAAATTTTCTTTGTCTATTTTTAAAGTCATCCCCGAATAATCAACCAAACTGGCTTCGTGAAAACTCAAGTACAAACCTCCATCCGTCTTCATGGTTGCCGGCGTATTTATCGCATTTTCAGGAATATAGGTTTGTCCTAAATCAGGATGGTTTGCTTTTGACAACGCATCAATTTCATTAAACTTTGAAGTGGTATACAAATGCTCATAAATATCCCAATCGCCCGGAGCCCACCAAACGGTATGATTTCCTGTTAAATTAAACTGGGTATTTTCATCGGTAATAATTACTTCGGAAAGACTTTCCTGCTCAGGGAATTCATATCGAAAACCCAATCCGTCATTATAAACCCTGAAAACAATTGTTAATTTTCGTTTTAAATCCGTTTTTTCCTGTAGCTCAATATTTAACTCGTTATAATTATTTTCAACCTTAGTTTGTTCTCCCCAAGGCATTTCCCAAACTTCGCTGAAATTACTTTTTGTTGCATTTATAATTTCAAAGTTCTCTTTTAAAGATGCCATATCTTTTAAATCGAAACTGCCTAAAGTTGACTTTTTTATGACATCCTTATTTTTGAAAGTCACTAAATAGGTAGGTTCCCCTTTTTCCGTTAACTTAAAATCGACCTTAACATTTTCATCCGGAGAAGTAACAGCAGTTTGCCAATCGTTCTTATTTGAGCATGAAAATAGCAATACACTTACTAGCGCAATGCTGAATTTTAAACTAT
>Ga0209414_1001554_pt1 | contig 10807 bp, 8 predicted proteins | sample LakVidmifraction_4_FD_181154 | JGI IMG/M metagenome (GOLD analysis project Ga0209414, IMG submission 181154) | Hypersaline microbial communities from Lake Vida, Antarctica - Brine Hole Two &gt;0.2 micron (SPAdes) (version 2) | ecosystem: Environmental > Aquatic > Non-marine Saline and Alkaline >... | reverse complement strand
ATGGACAATCTAAAAGATACCACCATCAATACATTGGTATGGGTGGACGAATGGATACGATTCAATGTGCCGTTGTGAATGTGAAACTAAAGCACTATGCAAAAGATTTGGCATTGCGCCAAGAGGTTGCTTCAAAATATAGTAAAGCTTTAGAAGATAAAGATTTAATTTTACCATTTATAGATGAAAAAGCAACCTCCGCTTGGGCACAATATTCAGTAAGAGTACAAAATCGCGATGAAGTACAAACAAAACTAAAAGAACATGGTATTCCTACAGCTGTACATTATCCTATGCCTCTTCATTTGCAAGAGTGTTTTGAGTATTTAGGACATAAAGAAGGTGATTTTCCTATAGCTGAACAAGTTTCAAGTGAGATCATGAGTTTGCCTATGAATCCATATTTGGATGATCATGAGATAGAATATATCATTAATAGCATATGATCAATAAACTTAAACCAAAATCGGAATTTTTTCGTAATCTTTTAATGCTTATATCTATATAAATAACGTAAATTTAACAAATGCAAAGGATGAGTTTTGGATAAGAAATATTGGGATGAGTATTATAGAGAGCATGGACTAGAACAAGGTATTCAAGATGAAAGTACATTTGCTTTTTTTTGTCAAAAAAAATTTTTAAAATATGAACAAAAAAAAATATTAGAAATAGGTTCAGGAAATGGTAGGGATGCAAGATTTTTTGCAAAAAACAATCATAATATAATAGCGGTAGATCAAAGTCATAATGGCGTCACTATTTATAATGATGCACATGACAATAAAATACATTATCAAGAGAATAATTTTGTAAAAATGGAATATAATAAATTTGAAAATATAGATATTGTGTACTCTCGTTTTACTCTGCATGCAATTCAATTGGAAGAAGAAAACATTGTGATAAATAAAGTATATAATTTGCTTAATAAAGATGGAATGTTTATGATTGAAGTTAGATCAACAAAAGACCCTTTGTATGGCGTAGGCGAAGCACTTGAAGATAATGCATATTTTACAGACCACTACAGAAGATTTATTGATTCAAGTGAGTTTATAAAGAAGGTTATAGAGATTGGCTTTAAGCTAGTGTATTTTATAGAGGAAAATAATTTATCTATTTATAAAGATGATAACCCTTATTTGATTAGAGCAATTCTTGAAAAATAGATAGGAATATTTTATGTTCAAGAAACTATTAAAATTTTATATTATAATATTTAAATCATTAGATTATATCTATCCAAAAAATAGTAAATTGGTGGTTTTTTCACAAGCTAATAATAGGTATTCAGATAATTCTAGAGAACTATTTAAATCAATGTGTCATAATGATTATTACAAAGCAGTATGGCTTGTTGATAATAAAAAAACTGAAACAAAAATATTAAAAGATTTACCAGGTGCAAAAATTGTATTTAGATATACGTTACAAGGGCTACTTTTAACATTAAATGCAAAATATGTAATACTCTCTCATGGTTTTGGTGATATGAAATTATACAGCTTTATCTCATCCAATACGCATGTGATTATGTTATGGCATGCTATTACATTGAAGAATGTAGGTATACTAGATAAGAAGTATGATTTAACAACAATTAATAAATTTTTAAGTAATGAAACATCAAGGTATTCATTAATTATAAGTTCTTCAAGTGTTGATAAGTTTATGATTTCTGGGTGTCTTGGAATTGATGCTAGAAAAGCCTTAGTAACAGGTTTACCAAGAAATGATAGATATCTTAGTCGTCCATTGAAAAAAGATTTTGATTTTACAAATAGTAAAATAGAACTTAAAATACCTACAAATCTTTTAATGAAGAAAATTATTTTATATGCACCCACATTTAGAGATTTTGGAGTTACAGAATTTTTCCCATTTGAAGACTTTAATATAGATGCTTTAGTTGATAAATTAAAAAAAGAAGATGCTTACTTATTAATTCGTCCTCATCAAAATGATTTTAAAAATCAAGAGAAAATAGAGTTGTTAGTAGACGTAAGTTATGGTCATGTTTTATTTGCTGGGAATAGAGAAATTCCAGATGTAGCAGAATTATTACCTTTTGTAGATGTTATAGTTACAGATTATTCATCTATTTATATTGATTTATTGTTAAAAGATATTCCACCTATATTTCTCCCTTATGATTTAGAAGAATATGAGAGAGCTAGAGGACTTGCTTATGACTATGAGCTCATAACTCCCGGTCCAAAAATTTTTACTCAAAAAGACTTTATAGTTGCGATAGAAGATGCATTTAAAGGTGCACCAAAATATAAAGAACAGAGATTATTTGTTAAAAAAATGTTTCACAAATACGATGACGGAAAAGCTTGTGAAAGAATAGCTCAAGCTATGAAAGAATTAACTTGAGTCAAATTCTATCAAATAGTAAAAAAACATTAGCAAGACAAGTTATAAGTATACTTATTCAGATAGTCAGTATAATTATCATCGCAAGAGAACTTGGTGTAGAAGGTAACGGTCAATATGCTTTAGCTATTTTGCTACCAACTTTTATGGCTTTATTCTTGTCTGTAGGGTTAACTTCATCAAATATTTATTTTGTAGGTAAGAAAGAGTTTTCTTTAACCACTATATATACTACAACAATCTCTATGGGGATTATTATTGTAACTATTGGTTTAGCTTGCGGCTTTCTACTGGTTAAGCTTTACGGAGATACAATTTTCCCAAATATTCCTTTTGAGGTATTGACAATTGCACTATTTATATTTCCTTTTTCGCTCATGAATGCTTTTCAATTATCATTTTTACAAGCTATTGAGGATTTCTCTACATATAACATCGTGTCTTTGGCTCAACCGATAGTTTTTCTGTTCATGATATATAGTTTATATATCTTTGATGTTTTAACCTTGAAAAACATTGTTTTATCAAGTTTGATAAGTCCTTTTTTATTATTAGTTGTTTCAACTTTTTATGTAGTACAAAAAGGATATGCATTTAAACTTAGTAACTATTCAGGTATTTACATGAAAAGATCATTATCTTATGGATTAAGATCCCATATGTCTAATTTGGTAGCATTTGTAAACTATAGAGCAGATATATTTTTGCTAAGCTTATTAGCTACACCGGTTTCTGTTGGTCTGTATTATGTTGCTGTTCAAATAGTTGAGCGACTCTGGATATTGTCACAAGCTATGAGTGCTGTTTTGTTTCCTAGGTTTGTAGCTCTTCACGAGGAAGATGAAAAAAGAGTTGGACTCATTGCAAAAGCATTTAGAATAGTCATTATACTAACCCTAGTAGCTTCCCTTTTGTTGAGTATATTTGGTTACTATGCTATTGGTCTATTATTCGGAGAAGATTTTCTAGATGCATATTTTGCAATTTTATTTTTAATCCCAGGTATTGTTTTTAGTGCAGGTAGTAGAATAGTTGCAAATGCAATTGCGGCCAAAGGAAAACCAGAATTAAATATATATACTTCAGTATTTGCAATGGTTTTAAACATTATTTTGAATATTCTTTTAATCCCTCAATATGGATTTATTGGAGCAGCAGCAGCTACGTCAATAGCCTATACCTTTAATTCTATATTAAGAATTTGGTTATTTAATAGAATTGAAAATGAATTCCATTTTAACTATCTTTATCTAAAAAAAGATGACTTTCATTATATCTACATAAAGATTATTACTATAGTAAATAGGAGAAAAAAATAAACATGCATATTTTAATCCTTCCTACCGCCTATCCAAATATATATAATGACCACTCCTCTATTTTTGTTCAAGATCAGGCAAGAGCTTTAGCCAAACATAAAGATATAGAAGTAAATGTAGTAGGATCAATACCTATTTCGTTTAAATATATCTGGGAGAAAAAAATATTTAAGTTTGGTTTTTTTGAATATACTAATCATAAGGTCAAGGTGAAATTATTTTTATTTCCTAGCATACCAAAGTTAAGGAGATTTAATAATTTTATTAGATTTTTATTGAATAAGGTGATGTTAAAAAAGATGTCAAATGATATAGATCTTATTCATGTGCATAATTCTGTAGCAGGGGAAGCTGCCTTATGGTGTAAAAATAAATTTAAGATTCCTTATTGTGTTACCGAGCATTCTTCTGCTTATGCAAGGGGATTAGTTAAGAAGTATGAAATGAATATGTATAAAAAAATATATCAAAATGCAAAGTGTAATATTGCAGTCAGTAAAGAGTTTTGTAGATTATTAAGAAAAATATTTGATTTAAACTTTAAGTATATACCAAATATAGTCGATACAAATTTCTTCCTTCCATCAAAAAAGAACTATAGTAATAAGAGTTTTAAATTCATTAATATTGCAAATTTAAATAAAAACAAAAATCAATTATCTTTAATAAAAGCATTTTCAAATGCATTTATTGATAATAAAAATGTAAGTTTACTTATCCTGGGTGGAGGTCCTGAGTATGATAATTTAATGAAAGAAATAGAAAAGTTAAATATGAAAGAACAAATAACTTTATATGGATTTGCTACAAGGGAAGAAGTATTACGGGAGTTGCAGAATTCGGATTCTTTTATTTTATCAAGTAAATATGAAACTTTTGGCGTAGTCTTAATTGAATCTATGAGTTGTGGTTTACCAGTTATTTCTACTAAATGTGGAGGGCCAGAATCTATAATAAATGATGAAAAACTAGGTTTATTGGTAGAGAAAAATGATATAGAAGAGTTAGTGAATGCCATGTTAAAAGTTTATAATCATAGGTACAATAGAAAATACATTCGAGACTATATTATAGAAAATTTTTCTGAACCGGTAGTTGTATTTAAATTAAATGAGATTTACGAGGAAATAGTATGTCAAAAACTAAAATAACCCATCTCACTTCAGTCCATCCACGTTATGATACACGTATATTTATCAAAGAGTGCAACTCTTTGGCTAAAATAAAAAAGTATGATGTAAGCCTAATTGTAGCAGATGGTTTGGGCGATGAAGAGAAGAATGGTGTTCATATTGTTGATGTGGGAAAATTAAAAGGGCGCTTCAATAGAATATTTATAACAACTAAAAATGTTTTAGCTAAAGCAGTAGAGATTGATAGTGATATATATCATTTGCATGACCCGGAACTTATACCTATAGGCTTAAAGCTTAAAAAGTTAGGTAAAAAAGTCATTTTTGATGCACACGAGGATGTTCCCAAACAACTTTTAGGAAAGCCATATTTAAATAAACCGCTTTTAAAAATAATCTCAAAAGTATTTGCATGGTATGAAAACTATGCATGTAAAAAATTTGATGCCATTATTACTGCTACACTTTATATAAGAAATAAATTTTTAAAAATAAATAGAAATTCAATAGATATAAATAACTTTCCCATTTTAGATGAATTATCAAGCAATATATCTTGGAGTGACAAAAAAGATGAAGTTTGTTATATTGGAGGTATTGCAAAGATAAGAGGTATCAAAGAGATTGTAACGGCTATGGAATTTACAGGAAACATAAAATTGAACCTTGCTGGAAACTTTATTGAAAATGAAGTAGAAGAGGAAGTTAAAAATTATGTTGGATGGCAGAATGTGAACGAACTTGGTTTTTTAGATCGTAAAGGAGTCTCAGAAGTATTGCAAGACTCCAAAGCAGGGCTTGTTACACTTCACCCTATTATTAATTATCAAGATGCTTTACCTGTAAAGATGTTTGAATATATGGTAGCGGGTATTCCTGTGATATCATCTGATATCAAACTTTGGAAAGAGATAGTTGAAGGTAATAATTGTGGGGTATGTGTAAATCCTCTTGAACCAAAAGAGATAGTACAGGCGATAAAATATATAATAGATAATCCTATTGAAGCTCAAACAATGGGCCAAAATGGTAAAGAAGCGATTATAGAGAAATATAATTGGACTATTGAGGAGAAGAAACTGTATGAACTGTATGAGGATTTAACTAAATGAAAATTGTAACTATTTTAGGGGCGAGACCTCAATTTATAAAAGCAGGAAGTGTTAGCCGAGAGATTGCAAAACACGAGGATATCCAAGAGATCATAGTTCATACAGGACAACATTATGATGCCAATATGTCAGATATATTTTTTGATGAGATGAAGATACCAAAGCCCGATTATCATCTTGATATCAATGGACTTGGTCATGGAGCAATGACAGGTCAAATGCTAGAGAAGATAGAAAAGGTTTTACTGCAAGAGAATCCTGACTGGGTAATAGTGTATGGTGATACAAATTCAACACTTGCCGGTGCATTGGCTGCCTCAAAATTACATATAAAAATAGCACATATAGAAGCAGGACTTAGAAGTTTTAATATGAAGATGCCTGAAGAGGTGAATAGAATACTTACAGATAGAGTGAGTAATGTTTTATTTTGTCCTACGGATACGGCAATAGAAAATCTTAAAAATGAAGGGTTTGATACACTTGATATTAAAATGATTAAATCAGGTGATGTGATGCAAGATGGAGCTATGTTCTATAAGGATTTAGCAGTAAAACCAAAATGTAATATCAATGATAAATATATTCTTTCTACAGTCCATAGAGCTGAAAATACGGATGAGCTTAGTAGACTAACAGCAATTATTGCGGCGCTGAATGAGATCAATAAAGATAAGCAAGTGATCTTACCACTACATCCAAGAACTAAAAAAATAATAGAAAAACATAATATAGAAGTCGAATGTACTATTATCGAGCCGGTTGGTTATTTAGAGATGGTATGGTTAATAGACAACTGTGACATGGTAATGACAGATAGTGGAGGGTTACAAAAAGAGGCATTCTTTTTTAAAAAGCCATGTATCACACTTAGAGATGAAACTGAGTGGGTAGAACTACTAGATGACGGGTTTAATGTACTGGTTGGAGCCAACAAAGACAAGATATTAGATACGTATAAGAGTTATGATTTTAATGATCAGTTTGATGTTGATTTATATGGTGGTGGCAAAGCAAGTGAAAATATTATAAACGAGTTGTTATTGTATGAATAAAAATATATGGATTATAAATCAATATTCAGGTTCAAAACATCATAAAAAAGAATATAGAAGTCCTTCTATTGCTAAAGAGTTTGTTAATCTTGGGTACAGTGTAACAATCATATCTTCAACACATTCACATCATTTTACCCATGCTCCCGAAGTAACTAAATTATACACATTGGATGAAATAGATAATGTAAAATATTTATGGATCAAAACGAAAAAATATTCTGAATCTAAAAGTATAAAACGTATATTTAGTATGTTTGAATTTGTATATAAACTTTTTTTTATACCGTTAGAAGAAGTAGAGAGACCAGATTATATATTTGTATCTTCCCCTTCGCCTCTTCCCATTTTAAATGGCATTTATTTTAAAAGAAAATTTCATGCAAAGTTGATATTTGAAGTTAGAGATTTATGGCCATTGAGTATTATAGAATTAGGTAATGTATCATCTAAAAATATTTTTGTTGTTTTTTTAAAATTTATAGAAAAACTGGCATATAAAAAAAGCGATTATGTCATATCTGTACTTTCTCATGCAAAAGAGTATATGATGAGTGCAGGTATGAATAAAAGTAAATTTTATTATGTACCTAATGGAATTGATAAAAGTTTAATCAATACACAAACAAAGGCAAAAGAGGAACTCTTAGCCAAAATACCTGTGGATAAGTTCATCGTGGGTTATACTGGTTCACTTGGCATCGCTAATGATATTTATACCTTCATAAATGTAGCAGAATCCCTGAAAGATTGTAAAGATTATTTTTTTGTGCTGGTGGGAGATGGAAGTGAAAAAGATAAATTACTAAAATATGCAAAGGGTAAAAACCTAGATAATATATTGTTTCTAGGATCTGTAGCAAGAAACGAGGTACAGTCTGTTTTACAGACCTTTGATTTATGTTATTTAGGCTTACAAAATCAACCACTATTTAAGTATGGTGTGTCTCCTACTAAATTATTTGATTATATGGCTGCTGCAAAGCCAATAGTGTATGTTATAGATTCTGGAAATCATCCGGTAATGGATGCCAGTTGTGGATATGAAGCCATACCGGGAGATGTAGAAAGTATTGTCAATGTAATAATAAAATTAGATAGTTTAAGTCAAGAAGAAAGAGATGCAATGGGAAAAAATGGGTATGAGTATTTACAAGAAAATTATACTTATGATAGTTTAGCCAAAAAAATTATTGACATCATAAAATGATATTGGGAAGATAGTATTGAAGATATTAGTTACCGGAAGTAGTGGATATATAGGAAGTAGTTTTGTAAATCATTTTATAGATAAATACAATTTTACAAAATTTTCATTACTAAAAAACCCTTTAAATAGTATAGATTTTGAAAATATAGATACAGTATTGCATTGCGCAGCGTTGGTACATCAAAAGATTCATCATCCCTATAAAGAGTATGTAGAAGTAAATGTCAATTATCCTGTGCTATTGGCCAAAAAAGCCAAAGAGAATGGAGCAAAACAGTTTATTTTTATCAGTACTATTGCTGTATATGGTAGTGAAAACAGATTGTTGAAAGAGAGTACAGTTTGTACCCCGGAAACACCGTATGGAAAGAGTAAGCTTGAAGCAGAAAAATTATTGCAAGAACTAGAATCTGATACTTTTAGAGTATCTATTATTAGACCATCAATGGTGTATGGCAAAGATGCACCCGGGAATATGGATCTACTTGTCAAGTTGGTAAAAAAAGTATCATTTTTACCATTTGGAAAAATAGAGAATAGAAGAAGTTTTGTTTATATAGGAAATCTTTGTCATTTAATGGATGTTTTAATACAAAAACAACAAAGGGGTGTGTTTTTAGCGTCTGATGATAATTCTTTGAGTACTACTAGGTTGATTGAACTCATATCTTATACGTTAGATAAAAAAATTTATTTAGTTAAGGTTCCCTTTTTTAACGTATTGTTGAAGATGCTGAAACCATCTTTTCATAAGAGGTTGTATGAGAGCTTGGAAGTTGATAATAGTTTCACTAAAAAGGTTTTGGGATTGAAAAATCCTTATGATGCTGAGGCCGGGATTCGGTTTATGATATCTGGAGAGGATAGTTTAAATTCTAAATAAAATTAACATAACAGTTTGTTTTGAAATTTTTATTAAAATGTTTAGGTAAGTTAGATAAAATAGTTAATCATAATGATACCTATTTCTTTTGAGTGGGAATATAGATGATTTTAATAGAAGGTAAGATGTGAACAAAGAAAATATCAGAATAAAATATGTAATAGGTTTAATGTTGATAGCATATATATTTAGTTTTGCTATCAGAATGATTTGGGTCTATCAATTTAGTGATAATAGTAGCTTTTATTGGAATGATCAAATAATGATTAATACAAATGATGGTTATTATTTTGCTACGGCGGTAAAGAATTTGTTATTTGGTACTAATATGGATAATCCCCAGTTGGCAAGTGCAGTTCAAACATATCCAGGGGTAGTATATATAACATGGTTTTTGACCAAGATCACATCATTGAGCTTAGACACAATCATCTTGTACCTTCCTGCAGTTATCTCCAGTTTTATAGTTATCCCTATTGTTCTGACAGGGAGGCTTATGGGGCATACACTACTTGGTTTTTTTGCAGCAGTGATCGGTTCTATTGGATGGAGTTATTATAATCGTACTATGATAGGGTACTATGATTCTGATATGTTTGCTGTACTTTTTCAGTTTACAATTTTTTATTCATTTTTACATATAGTGTATAAAAAGCATTTGACTAGTATTTTATTTGCATCATTTCTTATTTTGATTTATCCTTATTTCTATCCTCAGGGATTGACAGTTATTTATGCAATGTTTATATTGTTAGTAGGTTATTTAATACTTGAATATATAGGATTCATAAAAATACAAGAGACATACAAATTTAACAAGAATGCTAATTCACTTTATGGTAGTATTATTTTGTTAAGTATTGCTTTGATGTTTGATTTGCCTCTTGTTGCAAGATTGGTATTGTTTGTTATTGCATTAATCATTCTTTTGAAGGTGAATCTCAAAGAAAAACAATTTATATATATTTCTATAGTTCTTTTTATCGGGTTCTTAATTTTTGGGAACGTTTTTGACTTGATCTTTTCGAAATTTTCTTTATATCTTAATCGTAGTGTACAATCTGAAGGTTTACATTTTTATCAAGTAATGCAAACAGTTCGTGAAGCAGGGGCTATTCCCCTGTCAACTGTTGCAAATAGAATTTCTGGTTCCGGTATAGGACTTTTCTTGTCGTTAATTGGGTATATCCTTTTGGTTGTAAGACACAAACCTTTTATTTTAGCATTGCCTCTTATCGGCATAGGTATATTTTCCATGTGGGGAGGACTTAGATTTACAGTATATGCTGTTCCTATAGCCGCATTGAGTGCAGTTTATCTTTTTTGGTTTATAAGTGGGTTTTTTAACGATAAAAGGATTAAATATACTTTCGTTACTGTTGCTACAGTTGCAATGATTTATCCTAACATCTCACATATTATTGGCTATAAAGTGCCTACAGTATTGAACAAAGCAGAAGTAAAAGATCTTGAAGCTTTAAATAAAATTTCAAATTCGAAAGATTATACTTTAAGTTGGTGGGATTATGGATATCCTATCTGGTATTATTCTAACACCAATACGCTTATTGATGGGGGAAAACATCATAATGACAATTTTATCATCTCTAAAATAATGCAAACGTCTTCACCCGAACTGGCTGCTAATTTAAGTCGTTTAGCTATAGAGACTTATGTGGATTCTAATTATGCAACTGTGGCAAATACACTGTT
>Ga0209414_1001553_pt1 | contig 10807 bp, 10 predicted proteins | sample LakVidmifraction_4_FD_181154 | JGI IMG/M metagenome (GOLD analysis project Ga0209414, IMG submission 181154) | Hypersaline microbial communities from Lake Vida, Antarctica - Brine Hole Two &gt;0.2 micron (SPAdes) (version 2) | ecosystem: Environmental > Aquatic > Non-marine Saline and Alkaline >... | reverse complement strand
CTCCTTTTCTTCTGGAGCGTTATCAATTTGATCAAAAGCACTAGCTTCTGAAAATCCAGCATCTGCTAAAACTTTCGTTATCGCTGCTGTTAAAGTTGTTTTTCCGTGATCTACGTGTCCAATTGTACCTATATTCAAGTGCGGTTTGGAACGATCATAAGTTTCCTTTGCCATAATTAATACTTATTTAATCTTAGTTATATATTAGTGTTCAATTTTATACAATACAAAAAAACAACAACCCGGAGGTCTTGTTTAACGAAAAGCAAACAACTCAGCATTAGAGCCAACGACGAGAATTGAACTCGTGACCTCTTCCTTACCAAGGAAGCGCTCTACCCCTGAGCTACGTCGGCATAAAACTTATTTTGCTTTATGCAAGTTAAGCCCCATCTTCACCAAATAAACTTTAGTGAAAATAGAGCGGGAGACCAGGTTCGAACTGGCGACATTCAGCTTGGAAGGCTGACGCTCTACCAACTGAGCTACTCCCGCATTCCAAAATTTTGCATCTTTAAACCTAACCTAAGTTAGATTTTTGTGGGGAGAGCAGGATTCGAACCTGCGAAGACGTAGTCAGCAGATTTACAGTCTGCCCTCGTTGGCCGCTTGAGTATCTCCCCAATGTGGTTTTTTATAAAAAAACCTTCAAAATTTCAATAGAACAGAGCCGATGGAGGGACTCGAACCCACGACCTGCTGATTACAAATCAGCTGCTCTAGCCAGCTGAGCTACATCGGCATCTTTTATTATTTTCTACTTTTAAAGAACTACCGCTTTTCTAACGGAATGCAAATATAAAGCAGTTTCTGAATTGTGCAAAACATTCTTGTCTTTTTTTTCATTTTATTTTAAATCCGAAAATATCCTGCTGAAAATCATAATAGTACTCGTAATTATTTTTTCTTATTTCTTGGGTGCGACTTAGCATAAATCTTCTTTAAGCTATTGATGTCGTTATGTAAATAGACTTGTGTTGAAGCTAGGCTATCATGTCCCAATAACTCTTTTACTTCTTGTAAATTTGCACCCTGAGCCAATAAATATGTAGCAAAAGAGTGTCTTAATACATGCGGACTTTTTTTTGATTTGGTGGAAACCTTCGAAAATACTTCATTCACCTTTCTATAAAGCAAGTTGGGATATACCTCATTTCCTTTTTCCGTTAAGAATAAAAGAGAAGTTTGAATTCCTAAATTCTCTAACAAACGTTTTCTGTACTTTAAATACACCTGAATACTAACTTCCAGACTTTTTATAATAGGCACTACACGTTCTTTATTTCTCTTACCCACAAATTTTATAGTTCCATTCTCTAGATTGAGATGATCTATAGTCAAAGATATCAACTCTGCCCTACGCATTCCCGTCACATATAATAACTCCACAAACAAACGATCTCTAGACGATGCAAAAGAATCAACCGTTATACCTTCAAGAACTTGATGAATTTCTGTTTCAGAAAAAGGAACTTGTATTTTCTTTGATACCTTTAGAGCTTTATGTTTTATCAAGGGAGAAACTTCAATTTCTTTAACCTTGAGCAAAAACTTGTAAAATCCATTAAGGGAAGATATTTTCCTGTTGATAGAATTGTTGGAAATACTTAACTCCGATAAATCTATAATCCAAGACCTGATCATAGAATAATTAACGTTCTTCAATTCATTTTCTTGAAATTGCGCTTCACAAAACCGCTGAAACTTCAATAAGTCATTTTGATAAGCAGTAATGGTATGCGCAGAATAGTTTTTCTCTAAGCTTAAATAGTCTAAAAATTTCTCTATAAGTGCCATAAAAAAGAATCGGCAACAAAGTTAAACACTTTATTGCCGATTCTTAGCTTTAGAAAATATTAAATATGCTCTAGACTTCTTATATCATTTAAAACCTTCTTTTTATTATTACAAAAAAAGTGGATGCTTCAAAACGTATTATCTTGTCACACCTGCCCGAATTGAATTCCTTGAGACGATCTCTTTTCCGGGTCTCAATCTTAGAATGATTTGTAAATCAATTTCAAAAAGATTCTGAAATAAATTCAGAATGACAAATTTAAGTAGTTCTGAGAAGACTTCTTCTTCTGTTTCACTTCCGTGGAAACGTTTTATATCTTAATCATTTTGGCGTGAAAAATGAAATTTTCACGCCAAAATAATTCTCTCTAACTAAATTTAAGTTACTGGTTTATACTCCTTCTTGTCAATGATCATTTTGGCGATTATCTCTCTTAAGATTTCAGAGGTTCCACCACCTATTGGACCTAAACGGCTATCACGTAACATTCTTGCCAAAGGATAATCTTCCATATAACCGTAACCACCTAATAGCTGTAAACAGTCATAGATACCTTGATCTGCTATTTTGGTAGACATCAACTTAGACATACTCGCCTCTTTTACCACGTATTCACCTTGATCTAATCTCTTGGCGATCGAGTAATTAAACTCTTTACACATTTCTACTTCACTAGCAATATCTGCTACCTTATGTCTTAATGCCTGAAATTTATCGATAGATCTTCCAAAAGCGGTTCTTTCGCTCATATACCCTAAAGTATATTCTAACGCATGCTCTGTTCTTGCATGGGCGTTAATTCCCATAATTAAACGCTCTAACGCAAAATGCTGCATAATGTAAGGGAAACCTTGTCCTTCTTCTCCCATTAAATTTTCTGCAGGGATTCTAACATCGGTGAAAGAAATTTCTGCAGTATCTGAAGCTCTCCAGCCTAACTTATCTAATTTGGTAGAAGCGATCCCAGGGGTCTCTCTATCCATCAAAAATATACTCATTCCTTTATTCCCTAATTCCGGAGCTGTTTTTGCCGCAACCACCAGGTAGTCTGAATAGACTCCGTTAGTGATAAAGGTTTTAGAACCGTTAATGATGTACGAATCGCCATCTTTAACCGCTGTACTCTTCATTCCTGCAACATCAGATCCTCCAAAAGGCTCTGTAATACAAAGACAACCTATTTTTTTACCTTCAATACTTGGAGTTAAGTATTCTTTCTTTATTCTCTCATCACCCTCTTTGTTTAGATGCGTCATCGCCAAGTAAGCGTGTGCCCACATCGCCGCTGCAAAGCCACCAGAGTTGATTTTTTGTAATTCCTCTAAGAAGATAACCGTATAGAAAAGATCTAATTCTAATCCTCCATATTTCTCTGGGTAATTGATACCAAAGTAACCCATCTCCCCAAACTTCTCCCAGATAAATCTTTCAATTGTACCTGTCTTCTCCCACTTATCTAAATGAGGAACTACTTCTTTTTGTAAAAAATCTTTAAGACTTTGTCTAAAAAGCTCATGTTCTTCGGTAAAATACATTTTGTTCATCTAACTATACTTTTTTGGACTTTTTAGAAACTAAAAAGTGCTTTTATCAATAATTACTCAAGGGTCAAATATAATCGTATTCTATCTATTTTATGACCAGGAAAGCCATCTATTTTAATTAATTCTTCAAAAGAGCTAATTTTTTCATTCAATTTCCTATAATTTACAATACTTCTAGCGAGTTCATAATCAAAATAAGGAATTTCTGTCAACTGAAGAACCGTAGCCGTATTTATATGAATCAAAATAGGTTTCTTTTTGTCTTTTACGGTGAATCTATTCAATAAATTTTCTTCAACATCATAGGCCAGACCATACACATCTTTAATCTGACTATCGTCTATAAAACCGCCTATCCGAATTTTATATCGAATGATTCTTTTAGCAAGCGTTTCTCCAATTCCCTTAACGGAAATTAGATCTTCCTCACTAGCTTGATTCAAATCCTTTTTTAAATGGGACGGAAGCGATTGACTATTACTTTGTTTTTTGGTTCTATTCTCCTTTACCCAATCTGGAAATTTAAAATAAGGCGAAATTTTATTCAGTAAAGAATCTGAAACCTGCGTAACGCTTTTAAAATCCTGAATAGAATTGATCCATTGCTCTTGCTCCCTATAATTGTGGAGCCTTTCTATTTCTTCTACACTCATTCCTAACGTATAGCCTTTATAATCGGTTATAAAGTTAGGATTAAAAGGGTAAATCTTAAAAACCTTATTGGTCTTCGCTTCCTTTAAAGAATCTATTTTTTGCTGTACTAACATAGCCTGCTCTTGAGAAAACACCTCATTGCCTTTCGGCGGAAAAAGTAGGTCCTGATAAATGAGTCCTATAAAGACTAGAACGATAAGCACCCAAAAAAATACAATCCCATTTCGTTGATTTCTATTCAAACTGAAATGGGATTGTGTTTTCATATCATTGGGTTTTGTTAAGAAACCACATCTTGCTTCTTAAAGAGCTCTCCTGCTTTTAACTTCTTAAAGTATTCGCGTAAATCTTCTCGCACTTCTCCAGATAGAATATACATTCCTATAATATTAGGGAAAGACATCGCAAGAATCATCATATCCGAAAATACCAATACCGCACCTAAACTAATAGAAGCACCAACTACTACAAATACTAAGAATAACATTTTATAGATAAACTCTGATTTGTTGCTTCGTCCAAATAAGTAGGTCCAAGCTCTCATTCCGTAATAAGACCAAGAAATCATCGTAGAAAAAGCAAATAAGAATACGGCTACAGATAATACGTATGGGAACCAAGAAATCACACTTGCAAAAGCTTCAGAAGTTAATTGAACTCCGCCAATTCCTTCTACTTCGTGCATTCCTGTAAAAATTAACACCAATGCCGTTAAGGTACAAACCACAACTGTATCAATAAAAGGCTCCAGCAAAGCTACAAAACCTTCAGAAGGTGGGTGATGTGTTTTCGCGGCACTGTGGGCAATTGCAGCAGATCCAACTCCAGCCTCATTAGAGAATGCTGCACGTTGAAAACCAACAATTAGAACTCCAATAACTCCTCCCTTAAGAGCGGTAGGATTAAATGCGCCATCAAAAATAGCGGTAAACGCCGGTCCAATATTTTCTATATTTATACCTATAACCACTAAAGCTCCTAATACATAAACGGCAGCCATAAATGGAACCACTTTCCCGGTTACTTTAGCAATACTACTAATTCCTCCAATAATCACTACTCCTACCAAGATTGAAACGATGATTCCAAACCAAAATCCGTTTCCTACTAACGAAGGAAATTGACCTGATAGAATCTCAAAAGACTGGTTGGCTTGAAACATGTTTCCTCCTCCAAAAGAAGCTCCCACTCCTAATATAGCAAAAAAACCAGCTAAGAACTTACCTAAACCTTTTAAGTTTCTTTTCTCTAATCCGTAGCGGAGGTAATTCATGGGACCTCCAAATATTTTTCCTTCTTTACTAATAAATCTATACTTTACACCCAAGGTACATTCCACGAATTTGGAAGACATCCCTAAAAATCCAGCTAAAACCATCCAAAAAGTAGCTCCTGCCCCTCCTAAAGAGATAGCGACCGCAACTCCTGCAATATTCCCTAAACCTACAGTAGCAGAAACCGCGGTAGATAAAGCTTGAAAGTGCGTAATACTTCCTGGCGCATTTGGATCATCATATTTTCCCTTCGCCAAGTCTAACGCATGTCTAAATCCTCTAAAGTTGATAAAGCCCATTCTAATCGTAAAGAACGCTGCTCCTACGACTAACCAAACTACAATAAAAGGAATATTATGTGATTGTGGATCGCCATTAGGGTGAGTTAAAATTACAGGCTCATCAAATTGTAAACGTGCAAAGTTGTGTGCTCCAGTTTCTATTAAATCTTCCGTATTTGTGTAATCAAAGATACTCTTACCTTCTTCTACCAAGTGCTCTAAAGTACCACTAGTCGTTGACCTTACTTCGATATCTCCTTTTTTTTCTGAAGAAATAACGGCAATTAAATCTCCTTTAGACACGTGAGAACCTTCAGCTACATTCCAAGATTTAAGAACAAATTTATCTTCTATCCCATTGGTCCAGCCAGGAACAGATATATTTTTTTGATCGGCATATACAATAGGATCGTAAACACCTATAGCCGTAAATGGATCCCAAAAAAGAATGGCGCCCATATTAGCCACAATAGGCGTAAACGCACCATTAAAATTTTCTGTAATCGATTCCGCAGGAATACGATAAGATTTGGTTACCGTGTTTTGACCAGCATCGGTAATGATCACCGTATAGTCAATCCCTTCGGTTAATTTTGATGCTATATTTGATGTTAAGGAAGTTTGTTGATTGCTCCATTTGTAAGTATAAGGGGCAACTCCTCCTGTAACTTCTAGTCTAATCTGTCCATCATTAATAAGATCTGATGGGTTGATTACTTCGGACTTCACTTTTAAAGCCTGACTATCTCTATCTCCAGTATGGTCTTGTGCTTTTACATTAACTTGTGCTTGAATCGCAACTATAGTAGTACATAGAAATAATGCTGAAAGTAAGTACTTTCTCATAAGATATAATTATTTATTTATTGAATTTCGGAAAGGATTAAGTTTAATCCGCAGCAATATCAAAAAAAAACTTTCTATATCAAAATGATTGCTCTTAAAATGTAAAGATTTTGTTAAGTGTTATGCATATTCTAAAATATGTTATTTTGAATCTGAATCTCATATTTTATTTAGCTGGTCTTTATATGACGTAGTCAACAGTACCCATTTAGAATTTTTTCTTAGCCTGAAGTATACTTTAGCGCTGATTTTATAATCTGTTCTATCTATACAAAACAACTGCTTTGTTTTCTTAGATCAAGCGATAAGATATTGCTTTCTCGGTTCTCGAAACAAATTAACTCAACAGAAATTGGCTAACACTATAAATCAAAAACAGAAGTTCGTTTAGTGTACACCAAATCTTTTAATTTTAACCAAAAGGCTAAAGTTAGGTATACGGCAAAGCCAAACCCCAAAGTTGCGAAAGACAAGTAGATAAAAAAGAGACGCACGCTTTTCACCTTCATTCCCAAGCGATCTGCAAAACGAGAACTTACATAAAAACCGTTACGTTCAAAATAATATCTTATAGGAGAAACCATACCTCTAATTTTTACAAATATAACACGAATACAAATTTAACTTAAATCATGAGCTAAAAATCATTTTGAGCCTCTAATTGTATACGACAAGACCGCCTCAAAGAAACTGGAGGCAAGTTCTATAGTTTTATTAAAGATTTTCTAGCGTCATAAGTATATGCTAACTTAGGCTGTAATGTTTAATTAACTAAAACCAAAAACCATGTCAATTGTAAAAATTATTGAAGTAATAGCAAAATCTAATAAAAGTTTTGATGATGCCGTAAATAACGCTGTAATTGAAGCTGCGAAAAGTGTGAAAAATATTAAATCTGTTTATGTAAAAGAAATGAAAGCTAAAGTAGAAAACAATAAAATTGATACTTATAGAGTGACTACTAAAATCTCTTTCGTGAAAGAATAAATGGTTTCTATGTAAACTAGAAAATAACCTGCAGCTTTATAGTTGCAGGTTATTTTTTTAATAAACTTAAACCTATCGCGCAATGCAAGCATTTGTTTTGATCGCAATAATTAGGTTTTAAATGCAATAACGCCTGTGACTCTAAAGCCGATGTTGCGATTTTTGGACGCAACTCATTAAATTTTTCAATGGTAGCGTTTTTCTCTTTGGGCAGCTCATTTAAAAGAGAAAAGCATTCTTCGGTAACCGAATTCCCCTTTAACTTTGCAAAATGAAATTTTAAAGGCACGATGCTATTAATAATCAACAGGTCGATAAAACTCGGAGACAACACTTTAGCGCTGCTTTTACTTTCTTTCCCAAAGTTGAAATGATTCTTCCAATACTCAGAAACCTCCACCTTAAACAACGCATGCATTTCTTTACGTGTTTTTAACCGCATCAACTTCAAAAATATATTTTGAGAAGTAGCATAGATAAAAGCCAACTGAGCCAATCTAATCGTCGGGAAATTATGTGGTCTTAACCTAAAATAAGCGACTTGCTGTTCTACCGGATCTAGCTTGTGCTTCTTTCTTAAGTATTCAAAACTCTCTTTCAACCTAAGCACATAAACACCATCACATTCCCTAGGGAACATGCTTAATATCCCAAAGAATAAAGCTTCTAGCTGTTCTTTATCTCTCGTTTTTCTGACTACGGAAAAAGGGAGCGAGGATGCCATTTCAAAAAATGCCTTTCCGTTAACATTCAAACCGAAATTTCTTGCTAATAGTTGAAAACACACTGCTTCCCAATCATTTTTGGAAGAAGTTAAAGCCGACTGAATTACTTTTGTTTTTCCTTGCAAACGTTCAATATATAAACGTTCTAACCAATTTTCGACCGTAAACGAAGGAACAGAAGCAAGGTCTTTCTCACAATTGATCCAATTATAATTGGCTTTCTCCACCAATTCAAGGTAGTTTTTTAAGGCTTCCGCGGAAGCGAAATCACATAGTTGCAAAGTGGCGATAGGCGTATTGCTCTTTCTAAAAACCTCCACATCGTGTTTCCAAACCACGTGTAAAATTACATTATCATATGCAACATCTTCTTCATGATGATGCGCATACCAGTCGCTAGAGTTAATATGAATCTCTACATTACCAGCCCAAAGCTGACTTCCTATCATTAGCTTGGCATTAAAAAAATCTGGTCCAGATTTTGTCTCATTATGATTTCCCACACTAAGGATTTGGAGGTTTTCTCCTTGAGTGGTAAGGCCGTTTAAAAAGTCGAACTTCTTAAACTTCCATAAATAATGTAGAAAATCTTCTTTCACTAGCGTAATACTATTTTCTGAATCTTAGTATAAATTTTCTCTATCCAAAGAGCGTACATCTTCCCGCTGGGATGCAATTCATCTTTAGCTAACAGACTTGAATCTTGAGCTGCTTTTTTTGATATAGGGGTAATATCGTAAAATGGAATATCCATCTCTTTAGCAATTTTTCTTGCTGCTTTATTGTAGGCTTCAACTTCTTTAGAAATATTCTTTTTATCAGATTCTTTTCCAAATGGTGTAACTCCATAATCTGGAATACTGAGTACAAAAACACTTCGTCTTCCTTGTTTCCCTTGGGTAATGGCTTGTTCTAGAATCTTTTTAAACTCTTTCTTATAAACCGATAACTCTCCACCTTGATATTGATTATTTACCCCAATAAGCACAGAAAGCAAATCGTACTTTTTATCATCAAACTGCTCTTGCATAGCTTCAAGAAGCTCGTCTGTGCGCCAACCTGTTTTCGCGATGATTTTTGGATGTCTTACTTGCACTCCATCTTTCTGAAGCTGGAGCATCAACTGCACCGGCCATCTTTCACTTTCTATCACACTTTCTCCTATCGTATACGAGTCGCCCAATGCCAAGTAACTTATAGCCGCAGTTTCTTGTTGGGCGTAACTAGGATGATTAAAAAAGAAGACTAGTAGAATGCCGCCTAAAAATAGGTTTGTTTTCATTAGAATAGATTTGTCTTTTAAAGATACTGTTTTTCTATGGAATTTTTAGTTCTTTTCGCTAAAGCGGATTTTTTACCAGCTCAAAAATAAGTATATTTACTAAAAATATAGGCATATGGAAGAGCCGGTAGAAGTTAAAAAAAACGATTCCCCAGAAGCTAAGCTTAAGCCCGAAAAAACACCTCCTAACCCTGTTTTAGGTTTCTTTAAAACGATAGGGGAATATATATGGATGGGCGTTTTAGGCATAGGCGCATTCCTCGCATGGCTCATTTCTTTTTTATTGATATGAACACCTACGCCTATTTTTTTATAAGTTGTTTGGCAGCTGCCGCTCTTTTCTTATTAGGCGGTTATTTGGATTGGAAATACCCTTCTCTCTTCCGTAATTATTTTATGGATGTGTTATGTATGCCCATCGTCTTCGGAATTATTCATTACAGTCTCCGCCTACTTATTCCCCATTTTATACTTACCGCTTCTATGATGATCAGCTTGACCATTATGTACAGCATTTATTTTGAAGTCATCTTACCTCCCATATCTTCAAGATATACATTTGATGGATGGGATATTCTCGCCTATGCTTTAGGCGCTAGTATTTCTTATATGGTACAACGCTACACGTTCCGAAATGTGGAAACGGTTTTATGAAAAAAAGATTTTTATCTTTAAATTTCTGTTTTTCAGGATAAGGCAATTTCAACGAAAACCTTGCGAAGTTCTGTTCAACTAAAATAACCTCAAGTCTGTAGTTAAATACAACACTTGAGGTTAGGTTTTTATCTTATGAAGATTTACTCTCCCTAAACTTTGGATTGATGAAAATCTCTCCGTCTTTCAGCTTCTGAAGGTAAACTTTCATATCGGCACGAACTTCTGAAGATAAAATATAGAGTCCAATAATATTAGGAAAGGACATCGCCAGAATCATCATATCTGAAAAACTTAATACCGCTCCTAAACTTACTGTTGCTCCCAGCACTACAAAAAGTAAGAACATTACTTTATAAATAATTTCCGATTGCTTACTTCTTCCAAAAAGGTAAGTCCAAGAACGCATTCCGTAGTAAGACCAAGACACCATTGTTGAAAAAGCAAACAAGAACACCGCAAAAGCCAATACGGCAGGAAACCAAGAAACCACACTTCCAAAAGCATCTGAAGTTAACTCTACTCCGCCTAAACCATCTACTTCGTGCATTCCTGTAAAAATAAGTACCAAGGCAGTCATCGTACAAACTACCATCGTATCTATAAAAGGTTCTACCAACGAGGTGAAACCATCTGCAATAGGATTGTTAGTTTTGGTGGCACTGTGAGCAATAGCCGCAGATCCTACTCCGGCTTCACTAGAAAATGCTGCCCGTTGCAGACCAATAATCAAAACCCCAATAAATCCTCCTTTAAGTGCAG
>Ga0209414_1001552_pt1 | contig 10816 bp, 8 predicted proteins | sample LakVidmifraction_4_FD_181154 | JGI IMG/M metagenome (GOLD analysis project Ga0209414, IMG submission 181154) | Hypersaline microbial communities from Lake Vida, Antarctica - Brine Hole Two &gt;0.2 micron (SPAdes) (version 2) | ecosystem: Environmental > Aquatic > Non-marine Saline and Alkaline >... | reverse complement strand
CACGAATGCTTAGTTATTCAAAAAGTAGCAATAAAAAACCGTTCAATGCCCAAACTGGTGCAACTTGCAAACTTCTAAGCTTAGGTTTAGACACCAAATAAAAAGAACGGAAGACGTCTTTCCATAAAAACAACAAGAAAAACAGACCAATCCCCATAAGGACTACCGACTAACAGCCGGTTTAGTCAACACTGCATTCATGTTAGGCCGTACCGGCCACACGAATGCTTAGTTATTACCTGCAGTATTTATGACTTATTAAATCCAAATTTAGAAATATCTTCATCTGTTGCTTTTTGCCAATTTATTTTATTACCTGAAGGTGTTCCAATTAGGCTGAATATAAGTTTGAATTGCTCTCCTAAATCTTTGGTTATTTTGAATCTTAGAACTTTCAAACACTTTAAATAATTTTCCGCAACTCTTGGATGAATAGCAAAGTTGGTATAATCCTGTAAGGTTTGTACACTAGGATATAAAAGAATATCTGTTCTGTTCATATATAAATATTCGTGTGCTAGCATAGAACTAATACTATATGGTTCATTTTCTTGCATAAATCTATTTGTAATAAAATCTCTTAGAGAAAGCCTATATTTTAATGTTTTCTTATCCACTTTAGAATGATTTTCTATTAAAAAGTTATGATGAAATATTCCATATTCTCGCCATCTATTTTTTGAAGGTAATTTTTCTGGTAAACAAGTAGCATAACTTAAATCTTTATCCGCGTCAACTTGCCATAAACTTATATACCCAAATTCACCTATTTTAGGTTTACATTCTTTTATTGAAGGAAAAATATCGTCAGTACAATAAAATACTGGTTTATGTTTCAAATTTGCTCTACCATTGAATTTACAGAATTCCTTTGGAGGAAAAGAAAAGGTATTAACATTAGAAATATTCTCAGTTTTAGCCATCGAGCTATCCATTCTTACTCTATATAACTTTTCTCTTTTAAATTCTTTATGCAGTAATTTGCCTCCCAAACCTGGAATAGTTAAGGCTAAATCGTGAAATCTGTGATAAATATTAGAGACACTCGAATTATTAAAATCTGTGTTTTTTAATTTTTCTAAATTCTCTTCATAAACTTTAAAATCAGGATAATGAATATCAATTATCTCATATTTTTCCATTGGAGTTCAAATTTTGAAGAATATTGCAGGTAACGGTTTGCAGCTACCCGAAGGGCGGGATTTTTACCACTAAACTTCATTCGGAGAACTGAACTTTCGGCTTGCACAAATGTGTCTGCGAAGCACGAAACCCCGCCTTTTGGGTAGGTGCTGTTAGCGGTTCGGCTTTTTCTATTCAGGTTGATTTCCATATTCTTCTAATTTTATATGAGGTAAATTTCCAAGCTTATATTTTTCGGATTTAATTTGATTTACAACTTCTGCTCTGTCAACTCCAAAAGCGTTAGAAATATAATGATAATGTGGCTGTTTTTCTCCAAGCCAAGTTGCTTCTCCACGCAAGCTTTTGAATGTCGCAAAAAAGCAATGCCATTCATCTCCTTTGTCTAAAATTTTCGCAACTTTCACTTTCCTATGTTCAATTGCTTGTTTCAATTGTCCGTCAGAAAGTTCAGTTTCTCCAAAAGTCTGAACTTCTCCATTTTCTTTTACTTGATAAGCAAAAGGCATTTTTGATAAGTCAACTCCTTTTTGAGAATATTCAGAAGAATATTGACTTAAAGTATAACCTTGTTCTTCTGCTTTTATCAATAATCCCATCAAAATATCTGGTGTCAAAATTTGACCTTTTAGTAGATTTTCTTGGTCAGCTTTTTTACTAGTTCCGAATAGTTTTAAAAAACCATTTGGAATTTCAATAGATTTAAAACCGTGAAGCATTTCTTGCCAATGAAGAGTCGCTTTGATAAATATTTGTTCGCTTTTTTCTGTCGGTTTTTGGTCTCCGTTAAGTTCTTCATTTGGTATTCCACTTAACACCATTTGTTTTACTATAAATCCGTCACCATAATGTTTAACTGGCTTTTCATATTCAAAATCACCATCTTCAAACATTATTAGTTTTTCACCTGTTTTCTTATTTATAATTTCTCGTTGTATCATTCGGATTGTTGTTTTTTAAGCTGACCGCTAACTCGTTATATGGCAATAAAAATAACGTTTATCCCTTAAATATTATCGGGATAACCGTAAGTTCTTATGGTAATATCATTTAATCAGTATCATCCATCCCCTTTTCTTTAGCTTCTATAAAATTGCGCTGCTTCACGGAATCAATCATCTTTTCATGAATGAGCCGGATTTTAAGAAATACAAGCGGGCGGGGGGGGGAGCATGGATCAGATTATGCTGGATCCGGAAAAACCCCAACGTCACAGGACACCATATGCAACCTGTTAAATTGAAAATGAGAATAAAAAAACAGTCCCATAAAACGGCCGTTTTACAGAACTGTTCAAATGACATATAAAATTATCTGTTTCTAGTTCCATTTGCCGTTCTTTTTAGTAGTTTCGTTAAATAACCTTTTACGGAACTAGTTATGGTAGTCGGATATGCCAGGGTTTCCACCCCTGAACAAAAAATTGGAGTCACAAATCGATTTGTTGAAAAATAACGGATGTGAAAAAATCTATTCTGATATAGCAAGTGGTACCAAGGAGGATAGAAAAGGCTTGAATGAAATGCTAAAGTATATGCGTAAAGGGGATACCATCTTGACCTATAAAAATGATAGGGTATTCCGTTCCCTAAAAAATATGGTAGAACTTATCGACAGGTTCAATGAGTTGGGAGTACATTTTAAAAGCCTGAGCGAACCAGAATTCAATACCACTTCGGCAAACGGTAAATTTTTACTTCAAATTTTTGCAGCGGTAGCAGAATTCGAGCGTAACCTCATAAGCGAGAGAACAAAAGTTGGCTTGAACAATGCTCGTAAACGCAACAAGCTTTTGGGTAGACCTTCTGGATCAAAACAGGAAACTATCGAAAAATTCCATTACGCCAAGCATTTGTATGATAATCAAAAACTCTCGATAGATTTGGCATGCAAACGTGCGAAAATTGGAAAAACCTCTTTTTATAGAATTGAAAAAGAGCGTTGTCAAATGACGGATGAAGCCAAGAATGGAGGATCCCCCCTGGGCTGTTCGTAAACGAACGCGGACTTCCTTTGACCAGACCTTAAACCGAAATAATTGGAACAGGTGTAAAATCTAGTTGAACGGAACATTTTGTCCTGTTTTTGGTATAAGGTCTACTTACATTAAATAGATTAGGCATGTAATGTCTTATCTGCTTCTTTTTGAAAATTATTTATGATTTTTAAATCTCAATAATTGCCTCATTCTCCACATCATACCTATAATTCACAATCTCCCCTGAAATAAAAAGCTCTACTACCCTCTCAATAATCGGGAAGGGCACCACAAACCATTCCCGGGGGGAAACGCGCTGATTACCTTGGCCTAAAATATCGATTTGCAGTTGAACATCTTTAAAAAACCGGTGGATTAAATTTTCAAACTTCTGGGTGTTTAAATTCAGGCATTTAAAAGTAGCTATTATCTCCACATCTGCATTAAGGTAGGTAGATTGATTCGCAGCGTTTACAATCCTTCTTTTGACATCAACAGTAGAAAAACCGATTTTATGAAGGTTTTTTATAGAAGCTATTTCCGGGTTGTTAGATTTAGAACGCAGTACATAAATCCAACCGCTTTCTTTATCTTCTGGTTTTACTTGCGTGGCATTAGCTGCCAGTTCATTTTCCACGGCTTCATCGGTATCTGAAACTATCCGGCCATTTTTACTCAAGATTTTCCCCAGGGAACGGTAAAGCATATTACTGTACGTGCCATTGTCAAATACCGTTCGTGTCCGGCCTTCTTTGCGAAGTCTTTTTCCCGATTTATCACCCATCTCTACCAAAGAAATATCTGCCATTTCCAGATAGCAAAGCATACCGTCCACGATATAGAAATGCTTTTCTTTTAAGTTTTTATCAGCTTTTTTAAATTCTTTTAGGGTTCTCTTACCGGATTTTATTTCTTTATGGACCTGCTTAAAGAGGCTCTTGTAAGTTTCAAATTCCTGATCGGTTAAAGGCTTTCTTTGGGCTACAAAATCAGATTCAGCCCTTTCGGTATGTTTTGGTGTATGTTTGAAGTCAAAAATAGATTCCGCTTCTTCATCAGTATTTAAAATGTCCAGTTCATCATTTTGAAGAATATCGGTTACGGAAGTTGGTTCTTGCTTCTGAAATAAAAGATAATGCCTGTCATAAGGCTTCAAAATCTCCTTTTTATGTTCAGATTCACGAAAGCCCTTTAATCTAAGCTGCAAGCGCATTTCTGTTATACCATTTCCCTGCTCCGGTTCTTTTTCATTGGAGTCAATAAAACTATTTACTTCTTCAAAAGAATCAATTAACCGCTGATCTTCCGATTTTACCGATGATGTCTTCGATTTAGATTCCAGAATTCCCAAATCATCATCCTCAAAAATATCTTCTATACTTAATTTCTTCTTAGACATTCTGATTCTGTTTGCGTTTTAATTCCTTCAAGTAAATCACCGCCTCGGCCATTCTTTTTTCTTTTGGATCTAAAGACTTGATATCAGGTTGATTTCCTGTTTTTTGGACCCAATCCTTTATTTTAGGCCATAAAATAATAGCCTCTTCTTCGGTTATTGTGATTTTGGATGCATCTATAGTCTCCTGAATCGCCCTAAATACAGATGCTGTAACTGATTTAGAGAGGATTTCAAAGGCTTTTTGAAACGGATTGATGCTATCTATCAAGTCAATATGTATGTCTTCTATATTTACAAAGCTATCGGCCATTTTAATAAACCGCTTATCACCTTGCTCTTCAATGGTACCATTTTTAACTACCGAATCTACAACAATATGCTGTCGCACTTCCTCTACTTCTTCTTCGCTTAGTTCCGGATAGGTTTCTCTAATAATTTTTGGAATGAGGACCTGGTTGATGACCTCCGGTTCTACATTGCCTGGCATAGCCTTTATCATATCATCATCCTGTAAAACTTTCGCTTTTAGATCATTAAGATCGGACTCTATAATATTACTAACCTTTTGGGTAGAAGGTTCTTTAAAACCCCTTATATAAATATGGTTTTCATCTCCTTCATTTGCTTCATTCCCTTCATCATCGTCAGACTCATAATCCTTTAAATCATCTTTCGTTTTGAATTTGAAATTGGGCGCCAGAACCTGTTCCATTAATAGTGATGCCGTGATCGCTTTCAGCATATTATTAACCGATAACTTAACTTCATCATCAGCTGCATCTGGTTGAGCAATCAGGTTAGTGAATTGGGCGTGGCTTTTGTTCTCACTATCCCGTGTGGCCCGACCAATAATTTGAATAATTTCAGTTAAAGATCCGCGATACCCAACGGTTAAGGCGTGTTCACAATAGGGCCAGTCAAAACCTTCTTTGGCCATCCCCAGGGCAATGATAATATCAATATCATCTTCCTTTTTTATTCCTCGAAGGTAGCTTTGAATTTTATCTCGTTCTTTCTGGTTATCATTAACCAAATCGGCAATTTTTAAGGTATTTCCGGTTGTTTTGCTTTTTACGTATAGCACACCTGTATCGGGGTCTTGGTAATCTAAATCACCCAAACTATCAATAATGCGGCCAACTTCTTCGTATTTTTCCTTTTCCGATTCGCCAGAATTTACGCTCGGAATGTGAATAATGGTTTTTTTATCTTCCTTCAATATTTCGTGAATAGCACCGGTGTATTTTCCGCGATAAAAATGATAGCCAATGCCCAAAGATTTCAAGTATTCATACCCATTTAACTGCTCGTAATAATCATATTTAACCTTGATAAACCTTGCTTCATCTTCAGGAAGTAAAACCGGCACACTATCTCCTCTAAAGTAAGAGCCAGTCATAGCGACTATATGTGCATTAAATTTCACCATTATAGTGCGTAATACTTCTCCAAGCCTGTTAGTAGCCTCTGCCGAAACGTGATGAAATTCATCAATGGCCAACAAAGTATCATTTAAATCTTTTTCTTCAATAGCATCAAAAGCAAAACGCAGGGTAGCGTGTGTACAAATAAGAATTTCTTCATCACTTTTCAGAAAATTGATAAAAGCATTGACTTTACTTTTCTCTACACCGGGCGTACATAAGTTGTAAATCGGATTGGGAGCCCAATCGGCAAAAAACCCGTGGGAGGTTAAATCTGTATTCGAAAACGAACTCCCGATCGAGCGTTCGGGAACGGCAACAATCACTTTTTTAATGCCTTGATTTTTGAGTTTGTCCAAACCAATAAACATTAATGCCCGTGATTTCCCGGAAGCCGGCGGGGCTTTGATCAATAAGTATTGCGCGCTGCGATGATCGTAGGCCCTTGCCTGCATCTCGCGCATTCCATATTTATTGGTTTTTTTACTTTTTCCGGTTTGGTTGTAGGTAACGTGAACTAAATCTGGCATAAGTTTTTTTGAGATGGTAGGTTAATTCTAAGTTTAGATAAATAAATTTATGCCAGGGCAAAATCATCCTCGCTTAGATGTAGCTTAGGATTATCTAATTTTTTAATCGAAGTTTTAATTTTAGCTCTTTCTTTCTGAGGGAGGAAAGTTGGAACTAAATCTGTCAGATTAATTTTTAAAAGTTGACTTATAACCACCAGGTCTTTTAGAGAAAAAGGGCTAACGCCATTCATCAATTCAGACATATAAGATTTGCTTGTATGCCCGAGAATTACTCCGAAATCCTGTTGGGAAAGATCTAATTCTTTCAGCTTACTTTTGATCAATTTTTTCCTGTTATGAATAAAAAGCCGTTCTTTTTCTGCGGTTTGTTCTGCCCAGTCACTTTGTTTAAGCTTATCCTCGGTTATTTCAGCATCAGCAGCCCAGGTTTTATTTTCGTAAGCCTCAATAAGATCTCGAAGCTTCTTACGGACAGCTTTCAATTTTGGGTTCTCCTTCGCCATCACCCTTAATTTTCTATCCTCAATTAAAGCCCTTTCAAAATCTAATCCGTTTTGGATCTTTCCTTTTTCAAAGAAGCTATCTTCATCAAATTGTGTTTTCATAAATTAAAATTGAAAAATCTTTTATTCGTGTAAAATACGAGAAAACAATTTAAAGTTCTCAATAAAACCGAACTTTTTTACGTGGTTATCCAAATGTTTATTTTATTTATTTTTAATTGAAAAATAAAATCATACCTCGTAAACCCTTGTAGATATTGATATTACACCAATTGTTTTTTTATTTGTTTTTTATTTGTTTTTTTTTGAAATCTTGTATGTCCTGTTTTTTTTAGCACCAGAAGGGTCTATATCTTCATTTTTAACTAATTTATAGACAGATTTTTGAATATCACTTTCCGGAACTTCAGATAAGCGGGATTTGATTTCACTTAACTTACTTTCCCCATTGTATTTTAAATCTTCCAGAATCAAAGCCTCAAGCTTATAGGGTTCTAAAGTTTTTAAAGAGGGGGTAATATCCAATTTTGCCTGAGCAAAAACCTCTGGATTCAATAAATATTCGGTGCCCTTTTTTATTCCTTGCGTAATAATAACATTGTTTCCAATTAAACCATTGACCCAGGTTTTCATTTTATCTTCCTGAGTCAGTTGTAATACTGTAGCTAGTTTGATAGATAAAATCTTTTTCTCAGTAGCTATAATTCCCAAAGCAATAAATTCTTTTTGTGATAAGCTGAAGTGTTTATCTATATAATCTAAAATAGATACTGCTTCCGGATTAATTGAGCCAGAATATACTGTAACTGCAACCTTGGAAAAATCACTTTCGATTTCGGGTAATGGTTTAGCATCCCTGGCCAATTTTTCGAAAACCAAATCATACCCAGATCCTTCCCCCTCCATTAATTTTAAATCAGTTAAAATCTGGATTAGGTGGGGGTTTCTACGATGTCGCTCATGAAGTATATTCTCCTTTGTTATTCCCAAAGGTAAACTCCCAGGATTTGTGATAGTTAACCTATCAGGATATACTTCAATAAAAATATCTCCAGAAATAGTATACTTTTTATGAGCTATCGCATTAATAAGCAACTCTCGTATCACTTCCCTGGGATATTGTCTTATATTTTTCCGGAATAAACCATCAGGTAATTCTGTACTATAAGTTAGTTCTACTGCTTCTTTTTCAATTTCTAATAAAAGCTCCTTGGGATTGTGTTGGTGAAAATGCCAATCCAGCTTTCTAATTTTTTCTTCTTTTTCATTATACACAATATACTGAATGGTAAGCGGATAACTTAATCTCGCTCTTTGTGATGCCTTTCCTAACCATAACACCCCCATATTTGTTAGAAAACCATCGGGACTCAATAATTGATAAAATTCAAGTATCTCGAAATGCTCTTTTTCCTTTATAAAATCTGAAACTTTATCAGATTTTTGAATATCTTTTAAAAAAGTTTCTAGCTTAGAAGGGTCTGCTTCATCTAAGGTTACTTTTTGAACCACTACAATCTCCCACTGAAATGCTGTTTTCTCAGCGGCCAGGTTTGTTAACTCTTCACTACTTACCGGAAAACAATTATCTGAAACCCTTATAAAAACTTTACCCGTAGATGTGGTTGCTATGGTTCTTGTGGAAGGTAAAATACGTATTGAAAAATATTCTCCGCTATTTTCGTGCTTTTGAATGTCCTGGCTAACTATACCAACACCATCTGTAAGATCTCTCAATTCTTTGATAACCTTATTTACTTCTTCTATATCAATTCTTTGGTCTTTGGTTGGTGCACTTTCTTTATCTTCAATGCCAATTACAATTTCCCCACCCTGGGCATTGGCAAAGCAAACGCAGGTTTCAGCCAAAGACTTTATATCCCTTCGCTTGCCAATAACCTTCCTAATACTTTTATAATCTTTATTTTTATCCTCGACCATTGCCTTAATTTTTTCTTCTTTTCCCCTTTTCCAAAAGCGTATTCTTAGTTACCATCTTTTCGTATTCTTTAAACAAGTATTCAAGGCGATCGGTATCGTTTTCAAAAGGTTTTAGGCGGTAACAACGATCTATAGCTTCGTCGAGTTCTTTATGTGCGTGGCGCAACGCCTTCGGCATTTTATCGGGATCGTATAATTGCGCCATTGTTTTCTCGGGATGTTTTTCGCGTTCTTCTAGCACAGCGAATACGTGTAAATTGATATGCTCTTTTTCTTTTGGTGAGATTTCTGGAAAGGGGAAGGTGTTGTAGCAAAGTTTTGCAGAATACCTATAATCTGTTTTTAATTTACCGCCGACTGCTCTAACCCAAGCCATATGTATCTTTGACGTGAGTACACCAAACAACCAAATTTCATTAGTAGCAACAAGCAGATTGCTATCATGGGCTTTATAACTTGAATCAAAATAACCAATAGGTATGTATTCTCTCCTTTCAGAAGAATGACGAGGAATCAAAATAAAATCTTTATCATTAGGCTGCGTAATTTGGGCAAAAAGATGTGGAATTTGGGCTAAATGTGGTCTTGAAGAATTTAACCTTATTTGTTTTAATTTATCTATTCTTTCGGCAACCAAAGGCATTTTTTTCAATTCTTTTATAGTTGAATTTTCAAACCAAAGGCAATATCGCTCTTTACCATTTAAAAATTCATGTGCAGAAATCAAGGGTTTGAAATATTTTTCTACTAATGGTTCTTTTTCTGAAAACTCTCGTTTTTCTGATTCATTGAATAATAATAACCCACCATCGGCAGGCATATTTCCAAAATTAATGTGAGGGAAATTAGAAATAGATTCATTCGAATTTCTTACAATTACGTTACTAGCATCAACTAAATAGGGGTTTATATTTTTTGCCGTTGTCTTAATATTATCAGTAAAAATATTTTTAGGCTCATTAGAATTATTACGTAGATTAACTACTATTACAGTAACACCGGCATTTCCTTTAGCGTTATTGGTCCATTTAAACGATTGATGCGCGAAGCCTATTTCTATATTATCGTTAAGTATCCTCGGCCAAGTTTTGGCAACCAAATCTCCTTGGCAAATAGAATTTGTAGATACAAAAGCTAATTGTGCGTTTATTATACCTTTAATATATTTTGCTCCTTTATAAAACCAAGCAGCTACATAATCCAAGCTTTTATAATTCTTCGTAAATAAAAGCTTTAAATCATTCTTTTGATCTTTATTCTGGTTTCGGGATCCCAAATACGGTGGATTACCCAACAAATAAATTTCATCATTTTTTCCATTTGGGCAAACTTTTTCCCAATCTGTTCGTGTAGCGTTGGCACGTATAATATGCCCCGATGCTTTTAAGGGCAAAAGTGGATTAGATTTTCCCATTTCCAGTTCTTGCTCAAAATACTTGTTCATCTGGTGTTCTGCCAGCCAAAGCGAAAGCATCGCTATTTCGTGGGCAAAATCGTCTATTTCAATTCCGTAAAACTGGGTGAGCTTTATTTCAGAATAAATAAAACTTTGTTGCGGCTCAGCTTCTAAAATTTCCTGCCAAATTTCAATCTCCAGCTTTCGCAACTCTTTATAAGCGATAATGAGAAAATTACCACTCCCACAGGCAGGATCAAATATTTTAAGCTTACTGATTCGAGTAATTAGGCGGCGAAGTTTTGTTTTATTACCCTTAGCTTTCTCCAACTCCTCATAAAGGTCATTTAAGAATAAAGGTTCAATCACCTTCATAATATTAGGAACCGAAGTGTAGTGCATGCCCAGATTCCCGCGTTCACCGGGATGCACCACCGCCTGGATCATCGAACCAAAAATATCGGGATTGATTTCTTTCCAATCCAGGTCTCCGCATTCT